>OMGV01000542.1_pt1 | contig 22685 bp, 22 predicted proteins | sample 1646111 | NCBI WGS metagenome assembly OMGV01 (sample SAMN05578590, study PRJEB25193) | human gut metagenome | biome: Human Microbiome; feature: human-associated habitat; material: feces | host: Homo sapiens | place: USA:Birmingham | reverse complement strand
AAACCAGTAAGTAGAACAAGAAAGGTGTACACTACTTTCAGTTAAAGACAAAAACCTAGCTTCATCAACATCTCACTATGCCCGGACATATGTTTCACTATAGAGAAACATATGTCTGTCTATAGAGAAACATAAGTTTCACTATAGTGAGAAGTTCGCAGGAGTGCGGTTTTGCACCCTTTGTCCCTAGGAACACGCCCCTTCGTCCTCAATAATCCTCCCTCTTATCCTCAGTAATCCTCCCCTTCATTCTTAGGAATAGTACCCTATATCCCTGTCCTTATCCCCCTTTTCCTCCCATATAGTTTTCTTGTGTTCCAGCATCTGATTTCTATCTCTTAATCAATGTCCCTTCACTGTAAGTGATTGAAATACAGTGTAGCAATCCCAAAAGTGAAGGGACATCGAAAACGATTTTTCATTTTTAATGATAGGACACCCTATCGTATTTTAATATACTTTAACTCCCTTTCCCATTGTGTATCAAGAAAGAATGCGTATATTTGCCACCGAAATTGATGTTACTCTTCTTTGGAAGGGAAGCATTCTCTCTAATATAATATCATGTACTAGTAATAAGATGATGGAATGATAGGCGAAAACGGAAGAAATAGAATCATGAGAAGATGACTTCATATTGATGAAGACAATATAGTTTTAAGTAAATGATATTATACAATGAACAGATTTTATTGGATGCCAGTAGTTGGACTGGCAATGGCACTGAGCTTGGTAAGTTGCAGTGCATCTGATGATGAGTTGGGCGGAAGTTCGCTCGGTGAACAAACGATGACAACGACTCCTTCGTTCTCGATGTTGGGTTATTCCCAGTCGGAGAGCACACCGATCCTACAGGATGGTAGCAATAGCGAGGGGATGGACGAGAAGTTGGTCTGCAAGATTTTGCCAGGAGGCAAATTGATGCTCACTCATAAGAATGTGGTTTTCGATGATGCTGTTCCTGTCAAGGTGGAAGTCAATCTGCAAGGCAACTGCTTGTATGTGACGGAAATGGGAGAGTACGGTCTGTCGGGCAACTATGGTTATTATACTTTGGTCGCTACCGTTGGCACACTCAAAGATGGCGATTACTCCATCATCGTAAGACGTAACAGTAATGTACGAGCTGAGTTTAAGATGACATACGATTCATCCAAGGCAAAGCAGTAGTTCTTAGTATCTTCCAACGACCAGTTTTATAAATGCTTGACCAACGTTTCTGCGGAACAGTCTTTCAGCACCACTCGGTTGCCTTTGTCGAGTAGGTATATCGTAGGCATCGCCTGCAAACTATAGAGCTGGCTGATGGTATCGTCGGCATGGACCATTAGCATCTGATATTCTTGCGGAATCGTTTGCTGGTTGAGCCAAGCGGATATGCGATGACAATTCTCGCAATCGGGATCATAGAAGTAGAGGATGACCTTCTCATCCTTGTAATCACTCAGACGATGAGGCTTCCCATCTTTTCCCTTGAAGGAAAAGTCGATGGCGGTAGTGCCAGGAAGATTCTTGTCGTGCATCTTGATTTTGAAATCGATTCTTTCTTTCTCGGCTTCATCAAAAGCCATCGAACTCTTCATTCCTCTCAGGAAGAGAAGATAGACCCTGTCGTTGCGCATCGGCGAGCGAGGGTCGTCGAGATAATGGTCGATGAGGCTCTCAAACTTCTCCTTTCCAATACCTGCAAATGCTTTTGCGATGAAAACTTCCATGCTCCTTTGTGCCAACTCTTGACTGAATCGAGGCAAGAGGTCGATATAGTTGACGAAGCCTTGCTCCGCCACGTTGGCATCGTTCAGCTGCAAGGTGTCGGCGAAGTCGAAGCGGTCCCAATAGTGCAAGGCGAGATACTCCATGCGCTTCTCCACGGTCTGGAGGGAGTCGGGCATGGTGGGGTAGGTGAATGAACTGCCTTGTGCCATCAGGTGGAGGGCGCAAGAGATGAGGCTTACTATGATGATGATTCTTTTCTTCATATCGTTTAATTTTACTAAGAATGAATATTTCGGTTCATTTACTTTACTAGGATAAGAAAGTCGTGGAGCCATAGAAGGTGAGACGTCTCGGCAACTATACCTCCAACGACCAGTTTTATAAATAAACGTCTTCGCACCTTGTAGTTCTTAGTAAAAGTAAATGATATTTAAAGATTTCTTATTGTCTGTTATCGGTATGTGAAAGTGAACTCCTTGGCTTTGGTCTCTTTATAGCCACCATTGTAGTAGTTGGCTTTCACATAGAATTTTCCTGTCGTACCATAATTGTTGGTACGGGCGTTCTTGACGACGATTTCTTGGGTAGTCCCAATCACGTCCTCCGATTCGTATTTCTTCACAAACCAGTTGTTCCATCCTGCTCCTCCATCTACTTCTGAGGTATTGCTTACTTCCACGCCACAGTATTGTGGATTGATGTCATTGGAAGCAATGCGGATTTCTATCGGCAACAGTTCCTTTGGATAGTTGGCTGGAATCTTGAGGCTCAACGTTGAGGTGGAGGTGTTTTCCTTTCCCATGGTTGTCGGGAAACGGAACTCATAGTCGAACTGCGTGATGCTATAGAGATGGATGTTGCGACTGAGGTTGTGCTTCTTGTCGAGCAGGTGGATGACACCTTCCTTCAGTTCGTTCTCGATGCTGCCGAGCGTGTAGTGGACGTAACCTTTGCCATTGCTGTAGCTGATGGTAGGTGCATCGCTGCTGCCGAAGTTGATGTTCTTTGTCCAGGTAGCCTCGAAGTCATTGGCAGTTATATCATCGCCCCTCGATACTCGAACGGGATGGTTTGTGGCATGTTGCTACCTTCGTTCAGCAAGACGTATGTGCCGTTTGTAATCTTCAAGGTATATTTGCCATCACAAATCTCAGGCACGATGTCCTCTACCGCAATCCAAGGGTTGTTGGCTGGCATACCATTGACGGCGGCATCGAAACTGTTGTAGCCCAGATCGGGGTTGAGTTTCTTCACGATAATCTTGTATTCGTGGTTACGCTTGATGCGATACAACTTGTTCTCTTGGTTTTGCAACAAGACGAGAAAACGCTTGTCGGTGCCATTCTTATAGGTCACCCAAAGGATAACTTTGAGAGGTTTGTCGGCATCGTTGCGATTCTCGAAGGTGTATGCCACGTTCTCCATCTGCCCTTCCGAACCTTTGTAGGTGTTTTGGTTTTCGGATAGGGTGATGTCGTCGGGTGTCCAAGCAGTGATGTCGTTGGTTGTAGGGAACGTCAGGTTCTTGTTGAAGGGGGCGATGGTTCCATGTTCCTGTCCGTCATAAATGGATACGATAACCTTTTGGATGTCATTAGCCGCCGCTTCATCGAGTTCTACCTTCACCTTGGCTCTGTCTCGGATGAGATGAACTACGTTGTCGATTTGTCCTCCTTTCAAGAACTCTTTCATCTCGGCAGGGGTGTTCTTCTTGACATATCCCCAATAGACGATCTTCTGGTCTTGCCTTTCACCCGCACTCGACTCGAAAGAGGTCATGAGGGTGTTCTCGTGCATTCCCATCCAACTAGCCGACTGCGAGAAGTCGTTGGTGGCATTGGCTACGAAGTGGATTCTAGCTGTGCTGTTGGGCACCAAGGCCTTGATGCTTTTGAGACTGCTGCTTCCATCTTCTTGAATCTCGTTCTTGGGTGTAGCCTCTATGGTCACGTCCTTGGCAAGTCCGATGAAGAAACCTTCCTTGTCGAAGCAGAACAAGTGCATGTCGGCAGAGCTTTCGATGCCCTCGTTGCCATAAGTCTGGCTTCGGGTCAGCACTTCTTGATGATAGGCAGGAATCGCCATCTGGGTGGTGATCGGGTAGAAACCTTTCTCTAGCTCAGAGATTTGGCTAGAGTTGGTGTCCACCAAGGTGTCTGTGCAGGCTGTCAGTATCGCCAACAGCCCCACGAAGATTGCTATATGATATTTTACTTTTCTCATAATCATTCCTCCTTCTTAGTCTTTTTGGTTTTCCAACTTTTGTACTTCCTCAGGAGTCAAGTCACGTACGCAACGGACGAAGTTACCAGAATTTGCATTGGCAATTCCCGTTGCTTTTGTAGTCTTGTTCATTGTCCGATACGCAGCACCTGCCAAAACCTTGTCGATAGGAGACGTCGAGTCAGTTTGGTATTTGATGATGATGGAAATCTCTTCCTCTGTAGGCAATCTCCATCCGTCAAATTTTGTCTCTGTGCCATCGCTGTTCTTGGCTACCTCTCTGTAGGTCTTGCAGTGAGTAAGGGCTGTATTCTTGTCAAAACCAGCTGATAGAACGGCTCCCAACTGTGATGCAATCATAAAGGCAGGTGAGACTACGTGGTCTTTGGTGGAACCATCTGATTCTTTCTTAGGATGAGCGATGGTATATTGGCTGCCGATGGTACTTGTAATCTGTATGACATACATTCTATTGTTGGTGAGATTACTTAGGTCGGAACTTCCTGCTGTTCCCAAATAGCCGAATCTTCCGTTATTGTAAATCTTTGCGTGATAAGCACCGTTGTAGTCGCTTGATGTCTTTCTGTATGTGTTGCCAGGTGACACCCATCCATCCTTACTTCTGCTAGAATACCAACCTGCGATGTTCTGTGCATACTCCAGAGGATACTGCTTGACAGTGACCTGCTGCGACTTGTCGCCCGAAGTGATGGTGAACTTGATGTACTTCACGGTGAGGGGAGCGAATTCGCCTGCCTCGATGTTGACGATGCCTTGGTTTTTCTTCTCTGTGTGACCATTGGAGAAGTTGAGGTTGATTTGTGGATAATTGCTTCCACCCGTAATCATCTTCTTGTTTCCGTCCTTGTCGTAATAATACACCTCGTCTATCTTGACGGTGCAGACCTCGGAACCATAGAATTGAATGGTCTTGTTGTCGGTCTTCTCATTCCTCATGATGTGGAAGGTAGGAGATACCAATAGATAGTTCTGCTTGTCGGCATTGATGATGGTCTGTTCACCCTCCGTCCATTTCATCACGTCGTATTTCAGCTCCATCGGAGTGCCGTAGATAATCTCGGTGCTGCTGCCGATATTGGTTATCTTGGCATCCACGGTATAGATGAAATTCCGCTTCAGTTCGGTTTGGCTGATGTCTCTGACAGGGATGCTATAGAAGTTGTCAATGGTTTCCCCTACGCTTCCTTCTCCCTCGGCACTCTCGTCCATCTTGGTCAAAGGTACCTTGACGATGAGTTGTGGCATTTGCTCAGGATTGTCTTCCCAGTGCATGGCATAACTGTAGGTGGTAATCGTATAGTTGCCATTGCTGCCGTTGGCACTCTCGAAGGTATCGCCCATGTCGCCCAAGGTCTTCGATGTGTTCTCACTGAAGAGGGTGGTGGAGGTGTTGAAGTTCTTGAAACTCCAAGTAGGATGCCCTGCTGTATAGCCAGGCACCTCAATGTGGAGTTGGGCGATGATCTTGGCGGCAGCCCTGCTGAGGCTAGCCGGAATGTTTTGAGTAGCAGCGGCTGTCATCAGGTAGTCGCTGGTGCTGCTCATCAAGAATTTCTTGCCAGGATTGGAAGCGGCATGGTATGGTTTCCAAATGTCGGCATCCTCTTGTGTCTTGCTTGCTAGCTCGCTTAGGCTTTGGACAGATTGGAGGTCTTCCTTGGCGTTGGCGATGCAGAGTACTTGATAGGTCTCGCCATCCACTAGGTTGTTCTTGTCTTTCCAGTTGCCTTGGTCGAGGATGGCTTGTGAGCCGCTTGTCATATTGCCCAAGCATCGGTTGAGCCGCATTGCCGAGGCAGTCTTGTCGAATAGCTTGACATCCAAATGGTCTATCTTCGCCTCGTTGAGGCTTGCATCGGAGGCGGTGCTGTTTTTGGAGTCGATGACTTGTGGAGAGATAGCCAATGCTTGCATGGCATCGGTTCCCTTGTCGAAGTCATCCTCACTGGCACAGCCTATTAGGAGCGCACTCATCAGTAGCGTCGCCCATCCGATGAAAGGTAGTTGATATTTGTTCCACGTCTTCATAATCTAAGTCTTTATGGGTTATTTCACTTGTATGAAACTGATTTCTGTTGGTGTACCTGGCAGTTTGTCCTCGTCTTCTCCTACATTGATGAGTGCTTTCTTGTTAGGCACTACAGTCAGGTAGATGTCGGTCTCGTAGGTATGCGGCTTGGCGATGTCCTTGACGAGTCTTGGCACGACATAGAAACTGATGGTTTCCTTGTTGCCATATCCTTGTAGGTTGTCTCGGATTTCGCCGCTGGCATCTCCTGCAAGAATGAAACCGAAGAGCGGATTGCTGCTTTGCAATACCCACTTTCTGCCACCCGTGTAGATGTTCTCGAAGGTAATCTTCGGACCGAAGGTCGGGTCATTGTAACCGATTTGTATTCTGCCGTCAGTGGTCTGGTAGCCACCTTCCACAATGGTATGTACTTCCAGTTTGTCGATGAAGTCATACTTTCCTCCGTCTTCCCAGTCGAGAACGGATGGCTCAATGGTCAACTTGCCACTGTCGAGGAAGTAGGCATAGACTACTAACTCATGGTTGCGTGCCGCTGGCTTCATGTTGCTAGGTATCACAAACTCGGTGCTTTGCTCAGGTGAAGTCTCGTCGAGTTTGAAGAAGATTCTTCCCTTGATTGGTTTGTTGCTCTCTCGCAAGTAGCTGGTGTTGTGAGAGATGAAGTTGGCTTCGACGAGGCGAGTCATATAGTTTGCCGCCTTCTCTGCAGTTCCTCTACGATAGGTGAGAGGGTCTGCCACTGCATTGATGTACTTGTTGGCGACTCCTTCGAGCAGCATCTTTCGGTTGACATATTCCGTACTATTATTATATAAGGTGGAAGTGAGTCCATCTTCGTCTATGTATGCTTCGGTGGTCGCATCCGGGAAGACATAGCTGGCTGTCGGGATGATGTTCTCGTCCAACTCAATCTTGGTGATGGTAGCCTTGTCAGTACCGCCATCCGCTTTCCTCGCAAAGAAGAAGTGGAGCTTTGACACGGATCTGACCAATGGTACGGTGACTGCCTTGGCTACGGCTCCGGTCTCGGTGTCAGCCACGTGGTTTTCTACCTGGATGTGGGTGATGACACGGGAGAGAGGAAGACCGGTGGCAGGCGCTACCGTGTTTTGCGGTACACCCTCATTGGTGATACCAAACTGGCTCTTCATGACTAGCTCCTTCAACTGTTGGCGAGTGAGCGTCTTCTCATCGAATCCATCGGCGAAGGAGATGTCCTTGCCATTGAGCGAGGTCGTTCCGATGCTCTCGGCATTCGCCAAGACGTAGAGGTCGAGGTGCTGGTTGTTCTGCTTGATGGCATTGCGAAGCAACTGGATGCTGACGGAGTGCATTTCTGATTCTCCATTCACAGGCTGTGGCAAGACCTCCTTGCGATACCCGATGGCAATGGCATTGTCGTTGGTGGATTCGGAGTCGAATACCCAAACTCGGATGCTGTGGATGTTGCTCTCGGATGTCGGATTGGCTGGATTCTCGTCATCCGCTACCCTTGTGCCCTTGGCTAAGGCTTCACGATTTTCGGCTGTGCCAGAGGTGATGACACTCAGGTTGATGAAGGTGTCACCCTTGTAAGCCTCCGTGCCCGGCTCGTAATCGTCATAGACGCAAGACGAGAGGGAGAAAATCGCTAGCAGGGCTATCAGACTTGCAGATAGTTGATATAGAAAAGGCTTCGTATCAAAGCCATGCTTTCTTTCGTATATCCTTATGAGATGTTTCATATCGTCCTCCTTTCTTTATTCTTTGTTGTCGCCACCGAGGTCGGTGTTCTGTAGATTGAGCACCCAACCGTTCACCTTCACCTTGGCATCGAGCGTGTAGTCTCGCTTGTCTGGTACATAGAAGGTCAAGATGTAATGGTCTTGGCGGTCGAGATATTCTTGGTCGCCCCAATTCTTGCCTTGTCTTTCTCCGCAAAGGGCGAGGAACCAAGGGAGAGAGTGGTCGAATACCTTTCTAGGATTCTCCTTGTCACGCAAGTCCCAAATGACAATTCGCTTGTCGTCGTAGGAGTAGGAATTCCGTATTGAAGACTTGACAGATGGTTCTTCCCATTCGTTTTCTCGCTCAAACATACGAGAGGAGGAAAGGTCATAGACCAAGGCTTGATCGATGATGTCGCCTTCTATCGTTGTGTTGTCTGAGTACTGATAACGATGCTCACTGTTGTAAGGCAGATAGTAGATAGGTTCATTGCGAACCTTGTCGCCCTTGTGGTCGAGCCATGCTGCGGAACCTTCGATATAGACATCAAAGTTCTCTGGTCGGAAATCGGTCTGCTCATTGTCGAATGGCAGGAGAACGATGCGGTAGGTCTTGGTACACTTCATCAAACTAAGGTTGCCAGCTACCACATTGCCCGTTTTGCCATTCTCATCGAGTTCCTTGTAATCGACGGTGGTCTGGGCGGTATAGAGGGCAGCGAAGTTCTTGTCATTCTCTACATAACCCTCGTCATCAGGCTTGCCCATTCGCTCGGTCAGGTCGTCAATGGTGGAGATGCCTGGGGTGAGGGAGGCAAAGCTGAATTCCATCTCGTCGCCCTCGGCTCTGGTGGCGAGTTGACGGTCACGAGCCAAGCAGACGAAGGTATATTTGCCATCCTTCAAACCGGTGATGTCCATCTTGTATCCTTGGTCAAACTTTTCCTTGCTCTCGATATAGGAGTCGAAGAACTTGCCGTTCTCGTCGAAGGCATACACATTGATGTTCTTGACTTCCTCGGCAAAGGCGTCGGAATTCTTCACATTGTAGGTGTAGTCGAACGAGAGGGATAGCTTGCTCTGGGCAGGAACTGGAGGCTCGGGAACAGGACAATCATCCAAGTCGTCGTTGATGCAGGATGATATAGACATGAGGGTTATGGCAGAAAGGAATACCCATTTGCCCCAATGGTTGGAGGTATGTTGTGCGCTTCGGCACAAACTGTTAGTGATGAAGTTTGCCATATTGTTCAATCTTTTACTTGTTAATATTCTTAGAAAATAATGATCTCTTATGTGGAGTGCTGGGGTTGCAGGATGCTGCGTCTCCAGCATCTTGATTTTCTCATTCCTAGGTGTGCTTGCGGTGGAAGCACGGTATGATTCTCACCTATATTATATAATAAGGTATAGAGTTCTGATGTTTTTGTTTTGAGTTGTTGTGCTGTCCCTTGAAGGTTTTGCTGCGTTTCTCCCTTTGTTCTTTGTGAAATCTCTCGGAGGAGAGAGAGGAACCTCCGAGAGATTGAAACAAAACTGATGAATAACTATTACTTCAAATCAACATCGATCGTGTTGAGAACCCATGGGTTGACGGTAACCTCCACGTTGAGATAGTACATTGGATCCACTGTGGTAGGGTCACCATTAGGAACATCGGCACCTACATTGTACACGTTCTTGATGTTCAACTGATATACGCTGTTGCGCTGAATCAGGTGATGACCTGTATAGGAGAGGAACTTGTCATCGATGGTGGTCTTGTAGTATGCCTTACCTCCTACGAAGATTTCAATGGCATGGTCAGTACGGAACTTGGCAAGTTCTGCCTCTGTAGCGGTGGTCTTGCCATCAACAATCTTCAACTCTGCGAGAAGGCCATCCTTGGTATCTGTACCAAATGGATTGCTCTGATTCTCGTATGCCTTGAGGATGTCTTCGATACTGGTGTAAATCTTATTAGCGAAACGATAGAATGTACCATCGGTGAAGTCCTTGTGGGTACCAGCTACATCTTTCAAGTTGATGGTGTATTCCAAGTACATGCTGGTGGCATTGTCCGTGCCTGCTACATTGTTCTCGAATACATACTCGAAGTTGGCTTGCTTGCCTTCGGTGGTAGAGGCGATTGCCTTGAAGTAACCATCGTTGTCCTTTCGGGTTGTTGTGCCAAACTCACCGTATGGTTGCCACCAAGCAGTAGCGTGAGTGTTGAAAGAAGAGAAGTTGTCACCCCAGTGCTGCATGATGTAAGTTGACTTGGCTGCATTGGCGATAGCGTATCTGCTGAGGGTGATTGACTCAACGCGCTCGATGGCGTTGTCCATGATAGCCTTCTGCTTTTCGTTCAATTGTCTGATTTCATCAGCGGGCATCAACTCCTTGTAATCCACAAGTTTCACAGCCTCAGAAGTTGGCTGGTCGATACGAGCTGCGATGCGCTCTACCTTGATAGCCTTGCCACCCTGAATAGTAGCGGCGTTCTCCTTGCCCTTATTGGCTTCCGTAAAGGTCACCTTGTAAGAGTCGGCAGATACAGTAGCATCATTCTGGTTGAACATCGCAAACTGGTTAGGCTTTCCATATTCGCCGGTAAACTTGGTGGTAGCAGTATATGTGTCATTCCAAGGTGCGGCATCTGTGGTGTTAGCCAAGAAATATACGTTGTAGGTAACGCCGAAGGTGACGTACTTGACCGGAATCTCTAGCGTGGTGCGACCTGCTGATGACTCGCTAGGAACTTTCGCCTTTTCCCAATCGGCAGTAGTCAAGGTCTTCTGAAACACGATGTTCTTGTCGGCATCGGTGATGTAGAGTGTTCCGCTGTTTACCTCATGCTCGCCAGCAATGGCGTTGAACTCATTCTCCTGGGCGGTTTTTGTGCCCTCAGATTCTCCACTACTGACAATCTGCGTCTTCAGAAAAGCCTCTTGATTACTTGTACCAGAACCCGGTGTCAAAGCGTCGTCTGTATTACAACTGTTGAATGTGAATGCTGCTGTCGCTAGCAAACTCATTACGGCTACATTTAATTTCTTCATAAATTACGTTCTTAAAAAGTTAAACTTATATTACTTATACAATGAATTTCAAATAGTGTTTCGCATATAGATGTTATATTTCATCTTTTACTTATTTTCTTTATCTCATGGTTGCCTCTTACTTGTGAGGAGTTTCCTTAATCTCGTAGTTGACGGAGTATTCCGTGCGTCTCAACTGTGGATAAACTTCCTTGATGAGGAATCTGTGGGCATTGCCTGCCTTCTTGGCGATGGCTTGCTCCTTCTCGTCTGGAGTCATGTCGCTGTTGATGATGTCGAGCACGATATTCTTCTGTGGAATGTCGTGTGACTCTACATAGTTACGCACTCCCTGCCAGTCTTCTGCTGTAGAGGAGAACTCGAAAAGATGCTTCTCCACAGGGTAGATGCCGATGAGGTGGTCGTACACCGCCTTGGTACGAGCTTCAGCCAAACGCTTGTTGTTCTCGTAGTTGCCGTCAGGAGAGGCGTAACCATGTAGGGTGATTGATACGATGCGAACATTCGGATTGTTCTTCACCCTGTCAATGGTTCTGCATATCTTGTCAAGCTCCGCATCATTGTTGTTAAGTTTGGTATTGATAAAAGCTTTATTGATATTGAAATTAAGTCTTGCGGATCCTTTCTCCTGCCAAATCTTTGGAGGTCTTGGCTTCTCGATTGGCTTTGGAGGTGCCACTGGGGTAGGGAGGATGTCGCCCACCGTGGAGAGCAGTCCTTCTTCCACAATGGCTTGGTTGCAACCACATACATCTTGTCCGATTACCAACTGCGAGTTGTTCATCCACTGGCAGTAAGGGGTACTATATGTATAATGTATGTTTTGTGGCTCGCCATTCTTTCTCTTTTCCACGATGAGTGGAGCGAAAGTGGCAGTCTTCTGGTTGCGCTGGTAATAGATGTATCGCTTGCGCCCCATAATTTCCATGGCTGGCATTTGGAGCGTGTCGTCTCTGTTGACAATCATCGGGATGAGGACGATGCCTTGGTTGCTCTTCAGCTGGAGATTGTCGAGCTTCAAGTCCATGCCTACCTTCACGTTGTTGCCTTGCTTCTTCACTTCCTTGTTGAGCAGACTGACCTTTCCGCCTACCAACTGTTGTGCCGTAGCCGTGGTGCAGAAGGCAAGCCATGCCGCCGTAAGGGATGTTCTGATGATATGGATTGTTTTCATAATCGTGATCTTTTACTTAAAATGATAGAATATAGTGATGGATGATGGTCGTCGGGATGATGCCTTAGAACACATAGACGAGGTTGAGTGCAGCCTTGGTCGGTCCCACATAGTTGTGTGTCTTGTTGTCCTTCACTTTCTCGCCACACTTCTCACATTCGTATTGGTCGTACTTGGAGAATACGTAACCGAGACCAATCTCTGCCTCCAGGTTCCAGTGCTTCGACAATGCCCAGGTATATCCGTAGGCGATGCCAGCTCCGAGCATCCATCCCTCGAAACGGTAGTCTTTGAGTTTGGCGAAGTCGGTGCCGAGCAACATGAAGTCGGCGTCGATGTTACCGATGTTGTACTCACCGCCAAGGGCATGGAAGCCGAGGAAGTGTCCCATCATCTTGTTGCAGAACCAATATCTTGCCTCCGGCTGTACGACCCAATGTTTCCATTTCTTGTTGTTTGAGAATGTCCAAGGATTGTAATTCCCCGACACATCCAGTGTCCACTTCGGGGAGAGGGCGAACTCAGCACCAAGGTTGAAAGTGGTGGTGGCGTCATACAGGAGGTTGGTCTTGATGGCTGCCTTTTGCGCTGAGGCTAGGTGGACGACACCTAGACAGGCAATCATTGTTATCATCATCTTTTTCTTCATAACCTTTTACTTTTTAAATATATAATAGTTCTTAGAAATTCCATTCAAAATAGTTCTTAGAAAAGCCAAATGACAGATTAATCAGTCTAATCAAAAGCAAATGAATTCGTAATCATTAATCTAAAATTCTACTAGCAGTTCTGTTTCGAACTTGCAATGGCAAAATTAGTAGAAATATCAGTAGGAAGCAAGTTTTTCTACACTGAAAAATACTGATTTACACATATTTTTACGATTTGAACACTGAAAAATACTGAAAATGTCAATATTTACCCTCTCGAAGGGGTATTTTTTTTACGAAATTACACTTTTTTTGTGGATAATGCAAATGAGGTATCGAGAAAAATATCTATCTTTGCAGCGGTAACTGAAAACAATATTTGTGTATGAAAGAGCTTAGTTCTAGTATAGTAAGACTGATTCAATTTGTGGAATACTATCTTTGTCCACAATATTGCGGTGTGGTAGATAGACGACGTGTGATTGCCTATCTGTTTACGACACTCATCGAGTTGATCGTCATCCCTTTCCATTTTTTTCTTGTTCCTGATGGTTTGGGAACCCAGTGGGTTTACGATGGTTTGCCTCCATCTCGTCGCCTTCATCTTGATACAATATATGATATGGAAGCAGGTGCTCCGATTCCATCAAGGCGTATCGGCACTCTTCTTGCTCGTGGCGGTGAAACTGGTGGCAGATAGCGTGCTCTGTACTTACTTTGGAGCACTCGATGATGATGTCACGGTGATAGGCAACATCTTCGTGATGCTCATCCTCGACATCGCCGCCTTGAGCTTGATGCTTCAGAAGACTTCCTTGGTGATTACCCTGATGGTGATACCGCTGATAGCTTTCTATTATCATACCCTTCCGCATGGCGAGTGGTTTTATACGATGAAACCTATTCTGGTGGGTGTCTTGATGCTGGCGTATGTCTATACCTATAATATGAGTAGAGTGACAAAGGGGTTGCGGCAGCCTAGGGAAATCAGCCTGGAAGAGAGGAAAGCCTTGGAGATGTTGGCTAACCTGCGTGACATGGATTATGGCAAGGCTGGCAACTTGCTCGAACGTCTCAGTCCGGAAATCCGTCAGCGCATCGTGCATCATGCCACCGAGCGACTTCGGAAGGAAGAGTTGGAAAAGTTGGCTTGGGATATGGTATGCGCCGACTTGACAAAGAGTGAGAAGGAAATCTGCAAGCTGGTGCTCGACGGCTATAGTCTCAAGGACATCTGTCAACGATTGAACAAGTCGGAATCCAACATCACCAGTCAGCGATGCCACATCCGAAAGAAACTCAACATGGATCGTAAGGATGACCTGCGTGGTACCTTGGAAATGAAAATCGCCGAACTAAGAAAGGTCATGTAGCCTTTCTTTGTTCGGCAGGATATATCGAAGCATATCTTGACGCTTCGGTGTTGCTGAATCGTGCTTTTTAGTCTTCCATCCTTAGGAATGCATTTGGCAGATATTGGATGAGGTCGCTGGCGATGAGGCTCTCCTTGCCGGTGTCCTTGATGGCGAGGTCGCCTGCCAGTCCATGGAGATACATTCCGATGCGACAAGCGTCGGCTCTGCTGTAACCTCTGGCTAGGAGGGCGGTCAGGATGCCAGTGAGCACATCACCGCTACCAGCCGTTGCCATTCCGCTATTGCCAGTGGAGTTGAACTCGACGTGTCCATTTGGGAGGCAAAGGGCTGAATAGTGTCCTTTCAGAATGATGTAGGCTTGCAGTTGCTCTGCCAATTCGCTTGCTTTTGCCAATCGCTCATAACTATTACTGCTAGGACTTCCCAACAATCGGTCTAGTTCTTTCGGGTGGGGTGTCATCACGATGTCCTTTGGCAGTTGCTGCATCCAGGCACGATGACTTGCCAGAATATTGAGGGCATCGGCATCAATGATGAGTGGACTGTTGGTGCGACGTATCTGGGCGATGAGGGCGATGGCGGAGTTCTCGTTGGTGCCAAGCCCCGGTCCGATTCCTACGGCATCAAACATTTCTGTCTCTACGGGTTCGCTGAAGTATGTCTCCTCGTGGTCCAGTTGCAATACGGCTTCTGGCACACTGATTTGCATGATGTCGTAGTTGCGCTTCGGGGTATGGGTGGTCACCTTGCCGACACCAGCCCTGAGGCAAGCCTTTGTGGCGAGGACCGATGCGCCGCTCATGCCATAGCTGCCAGCGATGAGGAGGGCATTGCCCATGCTTCCTTTGTGGGCGAAATCCTCACGAGGTTTCATCAACTGTCGGATGTCTGATTCCTCCAATATCTGGTACTTGCAATCCGTCTTTACCATAAACTCCTGCGACAATCGGATGTCGAGCACCTTCAGTCGTCCGAGGTATTGCTGCATGTCGGCGAGCAGCATGGAGAGTTTCTTCTGCTGCAAGGTGAGCGTGAGGTCGGCATGGATGATATTGGCATGGATATTGAAAGTGTTGTCCTCGCACATCATGCCCGATGGAATGTCAATGCTCACCACCTTGGCGGGACTCTGGTTGATGTATTTCACCATGGCTGCGAAACCGCCAGCTAATGGCTTGTTGAGACCACTGCCGAAGAGACCATCGACGACAAGAGTGCCCTCCGTCAACTGTGGAGGGTCGAAGTTGACGGTAATCTCTGTGAAGTGCTTGATGCTCTTGCATTCCGTCAGTCTCTTCTTGTTGGTGGCACAATCAGCAGAAAGTTTATTGTGTACATTGAAAAGATAAACGGATACTTGGTAGCCATCCTCGCTGAGGAGACGGGCTACGGCGAGGGCATCGCCGCCATTGTTGCCAGGACCCGCAAACACGACGATAGGTGTGCGGTTGGACCATTCCTCCTCGATGCTTCTCGTGAGGGCTTTGGCGGCACGTTCCATCAGGTTGAGAGATGAGATAGGCTCGTGCTCGATGGTGTATTTGTCAAGCTCATGTATCTGAGCGCTTGTGAATATTTTCATGTTGCAAAGAGAGTTAAAAGACAAGTGTTAGGGTCAAAACATAGTTGTTTGTTGACTTCCAAATGCAAAAGTACTAAAAAAAGCCCATTGAAAAAGCGTTGTTTCGCATTTTTTTCGTAATTTTGCACAAAATATTATCATATTAGACTATGGGCGTAGTTAAAATCAAGGACAAAACCTTTAAGACTTCCATTCCGGAAGCTGAGATTTTGAAGAAAGTGCAGGTCGTAGCAGATCGTATCAACAAGGACTATGAGGGTAAGACTCCTGTGTTCTTGGCAGTGTTGAATGGCTCTTTTATCTTCGCAGCCGATTTGATGCGTATGATAACCGTGCCAAGTGAAATCTCATTTGTGAAGTATGCTTCTTACGAGGGCACTTCCTCTACGGGTAGCATGAAGACACTCATGGGTATCAACCAGGAGTTGGAGGGTCGCCATGTCGTCATCGTGGAGGACATCGTTGACTCAGGCTTCACTATGGCTCACATGATAGAGGAACTGAAGAAAAAGAATCCAGCCTCTATCGAAATCTGCTCACTTCTCGTTAAACCAGGAAATCTGAAAGTTGACCTTGACATCAACTATGCTGTCATGGAAATCCCTAACGACTTCATCGTAGGCTACGGCCTTGATTACGATCAGGAAGGTCGCAACCTCCGAGACATCTATACGATTGTAGAGGAATAACAACATAATTTTTATACATAACAAAGAAAGATGAAAAATATCGTAATTTTCGGCGCTCCAGGTGCAGGTAAGGGCACACAGAGCGACAAGATGATCGAGAAGTATGGTCTCGGTCACATTTCAACAGGTGACGTATTGCGTAACGAAATCAAAAACGGTACTGAACTCGGTAAGACAGCTAAGGGTTATATCGACAATGGTCAGTTGATTCCAGACGAGTTGATGATCGACATCCTCGCTAGCGTATATGATAGCTTCGGTAAGGACCACAAGGGTGTTATCTTTGATGGTTTCCCACGTACTACTCCACAGGCTGAGGCTTTGAAGAAGATGCTCGCTGAGCGTGGTCACAAGGTAGCTGCCATGATTGAGTTGGCTGTTCCTGAGGATGAGTTGATGGCTCGCTTGATCAACCGTGGTAAGGAAAGCGGTCGCTCTGACGATAACGAAGAGACTATCAAGAAGCGTCTCAACGTATATCATACTCAGACTGCTCCTCTCATCGACTGGTATGAGAAGGAAGGTATCCACCACCACATCGAGGGTCTCGGCACTGTAGATGAGATTTTCGCTCGTGTTTGTGATGTTATCGACAACTTGTAATTCATATAGGAGTTGGAAGCCTTGACTTCCAACTCCTCATTTCTTAACTATTTATTATGGCTGAATCCAATTTCGTAGATTACGTAAAAATCAACTGCCGCTCTGGTAAGGGTGGTAAAGGCTCCATGCACCTGCGCCACGTGAAGTACCAACCTAATGGTGGACCTGACGGTGGTGATGGCGGACGTGGAGGAAGCATCTATCTCCGTGGCAACCACAACTACTGGACGTTGCTGCACCTCAAGTATCAACGCCACTTCTTCGCTGAGCATGGTGGCAATGGTGGACGTGACAAGTGCCACGGCACGGATGGCAAGGACATCTACATCGATGTGCCTTGTGGTACCGTGGTCTATAATGCCGAAACTGGTAAGTATGTTTGCGATGTCACCTATGATGGACAGGAAGTGCTGCTCCTCAAGGGTGGTCGTGGTGGACTGGGCAACTTCCAGTTCCGTACTTCTACCAATCAGGCTCCTCGCTATGCCCAACCAGGTGAACCGATGCAGGAGATGACCATCATCATGGAGTTGAAACTCTTGGCTGATGTCGGTCTCGTGGGTTTCCCTAACGCTGGTAAGTCAACATTGCTTTCTGCTGTCTCCAGTGCTCGTCCTAAGATAGCAAACTATCCATTTACTACGCTCGAACCATCGCTGGGTATCGTGGACTATCGCGATCACCAGTCGTTTGTCATGGCAGACATCCCTGGCATCATCGAGGGTGCGAGCGAAGGAAAGGGACTGGGTTTACGATTCCTCCGTCATATTGAGCGCAACTCTCTCTTGCTCTTCATGGTACCTGGTGATACCGATGATATCAAGAAAGAATATGAGGTGCTGCTCGGTGAGTTGAAGAACTTCAATCCAGAGATGCTCGACAAGCATCGTGTACTTGCTATCACCAAGTGTGACTTGCTCGATGATGAACTCATAGAGATGTTGAAGGAGACTCTTCCTACCGACCTCCCTGTGGTATTCATTTCCTCAGTGACCGGACAGGGCATTCAAGAACTGAAAGACATACTTTGGAAGGAACTCAATTCAGAGAGCAACAAACTTCAGGAGATTACCGCCGAGGATACGCTTGTTCATCGTGACAAGGATATGTCTCGCTTCCAGCAAGAACTCGAAGCAGAGGGCGAGGACATCGTGGAGTACATCGATGATGATGAAATCGAAGATGTAGAAGACCTCGATGATTTCGAGTACGAGTAAAAATATAAATTATGATCAAGGAATATAACATAGCCGATGGTGTCAAGGCTTTCTCTACCACTCGAAAGGGTGGTGTGAGCACTGGCAACTACGGTGAATTCAATATCAATGAATATTGCGGTGATGAGGCTGTCAATATCGCTGCCAATCGCAAGCAGTTGGCTGATGAACTCGGTATCTCTACCGACCATATCTTTATGCCACATCAGGTACATGGCGTTGAGGTGCGCCAGATAGCAGGTGAGTTCTTGTCTATGCCAGAGAATATCCGCAAGATGGTGCTCGAAGGTGTGGATGCGGTTATCACCAAAGAAAAAGGCATTTGCATCGGCGTTTCTACTGCCGATTGCATCCCGGTGCTTCTCTATGATGAGGAACATCAGGCTGTGGCTGCTATCCATGCAGGTTGGAGAGGTACGTTAGAGCGCATTGTCCATAAGTCGGTTCAAGAGATGACTTTTGCGTTTAAGACCGATCCGAAGAAATTGAAGGCGGTCATTGGACCAGGCATCTCATTGGAGAACTTCGAGGTGGGCGATGAGGTCTATGAGGCTTTCGAACAAGCCGCCTTCCCTATGGATAAAATTGCCGCACAATATCCTAATGCTGCTTTAAAGGCAAACGCAAAGGAGCGTGAGCGAATGGCAAGGGAGGGAAATGTGGAGCAACCACTTAAATGGCATATAGATCTTCCGAAATGCAATGAGATGATACTGAAGCATATCGGCGTGCCAGAGGAGAATATCCAAAATTGCGGTATCTGTACTTATGCTCATAGTGACGAGTATTTCTCTGCAAGAAAACTCGGCATCGAGTCGGGCAGAATCTATACAGGAATCCTAATCAAGTAAATGATCATTCAAGATAACATCCATTCTTGGTTTCGCATGGAACCAAGAATGGATGTACTTTTTTGAGTATGTCCAGAAAGGCAACTATATCAATGAAGAATAAGCATATATATAATAAGGTGGCGATAGTAGGCATCGCTTTTGCTTTGTTTGCCTCCTTCACGCCTGTCAAGAATCTTTTTACCCCTGCCGAACAACAGCAGATCAGTATCGCTACGTCGGGACTTTTCGACCGTAGCCAGGCTTTCAATGTCGATTTCGAGATATTCGGAAGTAAGGAATATTCCTTTCCACTTCCTGTAGGTAAGGCAACCTTGTTGTCTGGCAATAGTGTGCTCAAGATAGAGACTTCCAAGGGGGATGCTGTCAAGGCAATGTTTGATGGTCATGTGCGTTTGTCTCGCAAGACAGAGAGTCAGGGCAATGTTATCGTCATCCGTCATGATAATGGATTGGAAACCGTCTATGCCAACAATGCCGAGAACCTTGTGAAGGTGGGGCAACGTGTGGAGGCAGGACAGACCATTGCCATCGTAGGAACCAAGAACAATGAGACTTACTGTGAGTTCTCTATCATGGTGAATGGTGCTCGTATCAATCCTGAGACTATCTTGGAAGTGAAGAGCCATAAACTGCGTCGCCAGACAGTACAGTTCCGAAAGAACGGCAGTCGTGTCAACGTCTCTGTCATCGGTGGCAAGGATTCTTCGCTTAGTAAGGATAAGGGTGGTAGTGCAGACAAGGCATCATCAACCAAGAAGAATCAGGCTTCAGACAAGGGACCTGCTATAGATGGTAAGGTGACGGCGTGGCCTAGTGGTGAGACATTGGACCCAGACGAGGTAAACGACCCATTCGTCTTGACGAATACCTTTGAACTCGACTTGAAGAAGATAGAGGCAGAACACTGGGCATACCCTTTGCCTGGTGCCAAAGTCATCAGTCCTTATGGTGGCAAGCGCCGTCATTCGGGTGTCGATTTGAAGACTCGTCCGAACGATGAGATTGTGGCAGCCTTCGATGGTGTGGTAATAGCTTCTGGTCCTTACTATGGGTATGGCAACTGCATCCGCATCAAGCACGCCTTTGGCTTTGAGACGCTTTATAGTCACCAGTCACGCAACAAGGTGAAAAAGGGCGATAAGGTGAAGGCAGGACAGGTGATAGGATTGACAGGCCGTACCGGACGTGCCACTACCGAGCATCTCCACTTCGAGATGTCATTTGGAGGCAAGCGATTCGACCCAGCCTTGGTCTTCGACCATGCCAACCGCCAACTCAAGTCTTCTACCTTGCAGTTGACAAAGGGAAGCGCCTTGAAGGTCAAGAAAAAATAATGACAAGGTGAGGAGGAATCGCCTTATGGCAACCCCTGTGAGTTCTTGCTTCCTGCCTAGGGAAAATTTCGCGCCTAGTTAGGTAGGAATTTTTCCCTAACTAGGTATGAATCAAAGTGGGGGTAGGGCTGAAAATAATGGTAGATTGAGACAAATACGAAAAAAGGTCAAGACTTTTTACAAAAAGCCTTGACCTTTTTTCGTATTCTAGTGGTATCTTCTATCCTAGCAGAGGATGGTCTGATACTTTCTAGACGTATTCTTATTTCTTCTGTGACTTTCGGTTCGCACGCTGTTGGCGATATTTCGCTTTCTGACGAGCAGAACCACTGCCGTGGGCACCGGTGATATACTTTTTCTTCTTTGCCTTAGTCTTCACCTTGCCGTCGTCGTCCTTCTTGGGACCACCGCCCGACTTGAAGACCATGCCGCCCATGATAATATCGTCAATATCGTTCATGAATGTTTAATTATTAATTCTTAATTCAAGAATGGATTAGTGGTGGAACAAACGAACGTGTGTGAACGCCATGGCGATGCCGTACTTGTCGCAAGTCTCGATGACATTATCGTCACGGATGCTACCGCCAGCCTGAGCAATGTACTCTACGCCACTCTTGTGAGCACGCTCGATATTGTCGCCGAATGGGAAGAAGGCATCGCTACCGAGGCAAACGCCTGTATTCTGAGCAATCCAAGCTTTCTTCTCCTCACGGGTCAATGGCTCAGGCTTCTCTGTGAAGAACTGTTCCCAAACACCATCCTGAAGTACGTCTTCCCACTCGTCAGAGATATAGACATTGATGGTGTTGTCGCGGTCGGCACGGCGAATCTTCTCCTTGAAAGGCAAGTTCATCACCTTAGGGCACTGGCGCAACCACCATTCGTCAGCCTTGCTACCTGCCAAGCGAGTACAGTGGATGCGGCTCTGCTGACCGGCACCGATACCGATGGCTTGACCATCCTTGACGTAGCATACAGAGTTGCTCTGTGTATATTTCAATGTGATGAGAGCGATGATGAGATCACGCTTTGCATCAGCAGGGAAGTTCTTGTTCTGTGTAGGGATGTCCTCGAAGAGTGCTGGGTCGTCCAATTTCACCTCGTTGCGACCTTGCTCGAAGGTGACACCGAACACCTGTTTGCGCTCGATAGGAGCAGGAGTGTAGTTAGGGTCGATCTGGATGACGTTGTAAGTACCCTTGCGCTTCTCCTTCAAGATTTCGATAGCCTCTGGGGTATAGCCAGGAGCGATGACGCCATCGCTTACCTCACGCTTGATGAGGAGGGCTGTAGCCTCGTCACACATGTCGCTCAATGCCACGAAGTCACCATAAGAGCACATACGGTCGGCACCACGGGCACGAACGTAGGCACAAGCCAATGGGGAGAGTTCAAACTTGACATCATCACAGAAGTAAATCTTCTTCAAGGTGTCGCTCAGTGGCAATCCCACTGCTGCGCCAGCTGGAGAAACGTGCTTGAAACTTGCTGCGGCTGGGAGACCAGTGGCAGCCTTGAGCTCCTTGACCAATTGCCAAGAATTGAAGGCATCGAGGAAGTTGATGTAGCCAGGACGGCCGTTAACCACTTCGATAGGGAGTTCGCTTCCATCCTCCATGAAGATTCTGGAAGGCTTCTGGTTCGGATTACATCCGTACTTGAGTGCTAATTCTTTCATTGCAAAGATGTATTTATTAAGAATTTGCTGCAAAGGTACAAAATTTCTCGCTTTTTACTATCATGGAAACAAACTTTTTTGTAATTTTGCACACAAATAGTTAGTGATATAGAGAATACGTTAGTAATGTTATTATAGAGAATTGCAAAACTCATACGTTTATGAAAAATGATTTAAAGCTTCTCACGCATGAAGTGGAGAAGAAAATCGGTAAAAAGATTCACGTAGGTTCTGACTTTGAGAAACTAGCTTCCATCTTCTCTGTGAAGCACCATCTGATGGTGAGCGCACAGGGACTGCATAAGGTATGGAATTATGTGAGTGGAAAGGAAAAGCCTAGTCGTGAGACACTCAATAAGTTGGCTCTCTTCGTTGGCTATCAGAGTTGGGACGACTTTCATGAGGCCCTCGATGGTGAGGACGATGGCAACTTGAGCTATGACACGGATGAAGATCATGAGCTCAAGGATGGTTCGTCGGACGACATCGACTAGTCTATGATTATCATCCTTTGTCGAAAGACTCATCCTCAATCAAAAGAAAGGACACAAAAGAAAGGACACGAAAAAAGGAGATTCCGCAAGCACGCTTGCAAGGAATCTCCTTTTTATCTTTTTTACTAGGATAGTAAGCAAGAGAATTACTCTGCACCCTTGGTAACAGTCTTCTTCTCAGCGATACGAGCCTTCTTACCAGTAAGAGCACGCAAGTAATACAACTTGGCGCGACGTACCTTACCACGCTTGTTCACCTCGATAGAATCGATAGCTGGTGACTCGATAGGGA
>OMGV01000538.1_pt1 | contig 22757 bp, 19 predicted proteins | sample 1646111 | NCBI WGS metagenome assembly OMGV01 (sample SAMN05578590, study PRJEB25193) | human gut metagenome | biome: Human Microbiome; feature: human-associated habitat; material: feces | host: Homo sapiens | place: USA:Birmingham | reverse complement strand
CGACCACCGAGATCTACACTCTTTCCCTACACGACGCTCTTCCGATCTCTATTTTATAATATTTTCTCTGTGGTCCCAATGATTTTTCACTGTAATATACTTCCGTCAACCCTCCTTTATTCAGTCTTCTTAGAATGGCATAAATAGTGCTTTCATCTGTATCCGGAAAAAGTCCCTGCAATATTTTAATTATATCGTATCCATATCTGTCTTCTTGTTTTAAAAGCTGTAAAATACATATATTTAAGATTCCTCTTTTTAGCTGTGAATCCATTTATGATTTCCTCTCAAATTTTAATTTTAACAATAAAATTGTCCCCAAAATCAGTGTCTGAATATATAATAAACTACTATATGCTATTATTTTTTCAAGCCCAAGCGTTCTTTCTATATAAAACATATGTAACTGATTTATAAAATACATTAAACAGGTAATAATACCAAGTATATGAAATATCGTTATAAAACCCAATTTCCTGTTTATTATATATTTCTTTAAGATGATGTAAATAATAATACAACTCAGAATAATTATAGCTGTTGTAACTAATACCACATAATAACTCCCTAAGCCAGCCTCATTATTTTTCATTACCAGAAATACCTCTGTTAATAAAATAAAAAAGAATAATCCGATTAATAACAGATGGTTTTTAAATTGCATATCACATGTTAATTTTGATTTTTTAAGAATAAACAAACCTGCAACAAATACTAGAACATTAGCTATCAGAGCAACCGGATAAAAATTCCAGCCGTTTTTATCAAAGTATCTTAACAAACTGACGCATAGCACATAATATATAACCAGCGTGGCAATTGTCTGTAATAAAACACTACTCTTCAATGGAAACGTATGCTCTTTTCCTTCTTTTGAATCTTTGTATAAATTTCTCGCGATATCAAACGGTTTTCCTAAGCCGGAACATATTTCGTACTCGCTTTTTTCAGCCATTTCTTCATTTTCGAACCATTCTTCATAGTCTTTAATTAAACTATCACAGTCATCATCCCCAAAATAAAATGATAAGCTAATATAAAGTTTCTCCAAAAATTTCTTTTTTGAATTTTGCTTTTGCATTATAACACCCTCTCTACTGATTAACACTCTACTGTTTATTAGTCACTAGTTAAGTATAATATATTTCATATCTTGCATTTTGTCAATACAAAAATCATGGGACTACAATATATCGCAGTCCCATGATTCTAACTATATCTTATATTTTTGTTTGTAACTATTTAAGTCTTAAGTCACATTGAGAACAAGAAAATCTACATCTCAATTGCAATCGTATATGACTTCTCAAATTTCTCACCCTGTGCCAGCGAATTACCATACTCCCTGTCCTTTAATTCTCCGACAAAGCCTGCTCTGTCACATCGGCCATACCACGGCTCAATACAGATAAACGGTGCTCCCATTCCTGCCGGTGACCACAGACCAAATAAAGGCGCATCAAATGACACCGTAAGGTATGGCTTCTTATCCGGTGTACACAGGCTCACCTTTGAAGCCTGTCTGTTTTCTATTATGAGCGCATCCTTATCAAACATATGCTCATCTATCTGACAGTATCCATCCGCATCCACCTTAAGCAGATTGTCATCCTTGTCTAAAAGTCCTCCGTCACAGATAAGTCCGTAGGTGATTGCTTTGTCTGTGTCAAGCTTCAGATAATAGTCTGACTGCTTTCCCTGCTCTGCGACCGGACACATAAATGCCGGATGACCACCTATTGAGAAAAGTAAATCCTTTTTCGCAGGATTTGTCACCCTCCAGGTCACTTTTATCTCACTGCCTGAAAGCTTATAGCCGATTTCGAGCACAAACTCAAACGGATATTTTGCAAGAGTCTCATCATTTGATTTAAGTAAAAACCATGCCTCATCCTTTGTCTGTGACACAAGCTCAAACTCCATATCCCTTGCAAAGCCGTGCTGTCCCATCGGATAATCTGTCCCATCAACGGTAAACTTCTTGTCCTTTAAGCTGCCGACAAACGGGAAAAGCACCGGTGCGCTTCTCTTCCAGTATTTCTCATCGGCATCCCACAGATACTGTGTACCTGTTTCCTTGCCGGTGATGCTTTTAAGCTCTGCTCCGAAGCTGTTTATCGTGAGCTCAAGTGATTCATTTTCCAATTTAATCTCCATCACATATCTCCTTTTATATTTTTTGTAGTCAGTTTTTTTACATCACAAGCAGTCCAATTACTCTTACAATAAATGCTGCCACCCATGCAATCGCACACTGCAAAAGCACCACGCTGACTGCCCACTTTGCACCCAGCTCTCTCTTTATGGATGCTATTGCTGCCACGCAAGGGCTGTAGAGCAGCGAGAACACCAGAAGAGATGCAGCTGAAAGTGTTGTGAGTGCTGTCGTGACCGTTCCGCCAAACAGTATCTCAAGTGTTGATACCACGCTCTCCTTTGCCATGAGTCCGCTGATAAGTGACGTGCATATACGCCAGTCGCCGAGTCCCAGAGGCTTAAAGACAGGCACGATAACACTTGAAATAGCGGCAAGCATGCTGTCCTTTGAGTCTGTTACCATGTTAAAGTGTATGTCAAAGCTCTGTAAAAACCATATAAGCATTGTAGCAATAAGTATTACTGTAAATGCCTTCTGCAAAAAGTCCTTTGCCTTTTCCCAGAGGAGCTGGCACACATTCTTGGCGCCCGGCATCCTGTAGTTTGGCAGTTCCATGACAAACGGCACTGCGTCACCCCTGAACAAAGTCTTTCTGTAGATAAACGCGAAAAGTATTCCGACAATTATTCCAAGGAAGTACAGACCTCCCATGACAAGTCCGCCATGCTTCGGGAAAAATGCACTAACAAAGAATGCATAAATTGGCAATTTTGCTGAACAGCTCATAAACGGTGTGAGGAGTATAGTCATTCGTCGGTCTCTCTCACTTGGCAGTGTACGTGTCGCCATGACAGCTGGCACCGTACAGCCGAAGCCTATGAGCATTGGTACTATGCTTCGCCCTGAAAGTCCTATCTTACGAAGGAGCTTGTCCATGAAGAATGCAACCCTCGCTATGTATCCGCTGTCCTCCATAAGGGATAAGAAAAAGAACAGTGTCACGATAATCGGCAAAAAGCTTAATACGCTTCCGACACCCTGAAAGATGCCGTCTATTACCAGTCCGTGCAGCACCTCATTCACACCTGCCGCTGTGAGTGCCTTATCCGTAAGCGCGGTCAGTGCTCCTATGCCCTGCTCCAAAAGCCACTGAAGGCCTGCTCCGATTACGTTGAAGGTCAGATAAAATACAGCAAGCATTATCACTATAAAGCACGGTATTGCCGTGTATTTGCCTGTAAGAACACGGTCGATGCGCTCACTTCTGATACGCTCCCTGCTCTCCTTCGGTTTTACCACGGTGCTCTCGCATATTTTCTCAATAAATGTAAAGCGCATATCCGCAATTGCAGCGCTTCTGTCAAGGCCTCGCTCCTTCTCCATCTGGACAATCAGATGCTCTATTGCCTCTTTCTCATTCTCATCAAGATGAAGCTGCTCTAATATAAGCGCATCTCCCTCGATAATTTTGGTAGCAGCAAAGCGAATCGGAACTCCGGCGAGCTTTGCATGATCCTCAATCAGGTGGCTGACCGCGTGTATACATCTGTGCACGGCACCGCCAAAATCATTCTCATCACAGAAATCCTGTCTGCCCGGGCGCTCCTGATACTTTGCAATGTGTATCGCATGGCGCACCAGCTCATCAACACCCTGATTCTTCGCGGCTGAAATCGGTACAACAGGCACTCCTAACAGTCCCTCGATTTTATTTACATCGATTGAGCCTGAGTTTGCCGTCACCTCATCCATCATATTTAGAGCGATAACCATCGGTATATCCATCTCAAGAAGCTGCATGGTCAGATACAGGTTTCTCTCGATATTTGTCGCATCTACGATATTTATTATGGCCTTTGGCTTGTTATCGAGCACAAAGTTTCTCGACACAATCTCCTCATTAGTATATGGGCTCATTGAGTAAATTCCGGGCAGGTCAGTGATTGATGTGTCCGGATGTTCTTTGATTGCGCCATCCTTTCTGTCCACCGTCACTCCCGGGAAATTGCCCACATGCTGATTTGAGCCTGTAAGCTGGTTGAAAAGTGTTGTCTTGCCGCAGTTTTGGTTTCCCACAAGTGCGTACGTGAGCTTCTCACCCTCCGGAAGGGGATTGCCACTGCCCTTCACATGGTATTTGCCCTCCTCGCCAAGTCCGGGATGGGCTGTGTTGCTTATCTTTTTAGGGCCCTCATGCTTTCTTGAACGGCTGTCAATTAATTCTACCTCAATCTGTGCCGCATCATCAAGCCTCAATGTGAGCTCATAGCCGTGCACCTGAAGCTCCATCGGGTCTCCCATCGGTGCAAATTTGATAACTGTCACTTCGGCCTTTGGGATTACTCCCATATCCAGGAAATGCTGGCGCAGTGCGCCCTCACCGCCTACTGTAAGTATTCTGGCACTCTGTCCTATGCCAAGTTCTTTTAGTGTCATTTTATCGCTTCCTAGTGTATTTATTGATAATTTTTCTCAACTTATCACAAATATCTTACCACAAAGCGTGTGCCACTGCATTCATTTTTTTCATTTAATACATCTTTTTTACAATCCTCCACAAGGATATATCCATTGTCATGACGCACAATTGCTTCCGCGAGCGAAAGTCCTATGCCGATGCTGTCTGCCGGCTGTCCGCTGCCGCTGTAAAAACGCGTAAAAATATGCTTTTTGTCCTCATCACTTATGGCTTCTCCATCGTTTTGCACTGTTATCTCTGCATACATCTCATACCTGTAAAAGCCTATCTTTACCTCACTCTCTGCGTGCTCTACTGCATTTTTTACTATGTTTGTAATGGCCTCACACTGCCAGTATGCATCAGCATGTATACAGGCATCCTTATCAGAGCCTTCATCTATGGACAGCCTTATGTCTCTCAAATCGCAAAGTGCCATAACATTGTCAGCTGCCTCAGACACAATTTCAGACAGCAGCGTATCCTTCTCATCAAACTCCACAACATCCGCTTCAAGCCTTGAAAGCTTTAAGATAGCCTGCACCATATGCGATATATTATCCACATCACGCTTTGCCCTGCGCATTATCCTGCTTCTGTTTTCAGGTGCCATATCAGGATTTCCTTCCAGATTTTCCAGATTTATCGAAAGTGATGTGAGCGGTTTCTTAAGCTGATGCGATATGTCAGAAAGCGCATCCTTTAGCAAAAGCTTGTCTGCCTTTGCATTTTCCGCAGACTCCCTCAAATAGATTGCTGTCTTGTAAAGCTCTCCCTTTAGTATAGAAATCTCTCCCTCTGTGCTATCTGCCATAAAAAGTCTGTAGTCTCCCTGATTTATGCGGCGCAGATAATCCGCAGCCTGTCTGACCTGTCTTTTAAAGCTAAATCTTATAAGCACAATGTAAAGGCAAAAGCCCCCTGCAAAAAGCACAACAAGAAATATGTCTAGCCAAAGCGCTCCTTTAAGCGCTTTTTCATTTGACAAAACCGCGGAATCCTTTTCCATATCAATGCCGTATTTTTTTAAGAGCGTCTCTGCGCTTTTTAAATTTGTATAATCACTATCGAAGCTGCTGTCATTTAGAATCGCGGCTATGCTGCCATCTGATACATCGGGATATTTTTCATGAACGAGTGCACATAGCTTAGCCACTGTGATGTTATAGTTTTTTGTATACGCCCTGTACTGAAAAAAGACGGTAAAAGCCATAACCGTCACACATATACATGTATATATTATCGCAAAATACACAAAATGTTTTCTGTTCTCTAAATTATATTTCTTCTTTCTCATGCTTTCCCCCGGGAACTGTCTCTGTCGGTCGATACTGTTTAAAGAGCTTCATCTGAATCAACACGATACCCGATTCCCTTCACAGTCTTTATCACATCCTCACCAAGCTTTGCCCTGATGCGCTTCATATAGACAGTCACTGTATGGTCGTACACATCGTTGCCTGTTGCCTCCCAGATGCAGTCAAGCACGGCATTTCTGGACACAGCCTTGTCGTGATTGGTGAAAAGCAGATCAAGTATGCGGTTTTCAAGACTTGAAAGAGCAATCACCTGTCCAGCCCTTCTTGCTTCCTTTTTGTCCAAATCATAGCTTATGCTTCCTGCGTGTATGACAGATGAACTGTCATCACTTTTCCTTCGTAAAAATACGCGGTTTACTCTCGCCACAAGCTCTCTTACTGAAAAAGGCTTTGTGATGTAATCCTCCGCTCCAAGCTCAAGTCCCTTTACTATATCATTTTCCTCATCCCTTGCGGTAAGAAAAATCACCGGTGTTTTTTCTTTTTCCAGCCTTTCGCTGTAAAAATCAAAGCCGTTCCCATCCGGAAGCGACACATCAAGCAGCACAAGGCCGGGGTGCTCACTCAAAAGCGCCCCAGCCTCCTTTAAATTGCCTGCTGTCAAAAGCTCATATTCAGGTTCTGTAAAGGTATCACACAGTCCCTCTGTTATTCCTTTATTGTCCTCTATGAGAAGTATTTTTTTCATATCAGCTCCCGCATTTCCTACAGATTTTCATTTTTGATTGTCTCAATAATGTTATTGTGTCTAAGCTTCGTCATTGATAGTTTCATGATAGCATAAATCAGCATTATTACAACCACTATACACAATATAATTGCTTTATACGGCGGCTCATAAATGATTGCGTCATCCATCCTGTTCATCATAACACATAAGAGATAGCTTATTAAAATACCAAGCGGTACACCTATTACAAGTGCCTTTACAGATATAAATACACTCTCGAGCCTGACCATTCCAGCAAACTGCTTATCTGTCATTCCAATGCTTCTTAGTGTTGCAAACTCGCGGCTTCTAAGCTCCATTCCGGTGCTTAAGGTATTGATGATATTTGTGATTCCTATTAAGGCAATAACCACAATAAGTCCGTATGCAAATACTCCAAGCAGTGTAAAGAGAGACTTTTCATCGCGCATCTCCTTATCCAGATTGCTGACATAAAAACTAATCTGCGAATACTCAGTATTTCCTTCCGTCTCCTTTTCGAATGTATCCTGATATTCATCTGCATTTTCTGCAACCACATATGCCGAATATGACGCATGTCCCGGTTTGAGCTCATTACCGCTCTTGCCGTCAGCCCATAGGCTTTCAAATCCTTTTTGGTTCATAAACAAAAGCGTGGTATTGCCGTAGCCCTTATAACCTGTTGGTACCTTGTCTGTGACACCTGCAATAGTTACATCCACAGTCTTTCTGACTCCGTTATTTATTGTTTCCTCGTCAACGTATCCACTGTTATCCTCTGTGCCGCTTTCAGTATCACCTTCCACTGCATTATTATCATCTGTGCTGCTTTCAGTATCGCCTTCTGCTGCATTGTCATCAGAAGAAGCATCATCATAAACATTATAGCCACACTCGATTGTATCTCCTGCTTTATATTTGTACAGCTCCATCTCTTTTTTGACGTATTTTGAGCTATTCTCATTATACACATCAAATGTGCCTTTATTCACAAGAATTGCTCCTGCAGCTGCATTTTTTATGCCTGCGTCGGACGCATACTTATCATACGATTTGTCATCCAAAACTGTGATTAAAAACTCTTGTGAGACATCCTCACTGTCATCATAAAGCTGCCCGCAATACTCTCCATATTCCTTTGTATACTCCGGCTTACTGACATCGAAATCATAGCCTGCTCCAACCAGATAATCCTCAGCTCCTTCAATGCCACTCAAAAGCTTAGAGAGCTTTTCAATATCAAGGTCATTTTTACATGACATATTTATTCCGATATTGTAATCTGTTGAAGCATATGACATCCCAACCCTGCTAAAGGCCATAGACATAAAGTATGATATCACAATAAAGGTTACTGAGCAGATGACAATAGATGTCACTGTGGTTCTGTACTTTTTATTGTTCCTCTTTATATTCTTATATGAGATAACGCCTCCGATACCCCAGATTCTGCCTATAATCGCCGGGGTCTTAAGCTTTGCTGACTTTATTTTAATCTCCTTTGTGTTTCTTATTGCTTCAAGCGGTGTGACCTTTGCCGCCCTTCTTGCACTGCCTGTTGCTGAGAAATAAATGGTTGCTATACTCATTATCACAGCAAGAATAAGTGCAGGCAGTGATGTGTGAAAGCTCAAAGCAAAGTTAAGCCAGCCTGCTGACAGCACATTTACCACCTTGACAAGTATAAGCGATGCCAAAATACCACTCATGGTACCTACAGGAATACCAACCACTCCAAGCATTGCTGCCTCTGTCTTAACGCTGCTTTTTATCTGGCGCCTCGTAGCACCCACGCTTGCAAGCATGCCATACTGCCTGATTTTTTCAGTGATTGATATGTTGAAGCTGTTTTTGATACAGTACACTGATGTCAGTATGATTATCAAAGCCACAACAGCGGCCACTGTAAACAGTGCTTTAAATGAACCGTCAATCGGGAAAACGCACTCATAGCTTATAAGGTATCCATTCATATATATATCATATTTTGCATTTTCCATCTCTTTAAGAAACCTGTCACTCTCCTCAGCAGACATTTCAACAGATGAATTATTTGCTTTCTCAAACAGCTTTTCATCCACACCAATTATATCAGCAGTCACAGCATCCTTGTTTCTTAAAGCCTTTTTAGTGTATCTGCTGTACACTGTGAGTGTAGTGTCAGCTTCGCTTGCCTCACTCTTTGTGCCGTTATCAATTGCTGCCAGTTCATCAGAGTATGTGACAAATGTATATCCGGCGGCACTATAGTCCTCCATTCCATAGCCCGGTCTTTCCATGATGCCTACCACCTTGTAGTGCTTTGTCACAGTATCGGTAAGTGTCTCTGCATCATGCTCATATGCGCAGTTTTCCGATATGACACTTTCGGTGTTTGAATCATATCTCTTTCCGATATCAAGTGTTATCTCATCTCCCACCTTTATGTCGATTCGTCCGTTTGTCTTTAAATGCCTTGGAATGACTATCTCATCCTCATTTTTTGCCATGCGCCCCTCTATCAGTTTAAAGCAGCCCCTCTCAAAGCCGGCCTCATCTGTTGCCATGACATATGCATACGGCTTATCCTCATTCTTGCAGTCATCTAGCTTTGCAAAGCCCATTCCCATTGTCTCAAATGTGCTTTCAATATTTCTGTTGTTTTTAAACTCCGAAAGCTCAGACATTTTCACATTCGAAAATTTCACATGAAAGTCGCCGCCCTTTTGCTTCTGGTATTCGATCACACTGTACTGAAAGCTTGACACAAGTGTGACAAGCGCCGACAAAAGCGCTGTTGCAAGAATTATTCCGACTATCGTGACAATAGTTCTTTTCCTGTTGAGCTTTAAGTTTTTTAATGTGAGTGTCTTCATCAAATTCATCTGATTTTACCATCCTCTATCATTATTGTGCGGTCAGCCGCCTTTGCAAGCTCCATATTGTGTGTAATCATAATAATTGTCTGGTTAAGCTCACGGTTTGAGGTCTTTAATAGATGCATAATCTCGTTGCTTGCCTTGGTATCCAGGTTTCCGGTCGGCTCATCAGCTAGCACTATAGATGGTCTCGTAATCAGGGCTCTTCCTATAGATGTGCGCTGCTGCTGTCCTCCTGAAAGCTCATTTGGCAGATGAGTGCGTCTCTCTGTAAGTCCAAGGCGCAAAAGCATGTCATCCATCTGTGCTTTTTCCACCTTTCTTCCATCAAGCTCCATCGGGATTGCCATGTTTTCCTCCACATTTAATATAGGTATCAGATTATAAAACTGATAAATGATACCTACCTGTCTTCTTCTGAATATGGCAAGCTCATCATCATTCATTGCAAAAATATCAGTGCCGTTTATATACACCTTTCCGCTTGTTGGCCTGTCAACACCTCCGAGCAGATGAAGCAGTGTGGATTTTCCGGAGCCGCTCGCCCCGACTATTGCCACAAACTCTCCCTTTTCCACGCTCAATGACACATCGTCCAAAGCCTTGACCTGATTTTCTCCGGCTCCATATATTTTTGATAAGTGTTCTACCCTAAGCAGTTCCATTTAATTCTCCTTTTCTTCTCTATACATTTTTGAGTGCTGTGCGGTCTGTCCTTTAAAGTGCAGCCGCCCCGCGATACAAGTGTATAATACATTATGTAAAGTTACAGGTAGGTTACTTTTAAAAAATATTACAGCATAATATAAAAACTCCGGTCAGAACAAAAAGTTTTCTGTGCCGGAGCTTATATATCATATGTTTTATAATTATCTATGCCAATAATTATTTCTGCTTATATGAAGACAAAAAGTCTGCAAGCTTGCCTGTGGCATCCTTTAATATCTCTGTTCGAGGCAGATATACCACTCTGAAGTGATCCGGCTTATCCCAGTTGAAGCCGCCGCCGTGGATGATGAGTATCTTCTTCTCACGAAGCAGATCAAGTGCAAACTGTTCATCGTTTGTGATGTTGAACCTTGCAGTATCAATCTTTGGGAATATGTAAAATGCTGCCTTTGGCTTTACTGCCGAAATTCCCGGTATATCGTTTAATGCCTTGTAGACGTACTCTCTCTGCTCATAGATTCGTCCGCCCGGCACAATATACTCGCCTACACTCTGATATCCGCCTAAAGCTGTCTGCACTATCGACTGCGCCGGAACATTCGAGCAAAGACGCATGTTTGAGAGCATGTTGAGTCCCTCGATATAGTCCTTTCCGAGTGCCTTGTTGCCGCTTAAAACCATCCATCCAATACGATAGCCTGCTATCATATGTGACTTAGAAAGACCGCTGAAGGTCACACAGAAGAGGTCCGGTGCAAGCGACGCAATAGACACATGCTCATAGTCATCCATCACAAGCCTGTCATATATCTCATCCGAAAAAATCATGAGCTCGTGCTCTCTTGCCACATCAGCTATCTGCTGCAGCACCTCCCTTGGATAGAGCGCTCCCGTAGGGTTGTTAGGGTTTATTATTACGATGGCCTTTGTCTTGTCTGTAATCTTCTTTTTGATATCCTCTATGTCCGGATACCACTCTGACTGCTCATCACAGATATAGTGCACTGCCGTGCCTCCCGCAAGTGTAACGCAGGCTGTCCAAAGCGGATAGTCCGGTGCCGGCACAAGCACCTCATCACCATTGTCAAGAAGTGCTGACATGCTTAGGTTTATAAGCTCGCTGACTCCGTTTCCGGTATAGATATCCTCAACCGTCACATTAGGAAGCTTTTTGAGCTGTGCATATTGCATGATTGCTTTTCTTGCAGAAAAAAGTCCCTTGGAGTTGGAATACCCCTCACAGTCCGTGAGCTGGCGTGACATATCATATATCACCTCATCAGGTGTCCTAAAGCCAAACGGCGCCGGATTTCCTATATTGAGCTTCAACACATTTGTGCCGTTTTCCTCCATGCGGGCCGCCTCATCCACCACCGGTCCTCTTACATCGTAAAGCACATTATCTAATTTTCTGGATTTTCCAAATTCTCTCATCCTGACAATCTCCTTTTATTTTCGTAACAATTCCTGTAACCGTAATCATATCCTGCTAGCCTAAAAGCTCAAAAACAGCCTCAGCGTCAAATACCACCTGCTTTACCTTATCAACCTCTATCTGATAAAGTGCATTTGCAGCCAGATGCTCTGCAGCCTGCTCGAGATCTCTTATGCCCGATGTGTTCTCGTGAAGCTTAATCACTGCATCAAGTCCGTCCTCTGTGAGAACGCACTCCTCCTCCTTCATTCCCATTCGCTCAAATACCTTGCGCAGGGCAAATCTCTGGAAGATGACCTTCTTCTCTTCATCGGTATAGTCCGGAATATCAATCACCGCAAAACGTGACATAAGCGGTGCAGAAATCTGGGATTTATCATTGGCTGTTGCAATCGGATATACTCCGACGGTCGGCACCATACACTCCATATAGTTGTCTGTAAATCCCAGATTGTCAAGCAGTGTCAAAAGTACATCTGCAGGATTTCCGTTGCCGTTTTTGCTTGAGGCCTTGTCGAGCTCATTGATGATAAATACAAGATTTGACTCTCCTGCCTGTGAAAATGCCTCCATAATGATTCCCGGCTTTGCGTTTGAATAGATTCTTGAGCTTCCTGTGAGCTGCTCTGCATCATTTATGGAGCTCATATCGAGTGTGGTCCATGGAAGCTTGAGTATACGTGCAACAGCATATGCAATCTGTGACTTTCCGGTTCCTGCCGGTCCACAGAGCAGCAGTCCGTAGGCAGGAAGTGTATGAGTCCTGTTTATCTGGATAATGGTCTCAATGATTCTCTGCTTCACGCTCTCCATGCCATAGAGCTCCTCATCGAGTATGCGCCTTGCCTCCACAGGGTCAATTGCCTCAAAGTAATTTCCCTTCCACTGGATATTCATCATGATGGAAAGTGCTCTCTGCGCATGACGTCTCTCCTCAGGTGATACCTCACTTGAACGCGCAACTGCCAGATTTCTTCTGGCCCACAGCAGTATATTGTCAGGCAATGTACGGCCTGCACAGGTCATGAAATCTGTGATGCTCTGTATACTGGTGAGCTTCATGCTGTCGCCCTCTTCCTCGTAATCATCGAGGTCAGGTTCATCCTCAGGCATGGTGCTGGCAAAGAGCCTTTCCATCATATACTGCAGGAATCCGTCCTCTGCAGACAGCTTTGTGCCTCTGCCGAGAGCCACCTCCCTCACCCTGTATACTGCGTATCCGTCAGGTGTATTGGCTCCTGAAAGCTGTACCTTTATGTGATTTTCGCCAAGCCACTTAAAAAGGCTAACGAAGCGGGAATCAATGCGCAGGATATCTGCACTGGTCACCCCATCACCATCCTCAAATTCAAAGGATGTACGCTTTATCGGATTTGTAAACATACCAAGCGCATGATGCGCCCATTCCTTTTGCTTATTGTCTATCACAACAATCGGTTTATCGGCCGATGCCTTTGTCTCTGTCGAATGAAATGTCTCATATGTACACTCCGGATGCTCGTTTGCTACCGGTGTATCGCTAAAATCAAATACTGGCATTTTTATTCCTCTCTTTTCGTAATTGTATTCTTCATCATACCCTGTCAAAGGCTATGTCCTGTACCACCTCGCCCGCGATGATAAGTCCTGCCACTGATGGTACAAATGCAAGGCTTCCGGGAATATCCCTGCGCTCTGTGCACTTGTGTTCGGCACCCGGCGGGCAGATGCAGTTGCTTCTGCAGCTTATAGACATATCTTCTATCGGTCTTGTAGGCTTCTCCTCAGAGTATACCACCTTGAGCTTTTTCACGCCACGTTTTTTAAGCTCACGGCGCATGACCTTTGCAAGAGGACACATGCTGGTCTTATATATATCAGCCACCTTAAATGCACTTGCATCCAGCTTGTTTCCCGCTCCCATACTGCTTATGATAGGGACATTTTTCTCCTGTGCCTTCATGACAAGCGCAATCTTTGCTGTGACCGTATCAACCGCGTCAACTATATAATCATACTCTTCAAACGGAAATTCATCAGCATTTTCCGGCAAAAAGAAGCACCTGTGCGTCACGACACTGACATCAGGATTAATATCATGAATCCTCTCCTCCATCACATCTGTCTTGTATTTTCCTATGGTCTTTCGGGTTGCGATTATCTGCCTGTTTAGATTTGTAAGACACACCTTGTCATCATCGATAAGGTCAATCGCTCCCACGCCGCTTCTGACTAGTGCCTCGCAGACATATCCGCCCACTCCTCCTATTCCAAATACTGCGACTCTTGCGCCCTTTAGCCTATCCATCGCCTCTTTTCCAAGCAAAAGCTGTGTTCTTGAAAACTGATTTAACATTTATTTCTCCTTTTCATCCCTGACCACGCCGACACCGGCAGAAATCAGGAGTCTTACTGTATCCTTAAGCATGCTCCAGTCAGCCTTTGACAGCTCATCGGCAGCCTTTATCATCTCAATGAGCTGCTTAAATGACATCTGGTCAAGGTTCTCAAAATTGGAGTCCGATGCTATTGAAAAAAGCACATTTACAAACTGCTTTCGCTGCGCCTCATCCATGCTTCCTATCCAGTTTCTGAGTGTCTTGTCAAGGCGCACACTGTTTTTGTCCAGCCCATCCGCCTTTATGATACTTCCGCCCATTATCTCCCATGAAAAAGCATCATGCTGCAGCGGCCCCGAATTACGGCTTCTTACCACCTCATAATTGTCCACATGCTCAAGCAATAAGCCAACAATAGACGACTGCGGCAGAAATGTCTCTATTCTGTCAAAAATTCTTTTGTAGCCTGCCGTATATATCATCTTGTGATTGAAGCCCGGTCCGTCAAAATTAAACACCTTAATAATGACATCCTGCACCTCTTTATCCACATGCATGGCGGCAAACACTGCCAGATTTCCACCCTTTGAGTGTCCGCCTATCCACAGCTTTCCTGTATTGATGCTTTTATTGTTGATATTTTCATCATCTAAAGCTTTTTCATTTACGGCTTTTTCATTTATGCCCCTATCATCATTGCATATATATGCTGCCATCTGCTTTAAATATTTTTTCGCCTTGTTCTGTCCCGGTGTCTCATCGAGATAGCTTAGATTAAAGTTTTCCTTCCAGCCGACCACGGAATGGTCTGTACCACTGTAGGAAATGAAATATGTGCCGTCAGGCAGTTCTATCGTAACCGCAGAAAACTGCGACTCCTCTTTTTCACTTATATCGTATATATAATATCTCAAAATGCAGTCAGCATAGCGCCTTGAGTGCGCCAGCTTTTGAAGCAGCCTCGCGGAGTGGCGGAAAAGATTAGGCATCTGCTCAATCTCATCATCACTGTGATCCGCGCAGTAAAGGCTTGAAAGCTGTTTTATCGTAAGGTATGACTTCTTTGCATCCGGCATATATGGCTTCATCTGCACATAAATAAGCTGTGAAAAAATCAGTCCGTCCACCTCATTTACATGCACCTCATCAAAGCCTATATCTCCACGCCAGTCAATATAATCCATGATATCTGCCATACAATGCCCTCCTGAAATATATCTGTCTTATTCATCATAGTGATCTAGGAAGCTGTGCTTTATGCCATCCTTTTTATATGCTACAACCGTAGCCAGATTTACATTCTCCACGCTCTTAAATATATTTGCCTCGACAAAAGGATTCACCTTTTTAAGATTAGCGATGAGCTGCTTTATCTCAACACGCTTTGAGCGGTTTTCCTCATTATTGCAGGTGGTGCAGGTATCTGTAAACTTGCAGGCACACTGTATGAAATGCAGACCGTTGTAATCACGCCATGCCTTGATATCGTCCTCCCTGACCAGGTAAAGAGGCCTGATAAGCTCCATGCCCTCAAAGTTTGTGCTGTGAAGCTTAGGCATCATGGTCTGTACCTGTGCACCGTAGAGCATGCCCATGAGTATCGTCTCTATAACATCATCATAATGATGTCCGAGCGCAATTTTGTTGCAGCCCAGCTCCTTTGCAAATGCATACAGATGTCCTCTTCTCATCCTCGCACATAAATAGCATGGCGATTTTTCGATATCATATACAGCATCAAATATATCTGACTCAAAAATAGTGGCAGGGATGCCAAGGTTCCTGCAGTTTTCCTCTATGACATGCCTGTTTGCCTCATTGTAGCCCGGGTCCATGACGAGAAACTTCACATCAAAATCAAACTTGTTGTGATGCTTAAGCTCCTGAAAAAGCTTTGCCATGAGCATGGAATCCTTACCTCCCGAGATACACACCGCAATCTTATCCCCCGGCTTTACAAGCTCATAGGTATTTATCGCCTTTGTAAACTTGCGCCAGATGGATTTCTTAAATTTCTTTCTGATGCTTTGCTCCACATCTGCCTTTATATCGCGCTCTGCCACCTCATCCTCTTTCATGGCATCAAGCAGCCAGCTTATATAGCCTCCCTTTAAGCTTGCCGCATCAAAACCTTTTTCTGTGAGATACTCTGCCACATCCACACTCGTCTTACCACGGCTGCAGACTATGACAAGCTTCTTATCATGCAGCACCCTCTCATCTGACTCTATTTCCTCTGCCTGAATATTGAGTGCTCCCTTTATGGCACCGTGCGCCACCTCTTCCTCACTTCTTATATCTATTATCTGATAGCTGTTACTATCCAGCTTTTTAACTTCTTCTATACTAAGCTGCATTTTATTTCTCCTATATTATTTCCGCAATGACTTTATTTCCTGAAATATCCTGTACTCATAATATGCCGACACCACAAGGATGAGCCCTATCATAATGAGGCTGTATACATCGCGGATTGCTATTCCAAACGCATCACACACGCATGGCACCAAAAGCCCCGCAGTAAAAACAAGCTTTACAAACGTCAAAAGCCTGAGTGAATACTTTCTGATATTGCCCACACACAGCTCCGCTGCTATGTGATTGAGCTTTTCCGGATAATGCTGCAGCCATGTGATTGCAATGTATACAAGCAAAAGCACAAGTATATTGGCCACAAACTTAAATACCTGTATGTGATAGCACACTCCATAATAAATCTGTAAGCCTATATAGGTAAGAGCTAAAATAGCATCTATTGCCTCAAGCACCGCCGAAGCAAAGGTCATATCTCTTTTTCTCATATAAATCTACTACCTTTCATTAACACCTTAAACACGTAAAAATAAGGTAAAACGATATTGTTTCTCTCTAAACTATCTAATTTTATCATATTATGGACTATCTTTCTAGAAAAATTGTGATATAATAATCAAGTTAAAGGAATTTTATTTAAAAATTAATAATACAACGAGGTTTAATCGAAAATGAGCAAATTAACAATACCAAAGAACTATTCTTCGGCACTGAATCTTCACGATACACAGCTTGCCATCAAGACTGTTAAGGATTTCTTCCAGGGCATGCTCGCACAGCGTCTTTCCCTGACACGTGTTTCAGCACCGCTTTTCGTTGATCCTACCACAGGCTTAAACGATAACTTAAACGGATATGAAAGACCTGTTACCTTCGGCATCCTTGAGCAGGGTGACAAGGAGGCTGAGGTCGTTCACTCTCTTGCCAAGTGGAAGAGATATGCATTAAAGAAATACGGCTTCTCTCTCGGCGAGGGCATCTACACAGATATGAATGCCATAAGACGTGATGAGGAGACTGACAATATCCACTCTATATTTGTTGACCAGTGGGACTGGGAAAAGGTCATCCGCAAGGAGGACAGAAACTTAGATTTCCTTGAGGAAACAGTAAAGACAGTATACAAATGCCTGCGCAAGACCGAGCAGTACATGGCTATACAGTACGACTACATAGATTTGATTCTGCCAAAGGATATCACCTTTATCACCACATCAGAGCTTGAGGAAATGTTCCCGGACAATACTCCAAAGGAGCGCGAGTATTATTTTGCAAAGGCAAAGGGTGCCATCTGTGTAATGCAGATTGGTGACAAGCTTGCAAACGGAGAGCCTCACGACGGACGTGCCCCTGACTATGACGACTGGGCTTTAAACGCTGATATCATCGTATACTATCCTGTTCTTGATATCGCACTCGAGCTTTCATCAATGGGTATACGTGTAGATGAAAAAGCTCTAAAGGAGCAGCTTGACAAGGCCGGATGTCCTGAGCGTGCTAAGCTTCCATTCCAGAAGGCTATCCTCAACAAGGAGCTTCCGTACACTATCGGAGGCGGAATCGGACAGTCACGAATCTGTATGTTCTTCCTCAGAAAGGCTCATATCGGTGAGGTACAAAGCTCACTGTGGCCTGATGAGACAATTAAGGAATGTGAGGAGCATGGTATTCAATTGCTATAATCTGCATACCATACTTTACTGTTTGTTATTAAAAACCTGCTGTGTCAGACAATCATGACACAGCAGGTTTTTTATTTCTTATTTTTAATTTTTCCATATGCATCACAAACATCAGCATAAATGCATGTGTTGCTGCTATTATCTACACAAACATCCTCCATGCAGCCCTGATCTGCGAACCCAGCCTCTCAAACTGCCAGTGGGTATTGCTCTTTATGATACTGTTTGGATCATTTATAGTAAAGCCCTCATCATCATAGCCTGTGATCACCATAAAATGTCCATTGTCTGTGAAATCTCCCGGACCGACATTTACGACTATCAGATTGCCCTCATCAAGCCTTTCTTTAAATGTATCCTCATCCACCTTTATAGTCTTTGCATTTACCCCGTAGTGCCTGCAGCCCTTGCTTATAAGATTCCATGCACTTCCGGAGCCATCCACACTGTAGCCGGCCTCCTTTGCATACTCTGCCACCGCAAGAGGGGATGCCTGTGCATCATGTGTCAGATATAATACAACCATCGAAAGTGCAGTCGGACCGCAGCCACTCGCCGCAAAATAATTGCCACTGTACTTTTCATAGCCCCATCTCTTATCCCACTGCTGCAAAAGAGGTACTGTATCCTGCGAAGCCTCTGCAGTCAGATCAATATCATGCTCTATCGAATGCTCCTTAGGATACTCATATATGAAGTCAATTGCCTCATCATTTTTCTTGGCAAGCTCCTTTAGCTGTCCCGGATACTTTGCACTGTGAAGTATCTCATCAAGCTTCGTTTCCTTGTCAGGCTCACTGTCTTGCTCCGCAGAGTTTACATCAGCCTCTGAGCTGTTTTGCTTTTTTTCTGAATCCATTTTAGATGCGGTAAGTGAATTATTATTCTTCTGCACATCAACATCTCTTGATTGCGTCTTATTATCAGCACCTACCACCGCGTCAGCTACGGGAACTAAAAGCTGCATGCCACACGCCAGAAATGTTGTTATGATTATCGCTGCACAAAGAACTATTGCGCCTATTTTCATGCGCCTGTCGCGGTGCCTTGCACGTTTTATGCTTCCCTGCCTTCTATGAGTTTTCTTATGTGTCTTTCCCATTGTTCTCCTCTTACTATTACAGCTTATCAACCTCATCCATCCAGATACGTCCACACGCATCAGAAGGCATCCTTAGGTCTCCTCTCGGTGAGACCGCCACTGTTCCTACCTTTGGTCCATCCGGCAGACATGAGCGCTTGAACTGCTGTGCAAAAAATCTGCGATAGAAGTTCTTAAGCCATTTGAGAATAAACTCATCATCATATTTTCCTTCAAATGCTATCCTTGCAAGGCGGTAAACCTTGGCAGGAGCATAGCCGCAGCGCAGCATATTGTAAAGGAAGAAGTCATGCAGCTCATAAGGGCCCACAAGATCCTCTGTCTTCTGTGAAATCTTACCGTTTTCAGGTGGTAAAAGCTCAGGAGAAACAGGTGTATCAAGCACATCAAGAAGTGTACTTTCCAGCAAATCGCTGCCACAGGTATCTGCATAGTATTTTACCAGATGGCGCACCAGAGTCTTTGGAACCGAAGCATTTACCGCATACATGGACATATGGTCTCCGTTGTAGGTCGCCCAGCCGAGTGCCAGCTCTGACAAATCTCCTGTACCTATAACCATTCCGTTTTCCTTGTTTGCGATATCCATAAGTATCTGTGTGCGCTCACGTGCCTGTCCATTCTCGTAGGTGACATCATGCACAGACGGATCCTGTCCGATATCCCTGAAATGTATATTTACGGCATCCTTTATATCCACCTCGATAAATGTAGCTCCAAGGCATTTAATGAGATTTACCGCATTGTCATATGTGCGGTCTGTTGTTCCAAAGCCCGGCATAGTAACTGCCGCTATATCCTTGTGATCCTTTCCCAAAAGGTCAAATGCTCTCACCGTGACAAGCAGTGCCAGTGTGGAGTCGAGTCCTCCTGAAATACCTATAACTGCTGTCTTGCAGTTGGTATGCTCTAATCTCTTTTTAAGCCCCATAGCCTGAATCATAAGAATCTCATCACAGCGTCTGTCCCTGTCTGTCTTATCTGCAGGAACAAAAGGAGCCGGATTTACATAGCGGCTAAGAATGGTATCCTTTACCTCAAGATCAAACTCAGCCCATCTGTGATCATCCTCGACAACAAATGTTGTCATCCTGCGCCTCTCAGTCTCTATTCTTTCCACATCAAACTCGCTGTATATAGTCTCATTTGTAAAGCGCTTTGACTCGGCAAGCACATTTCCGTTTTCACAGATGAGATTGTGTCCTGAGTAGACCACATCCTGTGTGGACTCACCGTCTCCCGCTGACGCATAAATATATCCACAGATTAATCTGGCAGACTGTCCGCTCACAAGCTCTCTCCTGTATATTGCCTTGCCTGTCACCTCATCTGATGCAGACAGATTTACAATCACAGTGGCACCCGACATCGCGTGTCTGATGCTCGGCGGGTTCGGAGTCCAAAGATCCTCACAAAGCTCCACCGCTATCTTAAGCTTTGGCAGCTGCTTGCAGCTAAAAATAAAATCAGTATCTACAGACACCTGCTGTCCATTTTTCAGTGTGACATATGTGCTAAGGTTTTCTCCCGATGCAAAATGCCTTGCCTCATAAAACTCATTGTAATTTGGCAGAAATGTCTTTGGCACCATGGCAAGTACTTCTCCGCGCGATACAACTGCCGCCATATTGTAGAGCATGCCGTTTATCTCATATGGAAGCCCCATGAAAAATATGCCGTCAAGGCTCCTGCTGTAATCAGCTATCCCTATAAGCTCATCCTCTGCTGCAGCTATGAGCTTATCCTGCCAGAAAAGATCCTGACAGGTGTATCCGGTAATGCAAAGCTCCGGGAAAACAACCACCTTTGCCCCATTATCAGTGCACTCCTTCATAAGAGCTTTAATAAGCTGTCCGTTGTATACAGTATCAGCTACCTTTACCTTTGGTGTCGCTGCAGCGACCTTTATATATCCGTCCTTCAATTAGCGCATCTCCTTCAACTCATCCACCGTAAACTCATATGCCTTATTACAGAACTGGCACTTTACCTCAATGCTCTCACCATCTGCGATAATGGAATCAAGATCCTTTTTGCTCAGTGTGGAAAGTGCTCTGCTCACACGCTCCTTTGAGCAGTCACAGTGGAAGCGTGTCACAGTCGTATCTGTGATTTCAAGCCCGAAATCTCCTAAAATTTCCTCAAGTATCTGCTCCGGAGTCAGCCCCCTGTCAAGCATCTGTGTCACAGAATCAATCTCTGTGATTTTCTTTTCAAGCCTGTCCACAACCTCATCCGGTGTAAACGGCATAAGCTGGATGATAAATCCGCCTGCCTGCTTTACGCTCTGGTCCTTATCCACCAGCACGCCGAGACCAACCGCCGACGGAATCTGCTCAGATGTGGCAAAATAATAGGTCAGATCCTCAGCTATCTCACCTGTTTTAAGCTCACACTGACCTGAATACGGCTCCTTTAAGCCCATATCCTTTATGACTGTGAGTATTCCAAGATCAAGCGCTCCACCCACATCGAGCTTGCCTGCCGCATTGAGTGGCAGCTCAACCTGTGGATTCATGGCAAAGCCCTTTACATTGCCGTGCGAATCTGCTGTGACGGTAAGTCCCTTTGCAGGTCCGCTGCACTGTATCTGAAGAGTTATGATATCCTTATCGCCCTTCATCATAGCTCCCATCATGGCTCCCGCAGAAAGAAGTCTGCCAAGTGCCGCCGTCATGACAGGTGTTGTCATGTGATCCTCTCTGGCGGTCTCCACCATCTCCCTTGATGTTACAGCAAATGCTCTGATATTGGCATCCGCCGCTGTTGCTCTTACTATATAATCTGACATAATTTACCTCTCATTATCTAATTCTATGCTTTATGTGCAATTACAGTGACCTTCTCACTGTCACACTTCACCTGATCGTCTGTGTACGCATCATACACCGCATCAAACACAAGTCCCGACTGCTCAAGAAGCTCCTTAAGCTCTGAAATCTCATAGCATCTCTGGAAATGAGTTTCCTCAAACTTCTTGTAGATGTCATCCTCATCCTCTGACTGCTCCTTTATAAAAAGTGTCAGGTCATACTCGTTTATTTTCTCATCGGCATCATAATAATTGTCCCATATAAAGCTGCCCTCATCACGGTTTTCAGCTATGGTATTATCAGCCATGAGCACCTCATATTTATATGGAGTATTGATATCAAATATAAAAATGCCACCCTCTTTAAGACTTTCGCTCACGCAGAAAAAAACTGCCTGAAGATCCTCAGGCTCAAGAATATAATTGATGCTGTCACATGCGCTTACGACGGCACTCACCTTTTCTCCCGGTTCAAACTCTCTCATATCCTGCATCAGATAAAGGATTCTGTCATCCTCTCTCTCAAGCGCCATATCAAGCATGTCAAAAGAATTGTCAATGCCTATCATATCATAGCCTGCATCTGCAAGAAGCGTGGTAAGCTTTCCCGTACCACAGCCTAAGTCCACGACATATCCACTGTCTATGCCATTTGCACGCAGTTTTTCGACAATATATCTGCCCCACACCTCATATGGCACATTGTCCATGAACATGTCATACACCCGGGCAAAACTCGTGTATGCTTCCATAATTACCTCATTTCGTGTTTCTATTTACCGTAATGATATGAGAGTCAAAAGGTATTTTGCCCCTCATTTATGATTAATCAGATTACTACATGCTACGCATTCCCGTAATCTGACTACACCTCGAAATCCGCTAATTTTCTGCGTCCCCGCAGCAAATTGCTACTTTCTCGGTGTAGTGCGGGTCACTAAGGTATACATCGAATTGCATGCAAGCATGCATCGATGATACCTTTTGACCCTTTAATCATAT
>OMGV01000529.1_pt1 | contig 22877 bp, 20 predicted proteins | sample 1646111 | NCBI WGS metagenome assembly OMGV01 (sample SAMN05578590, study PRJEB25193) | human gut metagenome | biome: Human Microbiome; feature: human-associated habitat; material: feces | host: Homo sapiens | place: USA:Birmingham | reverse complement strand
GTCGACGACGAGGAGCTGCTGGATCTGGTCGAGATGGAGATCCGTGAGCTGCTGAACGAGTACGACTTCGATGGCGACAACACCCCCATCATCCGTGGTTCTGCTCTGAAGGCTCTGGAGTCCACCAGCACCGATCCCAACGCCCCCGAGTACAAGTGCATTTGGGAGCTGATGGACGCTGTTGACAGCTACATCCCCACTCCTGATCGTGCTGCTGACAAGCCCTTCCTGATGCCCGTTGAGGACGTCATGACCATTTCTGGCCGTGGCACCGTCGCCACCGGTCGTGTCGAGCGTGGTACTGCCCACGTCGGCGACCAGATGGAGATCGTCGGTCTCAAGGAAGAGAAGATGACCACCACCATCACCGGCCTCGAGATGTTCCGCAAGAGCTTGGAGTTCGCTCAGGCTGGCGATAACATCGGTGCCCTGCTGCGTGGCGTTGACCGTGACCAGATCGAGCGTGGCCAGTGCCTCTGCCAGCCCGGCTCTGTTCATCCCCACACCACCTTCGACGGCCACGTTTACGTCCTGAAGAAGGAAGAGGGCGGCCGTCATACCCCGTTCTTCAACAACTATCGTCCTCAGTTCTACTTCCGCACCACCGACGTTACCGGCATCATCACCCTGCCCGAGGGCACCGAGATGTGCATGCCCGGCGACAACGTCGATATGCATGTTGAGCTGATCACCCCCGTTGCCATGGAAGAGGGCCTGCGTTTCGCTATCCGCGAGGGCGGTCACACCGTTGGTTCCGGCGTTGTTTCCAAGATCGAGAAGTAATTTCTTGCTCTGAAAAGCAATACAAAGAGCGCTGTCCGCAAGGGCAGCGCCCTTTTTTGGTGCGCCCCTACGTCATAAAACACATTGCGCCGCGTTTGTGCACTCTACACAAACGCGGCGCAATTATTTTGCAGAAAAAGTCAAATAAAAAGCATATAACCCATTGACATTCTAGGTAAATGGGTATATTATACTGGCATCGGGTTTGAACAATGCAAACCAAAAACAGGAAAGGGGAATACCGCTATGTCCGCTATGTGTTGTTGTCGTATGCGCTGTCACCGGGCATGGTCTGTGGGGCCTACCAGAACCCCTATGTGTTGAACCTGACCTTTGTCCGGGAACCTTCGCAGAGAAGGCCCGGATTTTTTTGTACCTAAATTTGTTCGTGACCCGATAGGGAAGGGGAGACTTTTGTGGATTGGAATGTGGTCGCACAGTACCTGCCGCTGTTTGAAAAAGCGGCGTGGCTGACCCTGCGTCTGGGGCTGGCAGGTATCGCGCTGGCTATTGTCATCGGGCTGGTCTGCACACTGGTCCAGTATTATAAGGTGCCTGTGCTGCGCCGCGTCGTCGGCTTTTACATCCAGCTCAGCCGCAACACGCCGCTCCTGGTCCAGTTGTTTTTCATCTATTATGGTTTGCCGAAGATCGGCATCAGGACTGACGCTGCGGTCTGCGGCATTGCTGGTCTGGCGTTTCTGGGCGGCAGCTACATGGCGGAGGCGTTCCGCAGCGGGCTGGAATCGATTGAGCCGATCCAGACCGAGAGCGCCTACAGCCTCGGCATGGACCGGATGCAGACGATGCGCTACGTCATCCTGCCGCAGGCCATGTCCACCAGCGTCCCGGCGTTCGTCGCCAATGTCATTTTCCTTTTAAAGGAAACCAGCGTGTTCAGCGCTATCAGCCTGATGGACCTGATGTTCACGGCGAAGGACCTCATCGGCCTGTACTACAAAACCACCGAGAGCCTGTTCCTTCTTGTGGTCTTTTACCTGCTGATCCTGCTCCCGGTTTCGCTGCTGGGGTCTCTGCTGGAAAGGAGGCTGCGCTATGCCGGATTTGGGGCTTAACGTACTGCTCAAGGGCAAAAACATGGCCCGCCTGCTGGGTGGCTTGTGGGTGGCCCTGCGCATCAGCCTGCTTTCCGTCGCCATCAGTATCCCGCTGGGCATCCTGCTGGGCGTGCTGATGAGCGGCAAAAATCCCGTTGTAAAAGTCATCCTGCGGGTTTATCTCGAAATCATCCGCATTATGCCGCAGATGGTGCTGCTGTTCCTTGTGTTTTTCGGCACGACCCGCGCGTGGGGCTGGGACCTCTCGGGCGAGACGGCATCCGTCATTGTGTTTGTGCTGTGGGGCACGGCAGAGATGAGCGACCTTGTGAGAGGCGCGCTGATCTCCATCCCGAAGCACCAGTATGAGAGCAGCGAGACGCTGGGCCTGACGAAGGCGCAGACCTATTGGTACATCATCATTCCGCAGACGGTGCGCCGCCTGATCCCGTTGAGCATCAACCTGATCACCCGCATGATCAAGACCACCAGCCTTGTGCTGATGATCGGCGTCGTCGAGGTGCTGAAGGTCGCGCAGCAGATCATTGAGGCCAACCGCATGGCCAGCCCGAACGCTGCATTCGGCATCTATCTGGTCGTGTTCCTGCTGTATTTCCTCGCCTGCTGGCCCATCAGCCTGCTGGCATCGTACTTAGAGAAAAAATGGAGGTAAGGAACCATGGCAGAACCGATTTTGACCGTAGAGCATCTGGTCAAGGGCTATGGGGAAAATACCGTGCTGGATGATATCAGCTTTTCCGTCCGCCCCGGCGAGGTCGTCGTGGTGGTAGGCCCCAGCGGCTGCGGCAAGAGCACGCTGCTGCGCTGCATCAACGCGCTGGAGCCAACCCAGAGCGGGCGCGTCCGCCTGGGCAATGAGACTGTCGCCTACGGCGGCAAGGGGCTGACGAGTCTGCGCCAGCGCATCGGCATGGTATTCCAGAGCTATGAACTGTTCCCGCATCTGACCGTGCTGGACAACGTTATGCTGGCTCCGCTCAAGGTGGCCAAGCGTCCCAAAGATGAGGTACAGAAAGAAGCCGAGGCCCTGCTGGACCGCGTGAACCTGCTGAACAAGGCCAGGAGCTACCCGCGGGAGTTGTCCGGCGGCCAGAAGCAGCGCGTTGCCATCGTCCGCGCACTGGCGATGCACCCTGAAATTTTGTTGTTCGATGAAGTGACTGCAGCCCTTGACCCCGAAATGGTCCGCGAGGTGCTGGACGTTATGCTCGATTTGGCGAAGCAGGGCCGCACGATGATCATTGTCACCCACGAGATGCAGTTTGCCCGCGCGATTGCGGATCGTGTCATCTTCCTGGACGGCGGCAAAATCGTCGAGGAGAGCACGCCGGAGGCGTTCTTCGACCACCCCAAGACAGAGCGCGCGCAGAAGTTCCTGCGCACCTTCACCTTTGACAGTGTGAAGTAATGGACTTGGCCCCCTCTGCGAGGGGGCTCCCGCGAAGCGGGTGGGGGAGAGAACCTCGCCATTACCCAAAACATTTAGAACTGTGGCAAAGTTCAACCCTTCCGGCTCTTCGAGCCACCTCCCCTGCTAGGGGAGGCAAGCGCCCGCTTCGCGGGGCATACCATAGATTCCCTTTTGTGGAAAGAAATACATAGAGGAAAACGAAAGACGAAAAAAGGAGGATATCACCATGAAAAAAGCAACCAAATTGACCGCCGCGGCCCTGGCCGCAACCCTGAGCCTGTCTCTGGCCGCCTGCGGCAGCAGCGCCTCCACGGGCACTGCCTCGACCTCGGCATCCGCCGACGGTGCTGTTTACCGCACGCTGGACGAGATCAAGGCGGACGGCACGATCAACATCGGCGTTTTCTCTGACAAGAACCCGTTCGGCTATGTCGATGAAAACGGCGAGTATCAGGGCTATGACATCTACTTTGCCAACCGCCTGGCCGAGGATCTGGGCGTCAAGGCGAACTACGTCTCCACCGAGGCCGCCAACCGTATCGAGTACCTGCAGACCGGCAAGGTCGATGTCATTCTGGCCAACTTCACGGTCACGCCGGAACGCGCCGAGGAGGTCGATTTTGCGCTGCCCTACATGAACGTTGCACTGGGCGTCGTTTCCCCGGACTCCAACGTCATCACGTCGCTGGACAGCTGGAATGCCGATGACCAGATGATCGTCATCTCCGGCACTACCGCAGAGACCTACCTGACCCAGAACTACCCTGACATCCCGCTGCAGAAGTATGACTCCTACGCCACGGCCAAGAGCGCGATGGAGAACGGCGGCGTGGCCTGGGCCAACGACAACACCGAGGTCATCGCGTTTGCCAGCCAGAACCCCGGCTACACTGTCGGCATTCCGTCCCTGGGCAGCCAGGACACGATTGCCCCCGCCGTCAGCAAGGGCAATGAGACGCTGCTGAATGCCATCAACGACGAGATCAAGGCTCTGGGCAAGGAGAATTTCTTCCACGCCGACTATGAGGCCACTCTCGTTGACACCTACGGCACTGACTATGAGGACAGTCTCGTGGTCGAGGGCGGCGAGACGAGCGCACAGTAAAAGGGGAAGGCTTAGGAAAGCAAAAGCGGCAGACCACAAACGGTCTGCCGCCTTTTCTATGCCTTATTCCACGCCAAATTCCGCTCTTACCCGCGCGTACATCTCCCGCTGGGCGTTCGCTTCGTTATCGTCATCCACGCTGCCAAAGGCACGCTTGGCGGCGCTGCCGGGGCCGGTGGAGCCGTGCTCACCAAAGCGGGCGGTCTTTTCGTTCTCGGGGTCACGCCAGTTGTCCCAGCCGTCGGCGCAGACCTCGTCGCTCAACGCGCAGTCCAGCCAGTAGCAGGCCGCGTCCGCGCGCCAGGGGCGGCCCAGATAGACGCTGCCGGGCGCACAGCTGCCCTGCACGGTGCAGTTCACAAACAGGTAGCCGGGCTTGCCTGCGGGTGTGCTGGGAGCCGTGATATAGCAGGTGCCGCTGATGTGGTGCCACGGCTCAAGGCGGCAGGTGTCGAACACAGCGTTTGCACCGCCAAAGATAAAGTCGATGTTGCCGCGGATCGTGCAGTTTTTGTAGTACTGCACGGTGTCCAGCCGGGGCGCGTTTTCCCGCGGGCCGCGGAAGCCGTTCTGCTCGCGCTCCTGCAGGGGCAGGGGAGCGGTAAACAGCGTGTCCTGGTTGCCGTAGAGGTTCACATTCTCCATCAGCACGCGGCTTGCGTCGGCGTAGACGGCCAGCGCCTGACCGGCTTTTGCGCCGTCCCCGGCGTTGTTCTGCACGGTCAGGTTGCGCACAACGGCCCTGCCGCCGCCCAGAAACAGCGTTGCGCTGCGGAAGGTGCCGGTCTTGACCTCGCCCGGCCATGGGTCACGCCCGCCCACAGACGCCGTGATGACTGTCGCATTGCGGTACTCGCCCTCGATGACATAGTCCGCCAGCTCAATGAAGGGCCGTTCCTCGTAGATGCCGTGCCTGATGTAGAACCGCACCGGCTCGTCCGGCGTGGCCGCACAGGCAGCAACGGCCTCGGTCAGCGTGCGGTAGTCGCCCGCGCCGCTCTCGTCAACGATCCATGTTTTGCGTTTCGTTTCGGTCATGCAAAAAATCCTCTCATAAATGCAATATCACTGCCAGCGCGGGCTGGCACAGCCTCCTCACGCAGCACGGGCAGAGCGTCCTGCGGCAGCTGCCGCAGCATGGCGAACGCGCCCGCGTAGTCGGTCAGGCTGTCCTCCAGGCTTGTGTGGAGCAGCCCGCCGTCCGGCGCAAAGGCCTGCCCCTTGAAGTGGACGGCCACGATCTGGTCGCCAAGCAGCTCGCCCACGTCGTTCCAGATGCGGTCCTGCGCGCCGACGTTCCCGGCATCCACCAGATTGCTCATGTCAAAGATGACCTTCAGGTTCGGGCTGCGCATCGTGTCCAAAATATGCCGCGTCGCGGCGGCGGAGTTCATGCTGTGGTAGGTCACAGGCTCTACGGCGACGGTCACGCCCAGTGCCTCGGCGGCGGGCAGAATGTCCGCCAGACTGCGGCAGAGCAGCTTCTGCGCTTCCTCGCGGGTCGTACCGGCAGGCTGCTTTTCCATGCTGGTCGTCTCGGTGCCGATGCACCCGGCACCCAGCGCCTTGCAGACGGCCAGCTGGCTCTTGAAGTCCGCCGCATTCTTCAAACGGCTCTCATCGTTGATGGCCAGCTCCACGTAAGTTCCCAGCACGGCCACCTGAATGCTGTGCGCCTTTTCGGCGGCGACGGTCTCGGCGACCAGCGCGTCGGTCACGTCCGCATAGCTCCTGACGAACGGCACACACTTTTTATAGGCCAGCTGCACAGCGGCAAAGCCATCGGCGGCAACGCGCCCGAACAGCTCGTCCGGGCTGCCCTTGCCGTAGTCGTGCAGGCGGGCACCGACGATAAATTTCGGCATAGTGTGCCCTCCTTACTGCTTTTGTGCGGCCAGAATTTCCGTGTAGGCCAGCAGCAGCGGGCCTACACCCTTGGCGTCGTTCTCGACGATGGGCTCGCTGAAATAGTACGCCAGACTGCCATCGCGGCGGGTCGCGCCGCCGAGACCGGCCACCAGACAGATGCCGCCCAGCTGCAAAGCACCGTCCGCGCCCACGCCCAGATGGCGGTCACAGGTGCCGTAGAATGCCTTCTCACCGTAGGCCGTGTAGCGCTTGGGCAGGTAGCCCAGACGCACGCCCTTGAGCACGGCGTAGGCGAACAGTGCGCTGCCGGAGGTCTCAAGGTAGTTGCCTTCGACCCCGGCCTTGTCTACGACCTGCCAGAACATGCCGCTCTCGGCATCCTGGAAGGCGATCATCGCGTCCACCGCATCCTTCAGCATTGCCATGATGGCGCGGTACTCGTAGTAAAGCTGGTTGTCCATCCGCTCCAACGTGTCTACCATGGCCACCAGGAACCAGCCCATGGCGCGCAGCCAGAAGTTGGCGCTGCAGCCGGTCTCGGGGTTCGCCCAGTACATCTCGCGGCTCTCGTCGTAGCCGTGGTAGTACAGGCCGGTCTTGGCGTCCTTCATGTGCTTCTGGATGTTCATGAACTGCTTGTAGCTGTCAATGCAGCCGTGCATCCCGTTGCAGCGTGTCTCATACTCCATGTAGAAGGGCTGGGCCATGTAAGTGCCGTCCAGCCAGACCTGGTTGGGATAGATCTTCTTGTGCCAGAAGTTGCCCTCCTTCGTGCGGGGCTGGGTCTCCAGCTGGCCGCGGATCGTCTCAATGGCGTCGCGGTAGCGCTGGTCGCCGGTCAGGTCGTACAGCGTAAACAGGTTTTTGCCCTGGTTGACGTTGTCCAGGTTGTACTCGGCGGGGTCGTAGGTCTCAATGACGCCGTTGTCCTTGACAAAGTAGTCCAGAAACTTCTTGGAAAAGTCCAAAAACTTCTCGTCGCCGGTGGTCTTGTACAGGCTCAGGCAGGCAGTGATCATGCAGCCGTCGATGTAATTCCACTTGTTGGGCTTGCCGCTGCGGACCTTCTCGATGTTCCAGAGCGGTGCCTCGGCGGTGGAGCCTGCGATCAGGTAGTCCACGTAATGGCCCAGCGTGGTCAGAATCTCTTCATGGGTCATGGTTCAGTCCTCTTCAAAGCTATCTACGTTTGTCAGCTGCAGGCGCTCACCCTCGTAGCCGGTGATCGCAACGTTGTGCAGCTCAATTCTTTGCACATTCTCGGCATGAACGCCCACCTTGCAGGAGGCATCCGCGCCGCACATCATGGCGGCCTGACCGGCTTTGGCGTCCGGTGCAAAGCTGATTTTTACGTTGTGCATCTTGACACCCTCGATCGGGTGCTCGGGCAGGCCGCTGAACCAGCAGCCTGCGTACTGGGCGTCGGTGGCCGTGATGTTTTCCATCTCCAGCGTGCCCAGTGTCGGGGTCATCTCGTCGACAGGCAGGGCCTCGTGGGTCTGCACATAGTCGCTGCGGCCATCGGGGTCGCAGAAATAGAACATGTTGATGACAAACGGCGCCAGCACGCCATCCATAACGACGTCACGGAATACCAGCCCGTCGATGATGGCGTACTTGCCGCGCCCGCGGCGGGTCTTGACACGCAGACCCCGGTCTGTATGGTCCATCAGGCATTGGGTCACGGTGACGTTCTTGACGCCGCCGCTCATCTCGCTGCCGATGACAAGGCTGCCGTGGCCGCGGCTCAGGCAGCAGTTGCGGATGATAACGTTCTCACAGGGAACATGCAGCTTCATGCCTAAGAACAGCTTACCGGATTTCAGCGCGATGCAGTCGTCACCGACGTGCACATGGTTGCCGATAATGTTGACATTCTTGCAGCTCTCGGGGTCGATGCCGTCGGTGTTGGGGCTCGTGGAGCTGTTGCGGATGCGGATGTTCAGGATGTCCACATTCTCGGAGTAGGTCGGGTGGATGGTCCAGGAATAGCTGTTGCAGACCAGAACGCCGTGCAGCACGACGTTTTTGGCGCCGCTGGTGAAGAACAGGCGCGGACGCCAGGAAATATTCTTTTCCTTCGGGTTATGGTACCAGTCGCCGTTCTGGGCGTTGGCGTCAATCGTGCCCTCGCCGGTGATTGTCACGTTCTCGGCGTTGATGACGTTGATAAGACCCGCAAAGCTGTCCAGCGGGTTGCCCTCCCACAGACCGAGGTAGTGCTCGTCCTTCTCGTTATGGCAGGGGAGAACACCGGGCAAAATGGGGTAGTCAGTGCGGTTGGTGCCGCCCAGCAGCGTGCAGCCCTTTTCGAGATACAGCGTCGTGCTGCTCTGCAAAAACAGGCTTTGGGTGCGGTAGGTGCCGGCGGGCACGTAGACCGTGCCGCCCGCGGGGCAGGTGGACAGCGCCGCCTGCAGCTTGGCCGTGTTGTCGGTCACGCCGTCGGCGACGAGGCCGTAGCGGGAGGCATCCACGAAGAAGCTCTCCTCCGCGGTGGTAAAGTCCAGCGTATCGGTCACGCCGTCAAGGGTGACGGCCAGCGTGTAGCTGCGGCCCGGTTCCAGCGAATAGAGTGAGAACACATTCGTATCGCCCTCACAGACTGTGGCGCCGTCCAATGAGACTGTATAAGGAGCCGGGGCGCGGTAGCAGCCGGAGTTGACCAGCTCAAACACTGCGCTGCGCGCCATAGAACGTACAAGCGTGATTTTCATGTGTGAACCCCCAAGTGTTCAAAAATAGTATAAAAATAGTTTGAAAAACAGCAAAAAATGTGCTATTCTAAAAAAGACAACAATAACCAATCGCCGGGTGCCCCGCACCACGGCAGTGAGGAGCAGCGTTATGGTTTCGGAATATGTCTACTCGCCCCACGTTGACTTTTTTATTGACCGCGTGGACCGTGACTCCGGGTATGAGATGGCCAGCTTCCATATCCATCATAAATACGAGGTCTATTATGAGATAGAGGGCAGCCGCCGCTATTTTATTGAGGATGCCGCCTATATCGTCAACGCGGGATATGTGGTGCTGATCGGTGAAAACCAGATCCACAAGACTGCCTCGCTCGGCGACACAGCCTCGAGCCGTATCGTGATGAATTTCAGCCGCGAGTACCTCGACAAAATTATGGACATCTTCCCGGAGGTGGACTTCTTCTCCTTCCTGAGTGAGGAGCATAACCACCTGCTGTCAAATATCACAGTCAAGCAGCAGAACCACATCCACGGCCTGCTGCAGCAGCTGCTGGCTCTGCAGGAGGAAACCTCCCCGGAATCCGATGCACTGCGCAAGATGCTGCTGGCTACGCTTTTGCTGGAGCTCAAGGACCTCTGCCGCCAGCAGCAGGAGCAGGGCGGCGAGAATGGCCGCGTCAGCAACCACATTGTGGATCAGATCCAGGCCTATATCGCCGAGCACTACGCCGAGAAGCTGACCCTGACCGGCATCGCCAGTCAGTTCTATATCAGCCCGTATTATCTGAGCCGCCTTTTCAAGAAGTCCATCAACCTCTCGCTCATCGAGTATATCAACGGCGTGCGCATCAAGGCCGCGCAGAACCTCATTGAGAAGTCGAACGAGAGCATCTCGGACATTGCGGAAAAGACCGGCTTTATGACGACGGCGCATTTCCGCCGCGTCTTTAAAGATGCCACGGGCCTTTCGCCCCAGCAGTACCGGCAGTATTATAAGAGAGTGAATAAGTAAGAACAGGGAAGCGCTCCGCAAGGGGCGCTTTTTCAGGCTTCCCCATCGGGGGAAGCTGTCCGCGCAGCGGACTGATGAGGGCAAACCTTGCAGCCGCAGCCCGTACACGGGTAATAGCGGTACAGTCTCGCCTCATCCGGCCTCGGGCGGAGCCTCGGCCACCTTCCCCTCCGGGGAAGGCTCTCTATCATACAACCCCTCCGCCCGCCAGAGCAGGGGAGTCCGGTTTTCAAAATAAAGGCTGCCCCGTACCCCATTCCTGTGGTACGGGGCAGCCGTGTGCTACAATAGATTTTGGACTGCCAAAGCGGCGTTTAGCCCTTCACGGCACCGGCGGAAATGCCGTCGATGAAAGCATCCTGTGCGCAGAAGAAAACGACCAACTGCGGGATGATGGAGATCAGGGACAGTGCCAGGATACGGTTCCAGTTGAAACCGCTGTCAGCGTCCATGGACAGCTTGACGAAGATGGACATCGGGTATTTGCTGGGGGTCTGGACGTAAAGCAGGGGACCCATGTAGTCGTTGCAGCTCCACATGAACTGGAACAGACCGCAGGCCACCAGAGAGGGGCTCAGCATCGGGGCGATGATCTTGTACAGGATCTTGACCGGGCCGCAGCCGTCGATGGCGGCAGCCTCGTCCAGATCGTGGGGGATGCTGCGCATGAACTGAACCAGCTGGTAGACGAAGTAGGTTTCCGTCGCAAACAGGGTGGGCACCCACAGGGGCAGGTAGAAGGGGCTGTTGATCCAGCCGAAGGAGTTGTACATCAGGTACTGGGGAACGTTCAGAACGACCTGCGGCAGGAACAGGGTGGAGATCATGATGCCGAACAGCATATCGCGGCCCTTGAACTTAAAGCGGCTGAAGCCGTAAGCGGCAATGACCGAGCTGATAACGGTGAAGATGACCTTGGGGATAACGAAACTGTAGGTGTTGATGAAGGCGCGCCAGATGCTGATGTCGCCGCCGTAGTTCTGGGTGACGGCGTCAATGTAGCCCTGCAGCGTGGGGCTCGCGGTCAGGAAGCCGATGCCGGCGAAGATCTCGGCGTTGGACTTGAAGGTGGCACCCACCATCCAGACCAGCGGGTAGATCATGATGACGCCGACAAGGATCAGCACAAAGTACTGGAAGAAACGGCCGATTTTATGGGCGGTAGAAAGTTTCATTTTTCATTCCTCCTTAATCAGCGTAGTAGACCCAGTGCTTCTGGCTGGTGAAGGCAATCACAGTCAGCAGGGCAACGGCAATGAACATGACCCAAGCCAGCGCACACGCCATGCCCATCTCGTTGGACTTGAAGGCGTAGTTGTAGACCAGCAGGGAGACAAGCGTCGTAGCATTGCGCGGGCCGCCCTGGGTGATGATGTAGGGGCCGTTGAATTCCTGGAACGCCTGTGCGATCTGGGTAACGAGGTTGTAGAAGATAACGGGGGTGATCATCGGCACGGTGATCGAGAAGAACTGCTTGGTCTTGGAGGCACCGTCAATGGTGGCAGCCTCGTACAGGTCGGCAGGCACACCCTTCAGGGCAGCCAGGAACAGAACCATGGCAGAACCGAACTGCCACACACGCAGCAGGCAGATGACGAACAGCGCCCAGGTCTTGTCAGCCAGCCAGTCGGGACCGGCAATGCCGAAGAAGCCGAGGATCGTGTTGACGACGCCGGTGTCCTTGAACAGGGCACGCCACAGAACGGCGATGGCTACAGAGCCGCCCAGAATGGACGGAATGTAGTAAACGGTACGGAACAGGTTGACGAACTTGATCTTGAAGTTCAGAATGTAGGCAATGAACAACGCAAAGACCAGCTTGAGGGGCACCGTGATGAAAGCATACTTTACGGTGGTCAGCAGGACGGAGACCGTCTTGCGGCTGGTAAAGATCTCGACGTAGTTCATAAGGCCGTACTGGCTGATGCCCTTGAAGAAGTTCAGGTCAGTAAAGCTGTACACCAGAGAGCTGGCGAACGGATAAGCCTTGAAAATCAGGAAACCGAGGATCCAGGGAATCAGGAAGAAAAGACCGGTGTTTTCGTCGCACCAGCGCTTGAACGGGGTGCGCTGAACCGTTTTGGGGGCTGCAGAGCTCATCCAAAAACCTCCTATCGACAAATTGCTGTATTGCGTTTTAACATAAATAGCCGGCCCCGCCATGCGTGATAACGGGGCAGGAGCCGGCTAAATCTTACATTTTATAAGGGCGATTGCAATCAGGCGTTGGCGCTCAGAACGGAGGAAACGCCGTCCAGCAGGATCTCGGCAGCCTCCTCAGCGTCGTAGTCGCCGTAGCTGAAGCCGTCGAACACATCAGTGTAAACGCCGTCGGTGGTGTCCTTCAGCTTGCTGGACTCGTAGTACGGGTCCAGCGGCATGTCAACGAAGGCCAGGACCTTGGTGTTGGCCTCGAGGACCAGAGGCTTCACAGCGTCAGCAGCCTGAGCGGCAGCCAGACCGGCGGTGGAGGCGGGGATGCCGCACTCGGAACCCATGATGGCAGCGCCCTCGCCGTTCCACAGGAAGTCGATCAGGGCAGCAGCCTCAACGGGATGCTGGCAGGACTTGGTGATGGCCATGCCCATGGAGACCTTGGAGAAGCCGCCGTTGGCCTTGTCGCCGAACTTGATCTCCTCACCGACGGTGAAGCCGGAGTTGTCAGCCAGAGCAGACTGGTACTTGGAGGGGGCAGAATCCCACTCGAAGATGCCGGCGTACTTGCCGTCGATCCATTCCTGAGACTTATCGATGGAGTCGAAGCCTGCAGCGATCATGGTCGGACGGGTGGGGATAACGTGGTTGTCCTCGAGGGACTTGATGAAGTTCAGGCCGTCAACGACCTCTTCCTCGGTGTACTGGCACTCGTTGTTCTCGACCCAAGCCTTGCCGTACTTGGACTCAAGGTAGAAGGTCATCAGGATCATGCGGTCATACTGACCGATGGCCAGAGGATAGTAATCATCGCCCAGCTTCTCCTGGAAGGCCTTGCCGGCGGCAATCAGATCATCATAAGAGGTGGGAACCGCCTCGATGCCAGCCTGCTTGAAGGTGTTCATGTTCCAGTAGAAGATACGGCCGGTCATCGAGATGGGCACTGCCTGCAGGCTGTCGGCAACGATGCAGGCGTTCTTGGCGGTATCGCTCCACTGGCTCAGGTCGATGACGTCGCTGTACTCGCGCAGATCGACGAACTTCTCGCCCGTGGGGCTGTACTGATACAGCCAGTTCCAGTTGACCTGCATGACGTCAGAACCCTGATCGGCAGCCAGCGCGGTGGACTGCTTCTCCTCCCAGCCGGACCATGCGCCGTAGGTGGGGGAAACGGTGATGTTGGGGTACTTCTCATGGAAAGCTTCCAGAGCCTTCTGGTAAGCCTCATGGCGGGAGTCGCCGCCCCACCAGCTGATGGTCAGCTCAATGGGATCGGTGGTGTTGATCTCGTGGGCCTCGCTGGGAGCGGCTTCGGAAGCAGCAGCAGACTCGGCAGTGGTGCTGTCCGCAGTGCTTGCGGCCTCGCTGGAAGGAGCGGCGCTGCTGGCTGCCGTGCCGCAGCCAGCCAGCAGAGTGGCGGCCATGGCGGCGGCAACACCGAGAGAGATTGCCTTTTTCATGTTTTTGTCCTCCTAAAATTGCTGTGCGATTTATTCTTGCAGACCGTTGTGTGCGGGATACCGTACCACACCATCTGCTGTTCGCTTGCCTATATGATAACAAATCGTTCACAGAAAATAAACAGCTTTTTTGGTTCGTTACGGCAGGGAAACGTACAATTCTTGCCATGTTGGCTGTAACCAATTTGACATCACCGTCAAAACTTACGAATACTGTAAATGGCGTTTGTGCATATTGCTAGGTACACCCCTGCGCCGCCCGCGGACACCGCAGCAAACGCAACTATCTTTACCTTGCAAAATACACTGGAATACGCCGGAAACCGCAAAATATGCAGTATCGTTGCAAAAAACATGCGTTTTTGCAAATATTATTGCATCTGAATCTGTGCGGCGCAAGATAAGTGCGCTATTTGCAGAAAAATGATGCGAATCACACAAAAAAATCCCACCGGGCAGCACCCGGCGGGAAAATCAGCGCAAAATATTTACTTTTTGGGATGCCGAGCCAGAAATGCGCGGTACTCGCGGTACCAGCACTGGGGGCAGAGGCTCTGGTATTCCACATCGTCCACCGTGTCGATGGCGACCTGCGCACCTTCAAAGACAAACTCGCCGTTGACCTTGCGCCCGTTGCAGATGGCCTTGCGTCCGCAGGCACAAATCGTTTTGAGCTCCTCAATCGTGTGCGCAATTTCCAGAAGCCGCGTCGAGCCGGGAAAGCCGCGCATCATGAAATCAGCCCGCAGACCGTAGCAGATAACGGGAATACCCAGGTCCACCGTGACCAGAAACAGCTGGTCGGCCTGCTCGGGCGTGAAGAACTGGCTCTCGTCGCAGAGCACACAGGCAATTTTGCCATGGGCGGCCTCGTTGGCCCTGACCAGTTCAACAACGTCCATCTCGGGGGTGACCAGCTGATCGACCTTGCAGCTGATGCCCAGGCGGGAGATGATGGAGTCCTGCCCCTTGGTGTCAATGGCAGGCTTCAGGATCAGCACGCGCATGCCGCGCTCTTTATAATTGTAGGCAACCTGCATGAGCGCGGTAGTCTTGCCGCTGTTCATTGCGCCGTATCGGAAATATAGCTTTGCCATGATGACTCCTTATCTTGCTTTCTTGGCCCCCTCTGGGAGGGGGCTCCGCCCGCAGGCGGTGGGGGAGAGAGCCTTGCCATGACCCGGAATCGTTAGGATCGCGGCGAAGCTCGCTCCCTCCGCCCCTTCGGGGCACCTCTCCCCTTCTGGCGCTGGCGCGCCACCTCCCCCGTATCGGGGGAGTCTGTCTCGCCGAGGGAGGCAAGAATTACTTCTCCTGATTCCGCAGCCGGTATCCAAGGCTCATCAGGCTGTCGCCAAGGTGGACGTTCTCCACTGTGACGTCGGGATACTCCACGGACAGATCGTAGTGGCTGAAATTCCAGAAGCCCTTGATGCCCTGGTTCACCAGTTCCCCGGCCAGATCCATGGCGCTCTGGCGCGGCACGCAGAGCACGGCCACCTCGGGGTGATGCTCCGCACAGAATTTGTCCAGGTCACTCAGCGGCAGAATAGGCACGCCGCACATTTCTTTCCCGATCAGGTCGGGGTTGACATCAAAGACGCCCAGCAGCTTGTAGCCGTTGGCGTCGCGGCTGATGAAGCTGGACACCGCAGAACCCAGACGGCCGGCACCGACCAAAATGGTAGGCAGCTTTTCGCCGTCGCCAAACAGCAGATTGCCGATCTCGGCGCGCAGCACATCGACCTTGTAGCCGATGCCCTGCTGGCCGAACCCGCCAAAGCAGTTGAAATCCTGCCGCACCTGGCTGGCGGTGGTGCCCATCATGTGGGCCAGCTCGCTGGACGAAATCTTGTCCTTGCCGTCGGCAGAAAGATTGGTCAGATACCGATAATATTTCGGCAGCCGCTTAATGACCGGAAGCGACACCTTGTTTTGAACAGCCATGCTCGATTACCTCACATCTGCAATACTCATTTATAACTATTATAAAATGCGCCGCACCAATTGTCAATTTTTTGTCTAAGTTTTTGGCTGATTTTCCAAATATTAGACGGTTGTACAAAAATAACCTGAAACTTTTTGACAACATCGACAGACACCATTGGCCCGTCACCCGAAACCGCGCATATTTTGCAATGCCGCTGCGCAGACTTAGTCTGTGCAGCTACTTTTGTTATAAGGAGAGCAGGAATGGAAGCGAACGCAAAAAAGCCAAAAGCCAAGGCCCGCCCCAAGCTAAACCCCACCGAAAACGCCGCGCTGAAGCGTCTGGAGCACGATTTGATCACCGACGATGGCATTGTGCCTGCGACGAAGGGCCGCCACGCCATCCACTGCCTGACGGTCATCGGCACGATCGAGGGGCACACCCTTTCGCCTGATGCGCAAAAGACGACAAAATATGAGCACGTCATCCCGCAGCTGGTGGACATTGAGGAGGACCCCGAGATCGAGGGGCTGCTGGTCATCTTGAACACTGTCGGCGGCGACGTGGAGGCCGGTCTGGCGCTGGCAGAGCTGATCGCGGGAGTCAGCAAGCCGAGCGCCACGCTGGTGCTGGGCGGCGGGCACTCCATCGGCATCCCGCTGGCCGTCGCGGCGCGGCACAGCTTTATTGTGCCCACCGCGACAATGACGGTCCATCCGGTGCGCCACTCCGGCATGGTGCTGGGCGTGCCGCAGACGCTGCGCTATTTTGAGCAGATGCAGGAACGCATTGTCAGCTTTGTGACGGAGCACTCCAAAATAACGGCCCGGCGGTTCACCCAGCTCATGCACAATACGGGGGAACTGGTCATGGACATGGGCACGGTCCTGGATGGCCGGCAGGCCGTGGAGGAGGGACTCATAGACGAGCTGGGCGGCCTGAGAGACGCGCTGGGGTATTTATATAAGGAAATAGAGAAGTGAAGGCGGACGGGCAAATCTTGTTTGCCTGCCGACTCTGCGGTAACCGCGCGATTCAGGGAGTGCAGCCCTGTAGGGGCCGGGCATGCCCGGCCCGCGGCCTTCCCGTAAACGCGGCTATACCTTATAGCGCCAGGGCCGGACATGTCCGGCCCCTACTATGCGGCGGCGCGGAAGCGTATGTACTGCCACACGAGACCGGGGGAGAACCATGTCCGCCCCTACATAATTTTGTTGCGGCAGCCTATTGCAATCTACAATAATATATGCTATATAATATATAACCCTATACACCATACACCCGGAAAGGGGGCACCCTATGGCCATCAACACCACGGCGGGGCTGCTGGATGCCATTGTGCTGGCTGTCGTCGGGCGGGAGGAAACGGGCACCTACGGCTATAAGATCACGCAGGAGGTCCGCACGGTGCTGGACCTGTCGGAATCCACGCTGTACCCGGTGCTGCGCCGCCTGCAAAAAGACGGCTGCCTGACCGTCCATGACGAAGCCTTCAATGGCCGCAACCGCCGCTACTATCAAATCACGCCCGCAGGCCGCGCACGGCAGGCAGAGTTTGCCGCCGAGTGGGAAGCCTACACCACAAAGATCAACAAGCTCTTTAAGGGGGAGCAGCAATGAAAAAATACGAGTACTTATCCGAGCTGGAAAAGCGGCTGTCTGCCCTGCCTGCTGATGCGCGCCGCGACGCACTGAATTATTATGAGGAATACTTCGACGCCGCAGGCCCCGACAACGAGGACGCCACCGCCGCCGAGCTGGGCGAACCTGCCGAGGCCGCCCGCAAGATTCTGGAAGGGGAGGGGCTGACGCCGGACGCCGACCCTGCCGCGCCCGAGAGCGCACGCGGCGGTGCTGTGCCGCCCGCCGCCCCGGAGCCGCCCGCCGCCGATCCACAGCCCGCCCGGCCCCAAAACCACGGTCCCGGGGCAAAAACCATGTGGCTGATTTTCGCCGTTGTCATTGTTGCGGCGCTGCTCATTCAGCTGGGCGTCCCTGTGCTGAGTTTTGCAAAGCCCGGCGGAGGCACGGCGTCGATGGTTGTTGCGCCGACGGAGAAAGAAACTGCTGCATCCGGTCTTGTCCGCACCGAGGACTTTTACAACGGGACCGCCGCCACCGAGGACGCGGACAGCGGCAGCCCATTGGAGAAGATGGTTTTCACCACCGGTCTGGCCGACGCCAAAAATATAACCTTCGACATCGACTACGGCGCGGTCACAGTCGTTGTGGACAGTGGTGCGGCGGAGCCGACCCTTTCCTGCACGAACCTGCGTCAGGACTGGTTCACCTTTACCAACACGGGCGACAACACAAGCCCGGTGCGTGTCAGCTACAAGGTGCCCGCCAACTACAACCTCGGCAAAGGGCCGGGGCCCGAGCCTGAGTTTGTCCTGTCCGTGCCGGATGCGAATACCTTCCATTTTAAAAGGCTCTCCATCACTGTCGCTATGGGCGATGCAGAATTTGACAACAGCAATACCATCGCCGCCGACAGCATCGACTTAGACCTGGCAATGGGCAACTTTACCGGTAGCACCGTGCAGGCAGAGCAGTTTACGGCGAATATCTCAATGGGCGATTTTGATTTGGGGCTGCTGGCGGGCGTTGAAACCGCTAAAGTCGAAGCTGCCATGGGCGATATTGGCCTGACGGTGGACGGCAGGCCCGACGATTACGCGCTTGACCTGCAAACGTCCATGGGGAATGTGATGTTCAACGGCAGGACGATGAGCAGCATCTACACCCAAACAGCCGCCGCGCCCCGCAGCGTGACCCTTACCGCGCCGATGGGCGATGTAGTGCTGACGACGACGCAGTAATCCCGCCCGGCCGCCCCAAAGTCATACTACACACCCAATCCATTGTTCAAAATCCACAACTTTCGTTTTGACAGTGCAAGAAAGATTTCCGCAGAAAACTTTGTATTTTGTCCGCGGTTGTGGTACAATCTCTTTAATAAGCAAATAACATCGAAACAGGAAAGTCAGGAGCGTGTATTATGGCATATTATTTTTCCGAGCCGTCCCGTACCTTTGGTGAATATCTGCTGGTCCCCGGCTACTCCTCCTCGGAGTGTGTCCCTACGGCTGTCAGCCTGAAAACCCCGCTGGTCAAGTACCGCAAGGGCGAGGAAGCCTGCCCGCTGGAAATGAACATCCCGATGGTCTCCGCCATCATGCAGTCCGTCTCCGGTGAGAAGCTGGCGATTGCCCTGGCCAAGCAGGGCGGTGTCTCCTTCATCTACGGCTCCCAGACCATTGAGCAGGAGGCCGATATGGTCCGCCGCGTCAAGGCCTACAAGAAGGGCTTTGTCACCTCCGACTCCAACCTGCCCCCGGAGGCTACCTTGGGCGATGTGCTCGACCTCAAGACCCGCACCGGTCACTCCACCGTCGCTATCACCGACGACGGCACCGCCCACGGCAAGCTGCTGGGCATCGTGGCCAGCCGCGACTACCGCCTGTCCCGCATGACGATGGACCTCAAGGTCACCGAGTTCATGACCCCGCTGGACAAGCTGGTCACGGCCCCCGCCACCACCAGCCTGCATGACTGCAACGACATCATCTGGGACAACAAGATCAACTCCCTGCCGCTCGTCGATGAGGAAGGCCGCCTGCAGTATATGGTTTTCCGCAAGGACTATGACTCCCACAAGGAGAACGTCAACGAGCTGCTCGACGAGAACAAGAGCTACATTGTCGGCGCGGGCATCAACACCCGCGACTTCGCCGAGCGCGTGCCCGCGCTGGTAGAGGCCGGTGTGGATGTGCTCTGCATCGACTCCTCCGAGGGCTTCAGCGAGTGGCAGTCCCGCACCATCGCCTGGATCCGCGAGAACTACGGCGACAAGGTGAAGGTCGGCGCAGGCAACGTCGTTGACCGCGAGGGCTTCCTGTTTCTGGCCAAGGCCGGCGCAGACTTCATCAAGATCGGCATCGGCGGCGGCTCCATCTGCATCACCCGCGAGACTAAGGGCATCGGACGCGGTCAGGCTACGGCGGTCATTGAGGTCGCCAAGGCCCGCGACGAGTACTACAAGGAGACCGGCGTCTACATCCCCATCTGCTCCGACGGCGGCATCGTACAGGATTACCACATCACGCTGGCGCTGGCCATGGGTGCAGACTTCGTTATGCTGGGCCGCTACTTCGCCCGCTTCGACGAGTCCCCGACGAACAAGCTGCGCGTCGGCGGCAACTACGTCAAGGAGTACTGGGGCGAGGGCTCCAACCGCGCCCGCAACTGGCAGCGCTACGACCTGGGCGGCGCCCAGAAGCTGAGCTTTGAGGAGGGCGTCGATTCCTACGTGCCCTACGCCGGCCCCCTGGCCGACGGCGTGCAGACGACGCTGTACAAGGTGCGCTCTACCATGTGCAACTGCGGTGCGCTCTCCATCCCCGAGCTGCAGGAAAAAGCCCGCCTGACCGTCGTTTCTTCCACCTCCATTGTCGAGGGCGGCAGCCATGACGTCATCCTGAAAAACGGCCCGCAGAACCGCTAAACCATAATAAAAATTGCCGCCGACCGGACAAAACCGGTCGGCGGCTTTTTTACGATTCGGATTGTGCTTTGCCGGTCTCTGCGTTAAAAAACACCACCGGCAGCATCAGCAAAAACGGGTTGGCGGAGAGCAAAAACGGCTTATTCTCCATAAAGAGATACAGCGTCAGCGCTACCAGGCAGATGACCTCAGTGGAGCGATGCTTTTTTGCCAGCCGCCACAGCAGCAGCAGAAAGACCGCTGCAACCAGGATCGCGCCCAGCAGACCTTTGTTCATCGGCACGGCCAAAAAGGTGTTGTCGATGGCGTGATGCTCGTCACCATCGGTGGGCAAACCGCCCAATAAAGAAAGCGGCGCGCTCCAGAATACGTTGTGCCAGATCTCAAAACGCCCCGACAACGCAATGCTCAACAGCAGCAGCGCCATCCGCTCATAGGGCCACTCGGGGTTGTAGACATACCCGGCGTAGAGACTGAACACTGCCAGCGCGACGGGCAGCGCCAGCGCCAGCCCGTAAAAGATTTTGCTGTCGAACAGTCTCGGCAGAAATTTTTGGACAAAGAACAGCACAAACAGCACCGCCATGCCGCCGAACGCCCCGCGGCTGCCGGGAACCTTGTAGGTGAAGATCGCCAGCGCGGCCAGCCCCGCCCAGTCAAAGGCGCGCAGCCGGTCATGCCGCAGCCAGCCCCACGCAAAAAACACGCCGACAAGCCGCGCGCCAAAGCCGTTGTAGTGGCCGTAGCCGAAATCCCAGTTGCGGCAGTAAAATTTGTAGGGCATCAGCGGCGTGGCAAAGTGTAGCGCTTGCACCAGCACCAGCCCGGCCACCGCCGTGACGAGATAGACGCGCAGGGCGGTCTCCCAATCCACATCCTTGGCCCCCAGCCCGATAAGTGCGGCCAAAAAGAACCACAGATCGCCGCCATACCACGACGAAAACGCCGTGTAGACCAGCACAACGGCGATCAGCACCTTCTGCCAGCGGGCCTCGTACCCGGTCAGCAGGATAATTTTCCCGGCCAGAAGCAGCACGGCGCACCCGGTCAGCCCCAGCCGCATGATGCGGCTGAAACCCGGCAGCGTATCCTGTACGTTGGAGCTGAACACCTCGGACAGCACCAACAGCAGCGCCAGCCCCGTGCAGTAGACGCGCGACGCCAGCGGCTTGTATTTATGGTAAAGCATAGATGAATCCTTTCAAATCAAGTGAAAACATTATAGCATACATAATAAAAAAAGAAAAGTAGGGGCGCATTCCATATGCGCTCGCGGGGCGCCGAGGGCGCCGCCACCTACAAACATTGTTGCTCTAACCAAAACACATCCTTGAAAAAACAGCAAAAATCTCTTGACATTCCCCCCTAAATCCGCTAAAATAAAACCATTCCAAATGCAGTGAAGGGGAGAAAGCAGCACTCATCCCATTTCAGAGAGCCGCCGGACGGTGCAAGGCGGTATGGCAGGCGCTGTATACTGGCCCCGGAGCAGCCGCGCTGACAGGTAGGCGCGGACGGAACCTGACCGTTATCATGCAGGCGCGATTCGCCCACGGGCTGATCGTACAGAGCGGCTGTTTTACAGCAATGAGAGTGGTACCGCGGGTACAGCAACGTTGATCTTGCTCCCGTCTCTCAAAGGTCTTTCGCCTTTGGGGGACGGTTTTATGTATGCCTCCTTCAGAGCGCGAACCGAACGCTTTGAAGGAGGCAGTTTTATTATGATGGACGCAACCAAGTACAGTGTAGGGTATTATCCGCCGCCGGTAGAGCCCGGCCATGTCTATGAGTGGCCCCAGAAGGACCATATCGAGCAGGCCCCGGCTTGGTGCAGCGTGGATCTGCGCGACGGCAACCAGAGCCTCATCGTGCCGATGAGCCTGGAGGAAAAGCTCGAATTTTACGATATGCTGGTCAAAATCGGCTTCAAGGAGATCGAGGTCGGCTTCCCCGCTGCCAGCGAGACCGAGTATGAGTTCCTGCGCACCCTGATCGACGGCAACCGCATCCCGCAGGACGTGACCGTGCAGGTCCTGACCCAGTGCCGCGACCACATCATCCGCAAGACGTTTGAGGCCGTCAAGGGTGCGCCCCGTGCCATCATCCACTTCTACAACTCCACCAGCGTCGCCCAGCGTGAGCAGGTATTCAAAAAGTCGAAGGAGGAGATCAAAAAGATCGCCGTCGATGGTGCCAAGCTCGTCAAGCAGCTGAGCGAGGAGTACGAGGGCAACTTCCTGTTTGAGTACAGCCCCGAGAGCTTCACCGGCACCGAGCCGGAATACGCCGTCGAGGTCTGCAACGCCGTTCTCGACGTCATGCAGCCCACGCCGGATCGCCCCATGATCATCAACCTGCCGGTCACGGTGGAGATGAGCATGCCGCACATCTACGCAAACCAGATCGAGTGGTGTTCCAAACATCTGAAATATCGTGACAGCGTTATTTTGTCTACCCATCCGCACAATGACCGCGGCTGCGGCGTTGCCGACGCCGAGCTGGCCGTCCTGGCCGGTGCCCAGCGCATCGAGTGCTGCCTGTTCGGCAACGGTGAGCGCACCGGCAACGTCGATGCCATTACGCTGGCCATGAACATGTACAGCCACGGCGTAGACCCGCATCTCGATTTCAGCAATATGCCCGCCATCTGCGAGGTCTATGAGCGCGTGACCCGGATGCACGTCTATGAGCGCACGCCCTATGCGGGCGCACTGGTGTTCGCGGCGTTCAGCGGCAGCCATCAGGACGCCATCGCCAAGGGCATGACCTGGCGCAAAGAGAAGCAGCTCCACCAGTGGACCTGCCCGTACATCCCCATTGACCCGCACGACATTGGCCGCACCTACGATGCCGACGTCATCCGCATCA
>OMGV01000513.1_pt1 | contig 23497 bp, 17 predicted proteins | sample 1646111 | NCBI WGS metagenome assembly OMGV01 (sample SAMN05578590, study PRJEB25193) | human gut metagenome | biome: Human Microbiome; feature: human-associated habitat; material: feces | host: Homo sapiens | place: USA:Birmingham | reverse complement strand
GTTGTAAATGGTATCTTGGAATAAGTACACTCGCTGGAATACCATGCTGATCTGCTCCATCAGCTCTGCCAAAGGCACGTTCCGAATGTCCATACCTCTTATTATTATGCTGCCAGATTTTACATCCCAAAGCCGAGCCAGCAAATTGGCAATAGTAGACTTTCCGCTGCCAGAAGGTCCGACTAAAGCAGTCATAGAATCTTTCTTCATGGCAAAGCTGATATGATGCAGAACTTCTTTGTCCTGATAAGCAAATACAACATCGTTAAACTGAACTTCTGGCTGTCCCGGCTGTGCCTGTGCAGGAAGATGCTGCTTGCCCGTGTCGGGAAGTTCAGGCTCATTTAGGACTGCTTCAATGCGGTCAAGAGCTGCATTCATAACGGTAAGGCGAGATGCTTCCCCATAAAGAGCTTTCAGCGGTCCAAAGAGGTCAAACACAAACAGCAGAACACCAAGCACATAGGCCAGCGGAAGTGCGCCGCGCTGTTCCAATACAATCGACAAGCCGAAAATCGCCGCAATACCAATGCCGTAAAGGATATTCAGACTCATTGTCCATGGTGTCATTTTCTGCTCAAAAGCAAGGGAGGTGTTTCTGGAACGCTGGAAATTGTCAGTCAGTTCTTCTGATTTTTCGCCCAGCAGGTTGTAGCTCTTGATGACGCCAATGCCCTCCACAAAGGATAGCACCGCATCGGTCAGCCGTTCGCTCTGCTCCTGCCGCTCTGCGGCTTCCCGCAGGGAAACCTTGTTCATTCCTTTTGACACCAGCCATGCCAGAACCGTGACGGCGGCAGCAATCAAACCAAGCTGTACGTTCAAATAAAACATGAATACCAGCAGAATCAAGGAGGACAGCAGATAGCCCATCATGTTGCCCAGCGTACTCATAGCGACTTCTTCAATGAATACCATATCCGTGCTAAGAACAGAGCTGATTTTGCCAATGTTGCCGGAAGTAAAATAGCCCATCGGAAGTTTCCGCAGATGGCTGCCCAGTTCCATGCGTTTATCCGCAAACATCAAATATCCTGCGGCACTTTGCAGGCTGTCGCTGAGGTAATGAACAAGAATTTGCACCAACACTGCTGCGGCAAGTCCAAGGCCGATATAAAGGCAAGTCTGGCTGGTCAGTGTGTCAGCTGCAAAGCGGCTTAAAACTACAAAGGCAAGAACAATTGGCATTTTTGACAAAATGGATTCCAAAAACGCACAAACGAATGCACCTTGAATACGGCCTTTATAACGGCCGGAGAGTTTCAAAATTCTTGAAAACATCGCAAACATTTAGGCTCCCTCCTTTGCAGTGTGTACTTTCCATTCGGCACTGTCCTGTGCGGCTTTCAACAATTTCTGATATTCAGGGCAGGAGCGAATCAAATCCTGATGCTTACCCGCTGCTACCAATTTTCCGTGGTCGATGACACAAATTTGATCGGCATTCATAATGGCGGGCAGTTTGTGAGCAATCACCACGAGGGTCTTGCCTTTTACAAGTTCTGCAATGGCTGCTTCCATCTTTTCTTCATTTTCGGGGTCAGCATAGGCTGTTGCTTCATCAAGAACCACAATGGGGGCATCCTTTAAGATTGCTCGCGCCAGAGAAATACGCTGACGCTGACCGCCGGAGAGCATTTTTCCGGCATCGCCTGCCATGGAGTGAATGCCCTGCGGAAGTTTTTCAATGAACTCCATGCACTGAGCTTTCTTTGCGGCCTCTATTACTTCTTCATCCGTTGCAGTCAACCGACCGAGCCGGATGTTTTCCAGCAGAGAAGTATTAAACAAATACTGATCCTGCGCCACATAGGAGATACGACTGTTCAATGCTTCAAGGCTCATATCGCAAAGTTTCTGTCCGCCGATGGAAATGCTGCCCTTTTGCGGGTCATAATAGTGAATCAGCAGTTTTGCCAAGGTACTCTTGCCTGAGCCAGATTCACCGACAAGAGCAGTTTTTTGTCCAGCCTTTGCCGTAAAGGAAATATCATGGAGAACTTCATCCTCAACCACCGCGGGCTTTCCATCCGGGCCGGGCTGTGTTGTCTGGTAAGCGAAAGAAACATGGTCGTAAGTAACGGTGTCATCTATTCCATGGAATCTATCATTCGTCTGCTGAAGTTCCGGCGCATCCAACACCTGCTCCAATGCGGAGATTTTATAGTTGAGCTGGGGCATGGTTGGCAGAAAGCCAAGAGATTTCAGCAGCGGCATACCGATACTCAAAGAAAGACACAGCACCAAAATCAAATTGGGCAGAGCCGACCAGCCGCAGAGGACAAACCATGCACCCACAGGCAGGGTCAGGATGATGGTACAAGGAAGCAGGCTGCTGTAAATCGCCATCCACGGCCATGCCGCCCTATACCATGCCAGTGTATAGTTCCGATAATCTGATATATCTTTGCGGAACCGTTCGTAAGAATCTGCGTCTTTATTGAAAACCTTGACGACTTCCATACCGTTGATGTACTCAATAATGGTATTGTTCATCTTTTGCCCGGCCATATAGTAAGGTCCCATTTTCTTCATACCAACGGAATACATCGTCATCATGGCAACTAAGCTAAGCGGAATGGATGCCAAAGATAACAGTGCCAGCTTCCAGTCTACAAAGAACATTGCCACATAAACTGCAATGGGAACCATCAGGTTGGCGATGCCCTCCGGCATAGAGTGTGCCAGCAGAACTTCCAGACTGTCTACATCGTCCACGAACAGCTTTTTCACGGTGCCAGTGCCTTTGTCCTGAATAACACCCAGCGGCAGTTTTTCAAACCGTTTTTGCAGAGCCGTCCGCAGGCGGAGCAGCGTGTCATAAGCTGCTTTATGAGAGAGATTCAGGCCCCAGCCATAGAAAAGAGCTTGCAGCACCAGACATACCAAGACCAGTATGACATGCTGGATGATAAAGGAAGCAGTGATTGCCTCCCCCATGACCAGCGGTGCAATTACCTGATATGCCAGCACAAAGGGAAAAACACCCAGCAGAACACTGACCAGCACGATGGCTGTTGCAGCATAGAGGCCTTTTTTATGAGGTCCGGCATATTCAAATACTTTTTGGAACATAAGTCCAACCTCCTATCATGTGAAATATTTTTCAGAAAGAGATTTCAAAACCGTTGGTGATAACTGCTGATTTTGAATTGTTCCATCATCATCCAGCTGCACAACCTCTGTGCAGGTACGGACAATAAATTCAAAATCATGAGAAACCACGAACACGATTACCCCGGAATCGGAAAGTTGTTCAATCAGCTTGCTGACACGCACCATAGAATCATAATCCAAGCCGCTGGTGGGCTCGTCGAAGTAGATTACGGGGCTGTCCTTTACGATTGCCACTCCAATGGTAACCCGTTGTTTTTGACCGCCTGAAAGCGACGCTGGATGTCTTTCCCGATAGTCCGACAGTTCCAATGCGTTCAATACTGCATCTATTTTTTCTTTGCAATCTTCCTGCATTCCAAGGGAAAGCTCTTCTTCCACGCTGCTGGCAAAGAGTTGATAGTATGTATCCTGCATAACAAGATAGGAAAGTGACCGCCGCTGCCGGGGTGTGAGCTTTTTTCCATCAAGACGAACTTCTCCATGCCGCTGTTTCAACAGGCCAGTCAGAATAGACAGGAGCGTTGTTTTTCCGGCACCATTATGGCCTAAAATGCCTATCACGTCCCCTGAATGAGCTTCAAAGCTGACATTTCGGAATACATCCGGTCCTTTCTTGTAGGCAAAGCCTAAATCGTGGACTTCTAGTAAGTGCGTTGTATTTTGAGAATGCGACTTTTCCTGATAATGCTCTGCATCACGTTCCGGGTATGCGGTCCGCAGACCATAAGAAATTCGTGTTTCTTCGGGCAAAGAGCAAAACTGTTCCCTTGTGAACTCATGCTCAATTTTTCCATTCTGTATCAGAAAAGCTCTGTCAATCAAATCTCGCAGATAGTAAAAGCGGTGTTCTACTACAAAAATGGTATAGCCGGCACTCTTGAGCTTTTCCATGATTTCAGCAAGCCGTTTGGTGGCGGCATAGTCCAGATTGGCCGATGGTTCATCAAAGATGTAGACCTTTGGGGCAAGCGCATAAACAGAGCCAATCGCAATCTGCTGTTTTTCTCCGCTGGATAACGCAAAAATACTTCGATTCAGGTATTCGACCAACTCCAATTCTTTGACTGCTCGTGCAATCCGGTCAATGGTTTCCTCACGGGCCAGTCCGAGATTTTCACAGCCGAACGCCAATTCTCGTGTGGTATCGGTCATAAAAAACTGTGAGCGTGGGTCTTGAAAGACAGTTCCTACCTGTCCGGCCAGTTCGGAGGGCTTCATTTCCAAAAGCGAATGTCCATCCATAAGCAGATCGCCTTTAATTTCACCGGGGTAAAAATGTGGAATAAGTCCATTGAGGGAACGAATCAACGTTGTCTTGCCGCAGCCACTTCGCCCGGTCAGAAGAATAAACTCGCCGGTCCGTACAGTCATGTCAATGCCGCGGAGGGTAAAATTTTTGCTTTCTTCATAACGAAAGCTGAAATTCTGGAATGAGATCATCGTCATACCCTCCACAAAATGATTTTGCCGATTTGGGTCTGGTCAATAAAAAGCAGTCCGACCAAAAAGAGGATACCAAGCAGTGATACCACAATTTCCGGCCATGCAAAACGAATCGGGCGCAGTGCATACCGCTTACATTCCAATTCCAGACCACGCGTTGTGCCGGAGGCCGCCAGTTCATCGGTAACTTTCAAGCAGCGCATCAGCAACGGTATCAAAATGTACTCTATGGTTGCTAATGGGTGACATACCCGCTTCCACACTGTATCGCTGATACCGCGAATATCCATTGTGCTTCGGATTTGCCGATATTCAATCCGTAGGGTAGGAATATAACGGAACATGACCACAAGCGGAATCGTAACTGCCTGCGGCAGCCGCATTCTTTGGAGGGCTACCATCAAGTCATCCATATAAGTGGTCCGCAATATCCAGAGCCCCATCATTACAATGGGAATCAGTTTCAGAACGGTCACGCCAAATACGCTCATAATCACGCTCAAAACTGGAACTTGCACATAGCGGAGCAAGGCATTAAGATAAGCCACAACGATATAAGTTATTATCATTTTTGCGGCCCATTTTCCGCCATTACCTAAGGCAATGAACAGCCCATAAACCAGCATGAGCGCAAGGCTGACCACTTCTCCGGCCAGAAAATAACTGACAAAACCGATACAGACTAAGAGAAGAATTTTGCAGCGCGGGTCCAGAAGCGCAGTTCCATGAAGGGGCTGTCGCTCAATAATTTGTTTGATTTGTGTTTCATCCATTCTGATGCCTCCTTATCAACAGCAGAGCGCGGGACTACTTCCAGCCCCGCGCTCTGAAATCAGGCAGCCCGTTTGCCTGCGTTTGTATGATGGATTTTCAGGGGGCTGTTCTTGTTATTTTACAGAAACGAGTCCAGCCTTGATGAAATGCTTTTTCAATGCTTTCTGGCCGATAAATCCGCCAATCAGGCCGCCCACCAGTCCAGCAGCAACAATGACTACCAGCATGGGAACAGAAGTGATATTGAGCATTCCCTGAATGTACTCCGGGGCAATATTGTTTTTCTCCATTGCGCCAACAAACGCACTTTGAAGAAATTTGATGGGGCAGATAGCACTAAAAGCAAAAATAGCACTGAACAGCGCATAGGCCGCCATCATGGACTTCATTGTGATTTCATTTCGGCCCATGATCAGAAAATCGCAGATGACACCGCCAATTACCAAGCCGATGGGAATGAACCAGAAAGCACCTACCAGCAGGAACAGGATAGCCTGAATTGCGGCACAAATGGTAAACACGCCTTTCTTCGGAACTTTGGCCAGCAGAAGCATCATAACGATGCCATTCGGAATAGCCACAACGGACGGATAAAACACGTTGGTCACTGGGCCAGCCACGCTCATAATAGTGCTGATAATCATGCAGATAATCCACATGAGCGCTGTCAGGATGCCAATGAGAATAAAGTCTTTCGCATTCAACTTTTGTTTCATTTTTATGCCTCCTCGCTTTTATCGGAAAATAAAAAATGCGATGTGGTTATTTGAAACTAACCACATCGCAAATTGTACCAATTTAGATTATCAAATCCAACCCAAAACCTACCCGTTTTGACCCAAAAACAGTCAGAAGCTACTTTTTATGGGTATCAAATCGGCTTTCACGGTAGTTCTTTGGTGCCACACCATATCGCTTTTTGAAAGCGGCGGCAAGATTGCTGGGCTTTCCGTAGCCAACGATTGCTGCAATCTCGCTTACATTTCGGTCCCCCTCCAATAGCAGCTGTGCTGCCTGTGTCAAACGCTGTTCAATTATGTATTGATGAATAGGCATACCATAAAATGATGAAAAACCGCGTGTCAATTTTGTTGTGCTTAAATGCACCAGATGGGAAAGTTCTTCACAGGATGGGGCAAACGCAAGCTGACTGTCTATAATCCGTTTAGCTTCCATAATGGCAGTCCGTTCCGTTCTGGACATGGAAACATTTTTTCCCATTAGAATATCCAATTCAAGGACTTCGCCTAAATAAATAGACAATAGCTCCAGAAGTTTTCCGTCAAGATATAAGTAACCCAATCCTCCACGGTATTGTGTAAATTGGCTTGTTTCCGCTAGAATTTGTTCCATGATGGGGGTCACAGGAACTTTTGAAATGCCATCAAGAAGTTTCTTTTCGTAAGCCGTTGCTTCCTGCCCATCAAAATAATCTGTGAGCAGCTGCGAGAAATAGGCAATCGGAATTTTTATACTCTTAAATGAAAAATTGCTATCCTTTTTATAGCAGGCATATTCGGTTCCACCATGTCCCGCATAGATGCAGGATTCATTTTTTTGAATCGTAATGGAACGCTTTTCATCCATGATGCCCCAAGAGATTGCATCATTCAGGCAGAAGATAATCTGCATATAATCTTTACTGACGGTTCCCTGTACATTCATATCCGACTGGTAACACATTTGCCAATCCGAAAAGATGATGCCGTGCTTGATTTGGGTTTGTGCAATTCGTCCTTTCCCCATATCAGACGGAATATCTATTGAAATTGTTTGGGGCGAATTGGCTATCAGGTCGTTGTATAGCTTACCAAGATAGTGACTTCCATGCGTCATAGGATGAGGTTCACCTCCCATTTTGGTTAGTCTGTGCTAATTATGATACTTTATTTTTGCATCACAGTCAAGATGTAGCCAAAAGACAGGGTTTGAATTGTAGTATTAGTAGAGGGGACGGTTTAGGGGAGAACTTACAGAGCAAGCATAGGAAGTGTGTACCCACTTCCGTATTTTGCCCTGCAAAACAGCTTGTTGGGAAGTGTCCCAAACCCTCAAAATGGAAAGGAGAGTAAAAACGTATGGAGGGCAGAAAGCGAACCGTGCAGGTCAAATTCTATGTGACGGAAGAAGAACGGAGGTTGATTCGAGAAAAAATGAAATTGATACCAACCCGGAATATGGCTGCCTATCTGCGAAAGATGGCGATAGATGGTTATGTTGTCCACATCGACACCACCGACATCCGGGCGCAAACCGCCGAACTGCAAAAGATTGGTGTCAACGTCAATCAGATCGCGCGGCGGCTGAACAGCATGGGGCCGCTGTACACACAAGACGTTGCGGACATCAAGGGAGCATTGGCGCAGATATGGCAGTTACAAAGATACATCCTATCAAGTCAACGCTGAAAAAGGCACTGGACTATATCGAGAATCCAACCAAGACGGATGAAAAAATGCTGGTGTCCTCCTTTGCCTGCTCCTACGAAACCGCCGACATCGAATTTGAACTGCTGCTGTCACAGGCCATGCAGAAAGGCAACAATCTGGCCCACCACCTGATACAGTCTTTTGCGCCGGGCGAAACCACGCCGGAGCAGGCCCACGAGATCGGCCGGCAGCTTGCAGATGAAGTCCTGCAAGGCAAATATCCCTATGTGCTGACCACGCACATTGACAAGGGACACGTCCACAACCACATCATCTTCTGTGCCGTGGACATGGTGAACCAGCGGAAGTACGTTTCCAACCGAAAGAGTTATGCCTACATCCGGCGCACCAGTGACCGGCTGTGCAAGGAACACGGCCTGTCCGTGGTGATGCCCGGTCAAGACCGGGGCAAGAGCTATGCCGAGTGGGACGCGCACCGCAAGGGCACAAGCTGGAAGGCAAAGCTGAAAGCCGCCATAGATGCAGCCATCCCGCAGGCCAAGGATTTTGACGATTTTCTGCGGCTCCTGCAGGAGCGGGGCTATGAGGTCAAGCGGGGCAAGTACGTTTCGTTCCGCGCACCCGGACAGGAGCGGTTCACCCGCTGCAAAACGCTGGGTGAAACCTACACCGAAGAAGCCATCACCGAGCGCATCAAAGGACGGTTTGCGGAGCGGAAGCCCAAAGAAAACCGCAAAATTTCGCTGCGGATTGATTTGGAGAACAGCATCAAGGCCCAGCAGTCCGCAGGGTATGAGAAGTGGGCAAAACTCCACAATCTGAAACAGGCTGCCCGGACACTGAACTTCCTGACGGAGCATGAAATTGATAGTTACCCGGATTTGGAAAGCCGGGTGGCCGAGATCACCGCCGCCAGCACCGAAGCTGCCGCCGCATTGAAAGCAGCAGAGCGCCGGCTTGCAGAAATGGCCGTGCTGATAAAGGATGTCACCACCTGTAAGGAACTGCACCCACTGTTGCAGGAGTATCAGCGGGCTGCTGACAAAAAGCAGTTCCGACGTAAGCATGAAGGAACCTTGATTCTCTATGAAGCAGCGGCGAAAGCTCTAAAAGAGCAGGGCTTTCAAAAGCTGCCCGACCTCTACGCCCTGAAAAACGAGTATAAGCAACTGGCCGAGCAGAAAGACCAGCTGCAACAGCAGTACACCGAAGCCAAACGCCAGATGCAGGAGTATGGCATCATAAAGCAGAATGTGGACGGCATTCTGCGGACAGCACCGGGAAAGGAGCAGATGCAGGAACGGTAAATCTGCACAAAATATTGTTCGGATTTTTGAACCCCAAACGCTTAGACCGGGTGGCGTTTCCACCCGAAATCATGTAAAATAGACTTAGACAACGAAAGCGAGGAACCCTCTATGGCAGAAGTGAACGATAACAGCTCTATCCAGCTTTTTGAAGATCAGAAAATCCGTACTGCATGGGATGCAGAAAAGGAAGAATGGTATTTTTCGATTATTGATGTTATCTCCGTTTTAACAGATACCGCTAATCCGCGGCGATATTGGAGCGACCTGAAGCGTAAGCTGAAAATTGAGGGTGCAGTTGAAGTGTACGAAAAAATCGTACAGTTGAAATTGCTGTCCCCGGATGGAAAGAAAAGACTGACGGATGTTGCCAGCACAGAACAACTTTTGCGTATCATCCAGTCTATTCCATCCCCGAAGGCTGAGCCATTCAAGGCATGGCTGGCAATGGTAGGCAAAGAACGCATCGAGGAAACCATCGACCCAGAGCAGGCCATTGATCGTGCGCTTGACACCTATTTGAAGAAAGGCTACTCCGAAGAATGGATTCATCAGCGGCTTTTGGCAATCCGCATCCGCAACGAACTGACGGATGAATGGAAGAAGCGCGGAGTACAAAAGGGCAAGGAGTATGCTATCCTGACCGATGAAATCTCCCGCGCATGGTCTGGCATGACCACAGGGCAGTACAAGCGGCTGAAAGGTCTGACGAAAGAAAATCTCCGGGATAATATGACCGATTTGGAACTTGTGCTGACCATGCTGGCGGAAGCATCTACCACGGATATTTCCAAGACTGCAAAGCCACAGACCTTTGAAGAAAACAAGCAGGTTGCCAAACGCGGCGGCAAGGTGGCCGGCATTGCGCGGCAGGCTCTTGAAGCGGAAACCGGCAAGCCTGTTATCACAGAAAAGAATGCGTTTGACTTCCAGCAGCTTGTGACCGACATTGTAGAAGATGCCGCCGAACTGCCGGAAAATCCCACCGAGAAAAAAGATAAAGACTGATACATGAAAAATAGCCGGACACAGCAGCCACAAGGCCACCGTGTCCGGCTATTTCTGTGTTGACAATGGCACATTACTTTCACTGAAAATAATGTGCCATTGTCGAGCTGGCGGTATTATTCACCCGTAAAATCGAATCTCTGTCCGTCAAAGTCAGCATCGGTCATTTGTTCCAATTTTGCAATGGTGCTGTTTGCCAGTTGCCGCATTTCTGTGTCCATATCCGGCAGGACAGCCATCATCCGTGCCATCGTGCGGCGGCGGTCGGAAGTATGGTACATACAGATCAAATTTTCTTCTTCTACACTGAAATTCATGTGTCAGACCTCCAATTCCTTTGCCTTTTCCCGTGGCAGCGTTTGCTTGCTCTGTTCCTTTTTTGCGGCATCAAGCTGTGCCCGGATGGACGGCTTTTTCGGTTTTGCGGCGCGGGACTTTTTGGCTTTCGGTGCCTTTTCCTCGGCCTTGACTGCGGCGGCAAGGTCCGTCAGAGAGATTTGTTCTCCGGCCTTTGCTTTGGCCTCCAACTCACCTAAAGAGGGCGCATTGTTCAGCACGCCATCAATCATATTTTCGTTTTGTTCGGTGGAAAGCTCTGCGGTGCGCAGCTGATTTTCCCGTAAGAACTCCGGCACCTGCTGGAAGCCCACACTGTCGCAGTAGTGGGCGGTGTCCTGCCCATTCTGGTGCAGCACCACCACATCCGAAACAGACAGCGAATGTCCTTTGAAGTCTGCCGGATGCTCCACATTGAATGTGCGGTAAATATCCTCCAATGTAGTGCCAGCAGACAGCGGCGCAGCGTACACTGCCGTGTAGTTGGCCTTGTCCACGGTTCGGCCAGCGGCCTGTAGGCGGTCGTAAGGTTCAAAACGGTAATCGCGGGTGGAATCTTCATTGCGCAGCTGGTAGATGGAAAAGCTGTCCTGCTGCGGTGCTTCAAAGCCTGCCGCTGCGTATTCCTCTACGGTCATTCCGGCAGCAGCCGCTTCCTGCGCGATCTCGGCCTGCACCTGTGCCTTGTAATCCTGCAAGCTCTGGTCAAAGTCAGCCAGCTTGGGCGGTTCCGGCAAGTTATACTGGCCTTGGTTCAGCAGCGGGCGGCAGTCCTGCACATAGGCCACAACAGCATTGTAATAGGCCACCTGTTCCGGCGAAATGTTCTGTCCCTCTCGCAAAGCGGCGGTAGCCGTCTGCTCCATAGCGGAAAGATTGCAATGCTGTTTGAGGTACGGGATAAACTCGGTCAGCACCATTTCCCGCTCTGCCTTGTCTTGTTCCCACGCTTTCGGGCCTTTGTTGTGCAGAACAAAATTTTTCCAGTTCTCGTCCTTGGCATAGTATTCGTGGTAGCTCTGGATGTGCTGAATCAGGGAGCCGTCCCCATCACCAAAATCCTGCCGACCCTCGTAGTTGTCCGGCTGGCCGTTCAGAGTAAAATCAATGCGGAATGCGGTTTTGTCGTACCAGCCGCCCGTGTAGCCGTCCTTTTCCCGTTCTGTGTGTTGGGTGGTGTCCAGTTCTTCAAAAATGCGGTTTGCTACGGACAGCGGCATGATTTCGCCGTCCTGCAACTTGTCGCTTTCACTCCACAGAATCGTGACCGTAGGCTCTGCGGATAAATCTGTCGCAGCGGCTTTTTCTGCTTCCGGGGCAGAAAGTTCATTTGCTTTTTCCGCCGCCTCTTGGAATGCCGCCAGCTTATCGCCCAACAGAACTTCCGCCACCGCGGCTGTCTGCCCCAGCAGATTAAGTGCTTCCTGCCCGGCATCCGGCAGGGTCAGACCGGGCGCGTCCAGCTGCCCACCGTCCAGAGCCGTGTGGTCCGGGCCATACAGAGTGTAGTCATAGCCAGAATCGCAGGTCTGGATGAACAGCGTATTGCCATTATCCAGCGCAAATGCGGCCTCCTGTGCAGCGGAAAGGTCCGCTTCCCGCTGCTGGCGCAGTTCTGCCAAATGTTCGTCCAGCGTGGAGATCAGCTCATGGGCCGCGCTGCGGATAATTTCCAGAGAGGCTTTCAGTTCGGAAAGTTCCCGGCCGGAACTCCACCCGGCCACATAGCCGAAAGAATACTCGGACGTGTCCAATCCATAGTGCTGGCAGACAGCATAGGCCACGCTTTCCGCCTGCACCTCGCGGGTGCGGCTGTCCGGGCGGTTGGTCTGTTCTGGGTCGTCCGGGTCGATGGCGTGGAGCTTGGCATGGGCAATCTCGTGGATGGCGGTCTTGATGGTCTGTAACTGGCTCATGCCCTCTTGGATGGCAATGCGGTTGTCGAGCAGATGAAAGTAGCCGTGCGCCCCGCCCTCGATGTCCTCAAACCCGATGGGCACCGGGGAAGTCTGCTCCAATGCCTTGAAAAAATCTTGGTAGTCCTGCACACTGCCGGATAGTTCATCCACCGCGATAGAGGGCAGCGGTTCACCCTCGGTCTGGCTGACATCGAACACGGACACCACCTTAAAGGCCGGAATCTGCACCGTCTTTTCTTCCGTCAGCGGCTTACCATCCTTGTCCAAAACGGGCTTGCCCTGTTCGTCCAGCTTTTCCGTTTTCTGCTTGACCTTATACGGCGCGGGGGCAAGGATCTTGATGCCTTTTTCGCCTTTCTTTACGGTGCGATGGAATGTGTCCTTCCACTTGTTGAAGCCCGCCACCAGTTGTCCGCCCTGCATGGCGATCAGCAAAGTGTTGTTGAAGCTGTAATTGTGGAATTTTGCCATCGTGGTGAGATAGGCTTTGTAGCGGTCACTGTCGAAAAGCTCTTGAATCCCTGTTTCCAGCCGGTCCGTTATCTCTTTCATTCGTTCCGCACTGTCCTTGCCATTCAGGATAATGGGGATAACTTTCTGCGGCGCTGTTTCGGGTTGTACCGGCAGCGGGACGTTGGCTGAATCCCGCAGGATTTCCGGCGCGGGAAAGGACAGCACCCGGTATTCCTCCGGCACAGGCTGGCCCTCGTGGACTTTCTGCCACACATCCCCGCTTTTGACAAGGTAGCCGTATTGGGTGAACGCGCCCTGCTCCTGCTGGGCCACATACCGGCCAAACTGCGCCGTGTCGATGCCACCTTTCCATTCCTCCGGCATATCCACCATGCCGGAACGGTTCAAGTAGTAGTCTCCCAGCTGGGCAGGGCCGCGCACATCCGGCAGATGCACATAATAGTCCACGTTTTCGGGAAAGTCGGTGATTCTCCCGATGCTGGAAAGCTCACTCTGCGGGGCTTGCAGAGCGGCGTTCAGTTCTGCATGTTCCCCGGCAGAGAGTGTTTCCAGTCGTGATGCCAGAAAGTTCAGTTCGTCCACATTGGATGCCAGCACCATGTTGTAGGGAACCGCAAAGCGTTTTTCTTCCTCGGCAAAGTAGCCGGAAATGAAAAGGCCCTGCGGATTATCGGACGAAATGCCGATTTGCCGCAGGGCCGCTTGTACCTGTTCGGTTGTAGTGGGCAGGTCCAGCCAGACGCCATCCCTGCCTTGCTGCTGCCGATTTTGCAGCTGGATGGAAAATAATTCGCTCATTTGGTCACACTCCTTTTTTGCTATCCTACGGATAGAGAGAGCCGGTTATGGCAAAATGAATGCTTCACCTTACCATAACCGGCCCTCGTATTTTTGCCTTACTCTTTGCGCTCTACCCGGTAATTGACGTACTTGCCTCCCGTATCTGCTAGAAGCACCGTTGCATCATAGGTTTTGCCTGTCTTTTCGGAATAGAGGCCCTTGACCTTTGCCTTACCGTTTTTGAGCAGAGCAGCGGCGATCTTCGGGGTGAACGCCTTTTTCCGCTGCTCAAAGAAGCGGTCATTCTTCCACATCACGAACTGACAGCCACGGTTCCCGCAGTAGAAATTCTTTTTGCCCTCATAGACATTTTCTCCGCACCGGGGACACTTGCCGATGATAACCCGTTCCGACTGGAACAGGTTTTGCTTGTCCGCGCTGATGCAGGAGTAGGTCTTGACCAGCTGACGCACCTGCGCTTCAATTTCGGCCATGAACTCGTCCGCGTCTGCGTTGCCCTTGGCAATCTCGGTCAGGCGGTTTTCCCATTCGGCGGTCAGGACGGGAGAGGTCAGACTTTCCGGCAGAACCACCGCCAGATTGATGCCGTCCTTGGTGGGGACAAGTTGCTTGCCCTTGCGCTGCACAAAGCCCATTTGCACCAGCTTTTCCAGAGTTGCGGCACGGGTGGCGGGAGTGCCCAGCCCCTTGCGCTCTGCATGGCCCAGGCCACCCTCTCTTGCTCCTGCGGAGCAATTCACCTTGTCCTCCGGCATATCCTCGGCCCCCGCCCGCTCCATTGCTGACAGGAGCGTATCTTCGGTGTAGGCTTTCGGCGGGGATGTGAAGTGTTCCGATACGGTAGAAGTTACGCGGAAACTCTGCCCCTCGGCCAGTTCTGGCAGGGTGTTCAGCATTTCTTCCTCGGTATCTGCTTTCAGGGTGGAGCGGAACCGTTGGTCGATCTCTTTCCAGCCGGGGACAAGCACGGTCTTTCCCTTGGCGGTGAACTCATTTCCGGCGCAGGAGAACACAGCAGTCACAGTTTCGTACTCATGGGGCGCAGCCACGGCGCAGAGCAGCTTGGAGCAGACAAGGTTCATCAGCTTGCATTCACTCTCGGCAAGACCAGTGAAACCCTGCTTTACAAATTCGGACGTGGGGATGATGGCGTGGTGGTCCGATACCTTTTTGCTGTTCAGAATCCGGCCCACTTTCGGGGGCAAGTCAAGCCCTTGGGCAAAGGGCAGCAGCCCCAGCAGGTCAGACACAAGATGTTGTGCTGTCTGGCCCATATCCTCGGTCAGATATTGGCTGTCGGTGCGGGGATAGGTCAGCAGTTTCTTTTCGTAAAGTTGCTGGGCATAATCAAGGGTCTGCTTTGCCGTGAAACCGAACAGGCGGTTTGCCTCCCGCTGCAAGGTGGTCAGGTCATAGAGCTTGGGCGGCTGTTCTGTCTTTTTCTCCCGTTTGACAGAAGTACAAACGGTAGTTGTGCCTGTGCATTTTTCTTTGAGAGAATTTGCGGTTTCTGCATCCGCAATGCACCCACTGTCTGCTTTCAGGCTGCCGGAATGGATGCCGACCGTGTAATACTTTTCTTTCTGGAAGCGCAGGATTTTTGCGTCCCGGTCCACCAACATTTTCAGTGTCGGGGTCTGCACCCGGCCTACCGTCAGGGTTTTGTGATACAGCACCGAAAACAGTCGCGTTGCATTGATGCCCACCAGCCAATCCGCCTTTGCACGGCAGAGGGCCGATTGGTACAAAGCATCATAGTCTGAATCCGGGCGCAGGTTTGCAAAGCCCTCCCGGATAGCAGCATCCTCCATGCTGGAAATCCAAAGCCGCTTCACAGGTTTTGTGCAACCGGCCATTTGGTAGACAAGACGGAAAATCAGTTCTCCCTCCCGGCCTGCATCGGTCGCGGCGGTCACACTGTCCACATCCGGGCGGTTGAGCAGAGAGCGCACAATTTCAAACTGCTGTTTCTTTTCGTCCGGGACAATGAACTGCCACGGCTGGGGCAGGATGGGCAAATCCTCATACCGCCATTTGCAGTATTTTTCGTCGTACTGGCCAGCCTCGGCAAAGGACACCAGATGCCCGATGCACCAGCTGACCAGATACCCGCCGCCCTGCCAGTAGCCGTTTTGCTTTTCAGTGGCCCCGATCACGGCGGCGATGCTACGGGCCACACTGGGCTTTTCGGCAATTACCAGCTGAAAGCTCATGTTTCGTCCTCCTGTCCGTTCTCTGAATGAATCTCGATTTCAGCCGGTTCCTCGTCTGCATCCTCGTCCTCGCCAAAATCGTACTCGTCCAGATCATCGTGTCCGGTGGTGTCGGCCTTGGGTTTGCGGAACTTGAAATAGTAGAGTGCTGCGCCGCCGCCAGCCAGAGCCAGCACCAGCAGGATCATCAGACTGCCCATGTTGGACTTGGGCTTTTCCTGCGGCGTTTCGGTGTCAGTTTTCACAGCTTCCGGGGCCGTGCAGTTACGCAGGCTCTTTTCACACAAGGGGCAGTTTTCGTTGACGTTCCCGGCCTCACATTTCACGGTGCAGATGCAGAACTCGGTGTCCTGCGGTTCTTCATCCAGCAGGGCCAGCAAGTCGGCATCGTCCACTTGGTTCAGGAAGTGGACAGAGATTTCCTTGTCCTCGTTGGCACGGTCAATGAGAATGTAAAAATAATTCCCGGCCTTGGTGGTCACTGTGATAAGCTGCTTGTCGCCGTAAAAATCATCCACCAGTGTTGCGTTGCCTTTGGGCGTGATAGGTACACCCTCCGGCTCCATGCCGCCAGTGGTAGTTTTCTCGTCCAGAATTTCCGGCAGAGGTTCCGGGGCAGGGTCAGAGCCGCTTGCAAAAGCGGGCATGGAAAAGGAGCAGAGGCAGAGCAGGATAGCCAGCAGTCCGGCAGCGAAACGGTTCCAGTTGTCAGGTTTCATCGGCGGCATCCTCCTGTTTGTGGTACGGGGTGACGGTAGGAGCGGCGTTCAGCGCACCGCTGCGCAGGAAGGCCGCAAACTCGTCCGGCTTCATATTCATGCTGCGCACCAACTGAATGATCTGCAAATTTTCCTGTTCGGTCTTTTCAGCTTCCAGTTCTTTCAACTGCTGCTGGTATTCGCTGATTTTTTCTTTGAGCCGTTCAATGTCGCGCTCAATGCGGGAAAGTCTTTTTGCCATACAAAATCCTTTCTGGCGTCACGGTAAACGCCCATAGCTGTAAAAATGTTCCTGCCAATATTTTGAGTTGAGGTTTGTGTAAGAGATAGGGTCGCCGCAGTGCAGCATGATGGAATTGCCTACATAGATACCGCAATGGCTCACGCCGGGGGTATCGTAGGTTCCCTTGAAAAATACAAGGTCGCCCGGTTTGACCTGCGCCGTCGAAACAGGAGTACAGAGGTTGTAAAGGCCTTGTGCGGTCTTGCGGCCCACGTTCCAGCCGGAGTGATTCAGCACCCACGAAATGTAGCCGCTGCAATCAAAGCTGGTGCTGGGCGAACTGCCGCCCCACACATACGGGTAGCCAATGTACTTGGTTGCTTCCTCCATCATGGCGGCAAACCTATCATCCTTTAGTGCTTCCGGGGGAATATCGTAGTAGGTGGGCTGCTTGATGGTGGACGCATTGGGGTACTGTGCCTGCCCGAACAAATCCGGCCGGTTGCCCAGTGTGCGCATATAGAGCGAATAGGCACTAAGCTGTTCTTCGGTCAGTACTTCCACGGGCAGATGGGATAAATCCTTGTTCTTCAGCTTGACCGTGCAGATGTAGTATTCATACGGTTCTTGGTAGGTGATAACTTGCGGCACACCATACGGGCCAATAACGACCATCATTTTTGTGCGGTAACGTATCTGCATGGTCACGGTCTCGGTCAGGATGTACTGCTTTTCAAAGAGCATTTCAAGTTCGCCCTGCACCTCGGCCAATGTAAAAACGCCATCATGGAGCGCGGACAAAATCGAGATCAGCACATAGGGGTCATGCTCGATTTCATCCAGATAAAAATGATACTCGTCGTAGTTGTGGGTGGCCTCGTAGGTGTCCAGATACCGTTGCAGCTTTTGTTCCAGCTTGGCGTAGGTTTTTTCTGCACCCAGCATATCCTTGTCCTTGGAAAAGTAAGAGGATGCCGTCACGCCGGTTCCAGCGGTGCCCGCCATCACGGTGCAGGACTGCAAACCCGTTATCAAGAGCAGAGCCAGCAGACCGAACACCGCCACGATTAGAATGGTTTTCCAGTTCCGGGCCGCAAATTCGGCTACCCGTTCGCCGCCCTCGGCTGCAAACTTTGTCACCCGGAAACCGTTCTCTGCGGTGGCGGCTGCACCCTGCGCGGCGGCTTGTCCGGCCTGCCGTGCAGCCTTGGCATATTGCTGCTTTATACGCTGTTTCTGCCACATCCGGGAAATGGGGTTGCTGGCCGCCTGTGCAATTTGCGGATTGTCCCGCAAGGATTTCTGGTAAAAGTATTCTGCATTGGCAGACATGAGCTGACGCTCTGCCTTTTCCACGGCCTTGTAGGGCTTCATCTTGTGGTGCCGGATGCCGCTGCGGATGACCTTGGCGGTCTGATGCTCCACCAGTTCTTCACCCTTGTGGCCACCCTCCACACCCACATTTTCGTGTTCGACTTCATGGATTTTTCCGTGAGCGAACAGCAATGCTTCCGACAGTGGGCGGCTGGCCGGGTTTGGTTTCAGGCTGGGTGGGCCTTTGTCCTGCTGCTCAAAGCGCAGGGTGGATTTTGCCTTGCCGCTGGCGGCATCGTAGACTTTTTCCTTGACCGGGACGCGCTTTTTGGGCAGAGCGGCGCGGGCCGCATCCAGCTTGTCGGCTTTCGCTCCCGCCTTTTGGATGTACGGCTGCAACGCCGGGTCTGCCCGTTCTTCTTCGGTCAGTTCCAGACGGGCGGCGGAACGGTGCAGACCATCTTCACTCTCGGCGGTTTCCGCAGCTTGTTTGGCCTTTTTCTTTGCCTTGTGCTTGTCCTTTACGTCCTCGGTGCGTTCCAGTATTTTTTCGGTCTTGCCCTCGGAATCCGTAGAATAATCCTGTTCCGCCTCCCGGCTGGAAACGTTCTCCACAGTGCCGTCCACCTGATTTTCTACCACCAGACCGTCACGGGTCATGGTCTGGGTGACTTTGGCTTTTGCCTGCAATTCTTTCAAGGTTCTTCACCTCCCATCGGACAGCGGCCCGTTTCAATGTCCGCAATGTATTTGAGAATCGGGAACACCTGCGGCGGCGAAACTGCATTGCCCAGTGTTTTCATCCGCTTGCTGCGGTTCGGCACCTCTTCGGTCAGGCGCGGGATGTCGGCGGGTTCTTCGGCCCAAAGGGAATGTCCGTCCATTTGCGCGGGAAACCCATCAGCCACTCTACCCAGTCCGGGTTGAGGTAGGGCTTTTCCAGCGTGGTGGGGGTCATGCGGTAGACCACATGGGAAAGCCGCGCCGTCCACGCCTTGCCGTCCTTGTTCATCTTGCGGTAGCTGCCGTTCGCAGAGATTTGGATGTCCAGTCCCTTGCCCACATCCCCGGTGTCGCTGGCAAGGGGTGTGGGAAGCAGCGGAGCCGATGATGAATACCCGTTTCCGTTCGTGCCACGCGCCAACGGCAGCAGCAGGTAATACGAAAACCCGAACATCGTAACCTGCCTGCTCCAAGTCAATGAGCGTTTTGTCGAGCCCCATACGGAGGAAGCCAGCAACATTTTCTCCAAGCACCCAACGGGGCTGCAATTCCCGGATGACCCGCAGCATTTCGGGCCACAGGTAGCGTTCATCGTGGAAGCCGCGCTGCCGCCCTGCGGTGGAGAACGGCTGGCACGGGAAGCCACCTGAAATGAGGGTGACGGTGCGAAGTCCTGTTTTTTCAAAGAAAGCCTCCTTTGTCACGGTGGTGATGTCCTGAAAGCGGGGCACCTCCGGCCAGTGGCTTGCCAGCACAGCGGCGGGAAATGCTGCCCACTCGCATTGACAAACCGAAGTGAAACCCGCTGCTTCCGCGGCAAGGTCAATGCCGCCGATGCCGGAAAACAAGCTAAAATGCGTTAAGCTCATAGCTCCACTACCTCACTGAGCCGGGTGGTCATGATTTTGTAAAGCTGGGTGTTTTTCGGAATGGGATTGGAAAATGGCAGCACCACATTTTCAAAAATCAGCAGTCCTTCGCCCGGTTCGGAATTGTCAATGTACTTCTGCTGGTCTGCGGAGAGGTTCAGCCGTTCCGAAAGGATTTTGCGGTCGCCGGATGCCTGATTCAGCAGCGTGATGAAGTCGCTGTTTTCCAGAATGTTCTCGATCTCCGGCGAAGAAAGAAGGTCCTTCACATTCTGGGTGGCGCCTGTGGGCACACCGCCCCATTTGCGGAAGCGTTTCCAGATCTCGGCACTGTACGCGGCGGTCTGTTCTTCTTTCAGCAAAAGGTGGAACTCGTCTGCAAAATACCATGTGGCCCGGCCTTGGCTGCGGTTTTGGGTGACACGGCCCCATATCTGGTCTTGGATAATGAGCATCCCCAATTTCTTTAACTGTTTGCCCAGTTCTTTGATGTCAAAGGCCACAAGCCGGTTGTGGATGTCCACATTCGTTTTGTGGTTAAAAACGTTCAACGAGCCGGATACATACAGGTCGAGTGCCTGTGCCACCCGGTCCGCTTCCGGCAAATGCTGGTCGATCAGAGCTTGGTGGAGGTCAGACAAAATCGGCATATTCTCCGGGCAGGGGTTTGCAAGATAGGGGCGGTAGATGGCTTTCACGGCACGGTCTATCACGGTGCGTTCAATCGCTTCCAGACCTGTTTTACCGCCCATGACCAGCTCACAGAACGACAGCACAAAATCCGATTTCAGGGCAAGCGGACTATCATCCTCGGAGTAGTTGAGGTTGATGTCCAGAGGATTCACATAGTCCTTGCTGGTGGGCGAAAGTTTGATGACCTGCCCATGCAGCCGCTTGACCAGCGGATAATACTCGGCTTCTGGGTCTGAAATAAAAATATCGTCAGCAGTCGTTAAAAACACACTGACGATTTCGGACTTGCAGCTCATGGATTTGCCGCTGCCGGGCGTGCCCAGCTTCAAGCCGTTGGGACACCGGGCCTGCTTGCGGTCCAGCATGATCATGTTGTGGGATTTTGCGTTGATGCCGTAGTACATGGCCGCACCGCTCTGGAAAAGCTCCTGCGTGACAAAGGGCACAAACACCGCCACGTTGGAGGTGGTGAGGCTGCGCTGAATCTTTATCTGGTTGATGCCCAGCGGCAGGCTGGACACAAGGCCTTGCTCCTGCTGGTAGTCCAGCCGGACAAGGGAACAGTTGTATTTCTGGGCCACACCTGCGGCTTGGAACACATCGTTGCCCAGCTTCTGCTTGGTTTCGGCCACGTTCAGCACTAAAAAAGTCAGCATGAAAAGCCGTTCGTTCCGGGTCTGCAATTTGTTCAGCAGCTTTTTGGCATCCTCGCCGTAGGTGGCAAGGTCACTGGGCAGGATATCCATGTCGTACCCGGAACGGACAGCCTTTTTCTGTTCCTGAATCTTCATGGCGTCAAGGTCTGTGATTTTTCGCTTGATGGTTTTGATGGCCTCGGTCTGGTCAATGGCCTGCACATGGAGATTGACGAGAATCCCGCTTTCCGTTTTGAGAAAGTCGGCCAGCATTTCATCCGAAAGTTCCGGCGCAAGGATTTGTAAAAAGCTCACAGCTCCATATTTGCCGCCCAGTCCAAAAGTCTTGGCCGTGCCGAAGCAGAGGGAGGACGGGGCCACAAAATCCTTAGTGGACAGGCCGGAGGGCGCCAGCCAGTCCCAGTCAAAGCGGAACGGTTCCCCGTCCGGGTGGAAGATGCCGTGCAGCACCTCCAAACGCGCCTGTCCGTCCATGACGTGCGCCACGCAGCCCATGGTCTTGAAATAGCCCAGCAGGTCAAGACCAATGCGGGTCAGCCGCGCCCGTGCGGTTTTTAGATTGTCTGCCTCGATGGTGAAGGTCAGGTACTTGGTTTTGACAATGCCGTTGTTTCCGCTGGCAAGCTGCTTTTGCAGGATGGCGGTGTACTCGGCGCGGATGTCGTCAAAATCATCCCCCTGCGGTGCGATCTCAAAACTTTTTGCGTACTGCACCGGGTCAACCTTGCGATTGAGAAACGACAGCTGCACATGGATGGAGGCATCCACATAGTTGTACAGGTCGCACAGGTGTTCAAAGATGGCGGTTCTTGTTTCCGGCTGGGCCAGCTGATAGCTGATGTCCTCAAAGGCAATGCACTTGGAGAATGTGCGTCGGTCAATGCGGCACACACCGTCCGGGTAGATGGCCTCATACGGGATGGTGGCCTGTGCCGTGCGGGGCTTGCCGTCACCCTTGTACTTGCGGAGAACGGCATCAATTTCTTTTTTCTGGGCGCGGGTGAGCTTTTTGGGCTTTTCGGTTTCGCGGGGTATCGTTTTTCTGGACAATGGCCTTTACCTCCTGTTCCATTTGGTATTGCCGCACAAGGGCGGCGTAAGCATTGTTGGTCTGATAGGGCCTTTCCTTGGGACGAATAAAGCAGCACTGAATCATTTGCTGAATCACCACTTCAAGGGGCTGACCGTGCCGCTCGAACAGAGCGAACAGCAGCCCCGGCAGCATGGCAAAAATCATCAGTAGGGCCGCTGCACTGTTGGAAAGATAGTTCCGGGCCAAAAAATAAAGCGGTCCGCCCGTTAAAAGCGCACCGCCGAAGCAGACCAGCTGCCGCTTGGTCAGCCCGAATAAGACTTTGGATTTTACATGGGTCAAATCTTTGGGAACGGTCACATACGCCATACGTTTTTCCTTTCTCGGCCTTAGTGGGCACCAAACACCGATTTGCTGATGCTGCCGGTCTTGAACAGACAGAAACAGAGTAGCACGGTGTAGCCCATGCAGCCCCAGATAGCCCCGGCAATGTCCGCCGCGCCCGAAATGTTGCGTATCAGCACCGCGTAAATGCCCACGACAATCATAATCAGGAACGCTTGGAAACCCAGTGCCAGCAAAGACTTCAAGTAGTTCTGCCCGGTGCTGCGCCACTCGCTGCTGCCCATGGTCGCCAGCGGGATAGGCCCCAGTGCGGTCACAACATAAATCTCGATCATGCGGCCGTAGGTCACAAGGAAGATGCAGATGGACAGGATGTTCATGGTCAGGCCCACCACAAGGGTCTGGAACCACAGGCTGAGCAGACTGCCAATGGTCATGCTTTCCAGCTGAAATTCCAGTCCGGGTATCAGGCGGTCAAAGTGGATGGATGTTTCACCGATGATAACGCCGGAACTTTGGTTGACAACGCTCTGGGTGGCATCGAACACACCCATAACGATATTCCATGTGTTGCTGACAATGAGGATGGCAAAAGCAGACTTGAAAATCCAGCGGAAGAACATGGAGGTGTCAAAGTCGTGCATATTGTTCTTTTCGGTAATCATCTGGATAAGCTCATGGCACATCACAAGGGCAAGGATGGCCGCTGCAATGGGCAGCACCACCGTTTCGGAAAGACTGCGCAGCATATTGAAAATGCCGCTGTTCCATGCCTGCGGGGTAGAACCAACGTCCGAAGCGATTTCGCCCACCTTGGCGTTCACGTTATCGAACAGGCCGGAGAGGTTGCCCGTGATGCCATCTATCAAAATGCCTTTTATCCATTTCTCGATGATCTCACTAATCAAGCAAAGATACCTCCTTTCCCGCGCCCTCCCATGTGAGCGGGAGAGCGCGGTGGGGTCTCAAAGGTGGATGTACGGATAAGTTGAGGTTAGCCCAGCAGCCCGGACAGCAGCGGGACAAGGGTCACGCCGATCAGGGCAACGCCGCCGCCCGCGACCAGCTGCTTCACGCCCTGGCTCTTTGCTTATGTGTGATAAAGAAGCAATAGAAGTGCAAAAAATTTTGCCGTTCCTA
>OMGV01000496.1_pt1 | contig 24010 bp, 24 predicted proteins | sample 1646111 | NCBI WGS metagenome assembly OMGV01 (sample SAMN05578590, study PRJEB25193) | human gut metagenome | biome: Human Microbiome; feature: human-associated habitat; material: feces | host: Homo sapiens | place: USA:Birmingham | reverse complement strand
ATGGACTATTTTTATTCTGTTTTCAAGGTGTGCAATTTCATTTTACAATGAACCAATATTATTGCTTACAAAATTTTACAAGCATATAATGCACATAATGTTTTCGCATCATATAATGCACCACTTTGAACCATCTGTTGCAATTCACTCGGAGTAAAAGCCTGAATACCGATAAATTCATCCTCATCCGTATGCTGAGCATACTTAGTTAAACCTTCCGCTTTGTATAAATGAATGATTTCATCGGAAAAGCCAGGAGTGGTAGCAATACTTAAAAGTTTTTCCCACTTTTCTGCTTCATAACCTGTTTCTTCACTTAATTCACGTTTAGCACATTCTAACAGGTCTTCATTTTCTCCATGGTCTAATTTGCCGGCAGGAATTTCCCACAGCAAAGTATTAATGGGATAACGACATTGCTTAACAAGCACCACTCTACCATCTGCTAGAACAGGTACAATAGCAACGGCACCAGGGTGACGGATATATTCACGGGTAGTATCCTCGCCATTGGGCAATGTAACATGATCGCGTTGTACTTTGAGCAGGCGACCACTGAACACCTCTTCGTTACTTCCCGGAACATATATTTCATCTAATTCTTTTTCATGAAATTTTTTCAGCATTTTTTACACCTTCCTGTGCTTATCCTGCTGTAATTTATTTTTCACAGCTTGAGCGGACTGCAATAATTCAGCAGCACTTTCGTAAGCAGCTAAGCTAGTACTATCACCTGCCGTCATACGAACAAGCTCTTGCAGACGTGCATTATAATCCAAAATACTCAATACTGTTGCTGTTCGTCCATCAGCACTGCGTTTTTCAATATGAATATGATTGTCAGCAAAAGCCGCTATCTGTGGCAAGTGCGTGATGCATAAAACTTGGCCTACTGTAGAAATCGCGGCAATTTTTTCTGCCATGCGTTGAGCAGTGATTCCGCCAACACCAGTATCGATTTCGTCGAACACCATAGTCCCGACAGTACCTGTATACATCATAACGGTTTTTAGTGCTAAGGCTATACGGCTTAATTCACCGCCTGATGCAACTTTTTCTAAATCATTAAGAGGTTCTCCCATATTAGCTGTAAAGAGGAAACGTAATACATCACAGCCGTATGGTGTAAATTGAGTACTTGCTTCTATTTTAATAGCAAAAACACCATTTGGCATCGCTAAATCATGAATATGTTCTGTAATGCGTATAGCTAACTCTTTACTACTTTGTTGACGTTTACTGGTTAAAACTGCGGCCGCTTTAGTAAGTTTAGCAGTTACTTGTTCTAAAGCTTTTTTCGCTTTAGCGATATTAGCCGCAATATTTTCTAGCTGTTCTAGTTTTTCTTGGGCTACAGCCAAATAATTTAAAACAGCCTCTGTTGTACCACCATATTTTTTCTGCAAGCGATAAATAGTATCTAAGCGTTCTTGTACCTGGGCAGCACGCTCCGCATTAAACTCGCTACCTGCCAAATAAGAACTCAGCTCCGTACGGCAATCATCTAAGCTAATCCAAGCACTGTCAACACCTTCAGCTAACGGTTTTAATTTAGCATCGTAGCGGGCTGCATACTGCAATTCATCACGTACACCTGCCAACTGTGCTAAAATACCCTCATCTGCATCAAGATAGTTATAACTGCGGTCCACTGATTTAATAATCCGCTCACTATTTTGTAATAAACGAGCCTCTTCTTCTAAACCTGTTTCTTCGCCTATTTTTAAGGAAGCATTTTCAATTTCCTGAATTTCCCAAGCATAACGGTCTAGCAATAAATCCTGTTTTTCATTCGCAGCCTGCAAGCTTTCTAAATTTTGCTTACACAGCATATATTCTTTGTACAAATCCTGATAAACTATCAAGGCACTATGCAAAGCATCGCCGCCATAAGCATCTGTCAAAAGGCGTGGAGTTTCCTGTTTCAGTAAGGCTTGGTTTTCATGCTGACCATGAATATCTACCAAAACACTACTGAGCTGACGCACAATATTTAGCGGCACCTGTACGCCGTTGATGAAAGCACGGCTTTTACCTGTAGCACTAAGCTGGCGTTTCAGAAATAAATCATCCTCAGCGTCAATACCATGTTCTACCAACAACGCTTTGATATCCCTACGCCCGGAAATATCAAAAACAGCCTGCACCCACAATCCGTCAGTACCACTGCGTACATAGTCTGCAGACGCACGTCCGCCCAACACCATACCAAAGGCATCAATCAAAATAGATTTGCCCGCACCTGTTTCACCTGTAAAAACATTAAAGCCTGCTGTAAAATCAGCATGAGCATCTTCTAATAATGCAAAATTATGAACATGCAGTGACTGTAACATGAAATTACCCCTGCTTATCTATAAGCCTGTAAGCGTCCTAATAAAACGGCAACGCTTTCTCTATTTTCTACAGCAACAAAAATTGTATCATCACCAGCAATGGAGCCAAGTACCTCCGGCCATTTCATAAAATCGATAGCAAAAGCAACAGCATTAGCAGTACCGGGCAGAGTATGAATAACAACCATGTTTTCATTATTGCGGATTGTAATAATAGAATCATGGAATGTACGCTCCAGACGTTCTACGGTCAGCATTGCACTATGCTCTTTCGGATAAGCATAACGATAATGACCATTAGCATCAGGAACCTTTACCAACATCATTTCCTTAATGTCGCGGGATACGGTAGCCTGAGTAACATCAATACCCTCTCTGCGTAAAGCGACAGCTAAATCTTCCTGGGTTTCGATAACATTATTATCGATAATGTCTTTGATTTTAGCATGTCTATTCATCTTCATAGTCAATCACCTCGTAAGCATCGTATTGCCAAGCTACAGATTACGCATCAGCTTCTGCTGCCATGTCTGATAGTAATCGCGGCTGGTTAGTCTTATAAATTTCATTGTATAGGGACTTTTCTCTATACGCACATAAGTATTTTCTCTTACTTCTAAAACATTTTCACCATCGGCGGACAGCATCATTTCCTCACTACCAGGCACAGCCTTCAGCTCAATGATTTCCGACATCGGAATCACTAAAGCTCTAGTAGTTAAGGAATGGGCACAGACAGGAGTAATAACACTTACATCTAGCTCCGGCATAACCAACGGTCCACCCGCTGATAAAGAATAAGCTGTAGAGCCGGTAGCTGTAGAAACGATTAAGCCATCAGCAGCATAACGACCGGAAGGCTTACCGTTAATATACATTGTCAGATGTGCCAGCTTACTGAACATACCCTTAGCCAGTACTAAATCATTTAATGCGTGCACCGTGGTAATAACTTCGTCATTGCTGATAACCTGTGCCTGTAACAGACTGCGGTTTTCAATGCTATATTTTCCTTGCGCTAATCTGCTGATGGCCTTTCCCATCCCCTGCAAATCTATCTCCGCCAAAAAGCCTAATTTGCCGAAATTGATACCAAAGGCAGGAATCCCTAACGGCACTAGATAACGTGCCATCTGTAATAAAGTACCGTCGCCGCCTAAGCTTACGGCAGCAGATAAGGTACGTAGGGAATCAGGATCACTTTTATCATAGGCAGGACAATTATAGCCCTCGGCAACATATTTCGGCAGTACCGGCTCCATACCCCAATCGCGACATAAATCCACTATTTCTGGTAGAGCGATACAAACTTTTTCTTTGCTCAGATTAGGAAAAATAGCTAGACGTTTTTTAGTCATGATGTGCCTCGGTTTCGGTGTTTTTCTTATCTAAATCACCATGGCTTTTGCCTACCAATTCAGCGACAAAGGCAGGAGAAACTGCATCATCAGCACCTAAAGTAAGATGCAGCAGATATTCAATATTACCTTCAGGTCCTTTAATCGGCGAAAAATCTAAGCCGGCAATACCAAAGCCTTCTTCTTTAGCAAAAGCAATAACATTATTAATAACCTGCTCATGTACACGTGCATCACGTACTACACCTTTTTTGCCGACATTTTCTTTGCCTGCTTCAAATTGAGGTTTGATTAGAGCAATGACAAAACCATCTTCTTTAAGAATTTTATGAACTGCGGGCAAAATTTTATCTAAAGAAATAAAGGCTACGTCAATAGTGGCTGCATCCACCTGCTCCGGCAAGCTATCCGCCTCTAAATAGCGTACATTAGTGCGTTCCATATTAATAACACGCTCATCATTACGCAATTTCCACGCTAATTGGCCATAACCAACGTCGATAGCATAAACTTTAGCAGCACCATTTTGCAGTGCACAATCAGTAAAGCCACCAGTAGAAGCACCAATATCAGCCACAACTTTATCTTGTACACTGATAGGAAAAATCTGTAAGGCTTTTTCCAATTTAAGGCCACCACGGCTTACATAGGGCAGCTTATTGCCAAGTAAGCGGATAGTTACATCAGGAGGTACCGGAGTACCTGGTTTATCTATTTTCTGCTCATTTACCAAAACTTGGCCTGCCATAATAGCCGCCTGCGCCTTGGCACGGCTTTCAAATAACGCACGATTCATTAAAAGTGCGTCCAGTCTTTCTTTTTTCACTTTGCTTCACCCTTTACAAAGGCAGCTGCTTTGCGGACAATGCTTGGAGTATCCAAACCTAAATCCCTGAACAGCAATTTTTTGTCGCCATGTACTACAAATGCATCAGGAATACCTAATGTCAATACTTCACACTTTTCCAGCATTTGTGCATCATTTAAAGTTTCTAAGACAGCACTGCCTACACCACCTGCTAAAACGCCTTCTTCCAAAGTAATAATTTTACCATAATGCTTAGCATCTTCCAGTAATAATTCTTTATCTAAAGGCTTAGCAAAACGCATATTGACAACACCGGCTTTAATCCCCTGCTCTGCAAGCAGCTCTGCTGCCTCTAAAGCCGGTTTAACCATACTCCCGATGGCCCACAAACAAACATCATTGCCTTCACGCAGAACTTCTGCTTTACCGATAGGCAGAGTATGCATGGGTTCGGTAATATCCACACCGATACCACTGCCACGAGGATAACGTAAAGAAATCGGAGCATCAAAATCAAGCGCTGTTTTCAACATATGACGCAACTCATTTTCATCCTTGGGTGCCATAATCGTCATATTCGGCATACTACGCAAATAAGCATAATCAAAGACACCATGATGGGTATAACCATCATCGCCAACTAAACCTGCACGATCCAAACATAATGTTACATGCAGCTTTTGAATGCAGATATCATGGAGTACAGAATCATATGCACGCTGCATAAATGAACTATAAATTGCAGCTACAGGTTTCATCCCCGCTGCCGCCATACCTGCAGATGCCGTTACAGCATGCTGCTCAGCAATACCTACATCAAAGAAATGGTCCTGATGTTTTTGGGCAAAAATATTTAATCCCGTGCCATCCGGCATAGCTGCGGTAACACCGACGATTTTAGCATCAGTATCCGCTAACTCGCTCAAAGCATTACCAAAAACTTCTGTATAAGTTACAGGAGCATTGGGATTGGCGATTTTCTTACCTGTAGCAATATCAAAAGGACCTGTACCATGGAATTTATTCGGACTTTCTTCGGCCGGTTTGTAGCCCTTGCCTTTTTTAGTCAGTACATGAACCATAACGGGACCATCAATTTTTTTAGCAGCTTGCAGCACTTCAATAAGTCCGTTCAGGTCGTGACCATCTACAGGACCTAAATAAGTAAAACCCAGCTCTTCAAAAATAGATGTCGGCACCATAAGATATTTCACACTGCCCTTTAAACGACGGATAGCTTTCAGTACATCAGTACCGAATTCCATATTTTTCAGCCAGCCTTCAATATCGTTTTTAATTTTATTATAAGTTTCGCCAGTACGCAGCTGATATAAATATTCACTCATCGCACCAACGTTTTTCGAAATAGACATTTCGTTATCATTGAGGATGACAATCATTTTCTTATGCAGCATACCAGAGTTATTCAAAGCTTCATAAGCCATGCCGCCGGTCATAGAGCCATCACCGATAACAGCAACGACATCATAATCCTCACCTTGCAGGTCTCTAGCTACGGCCATGCCTAATGCTGCAGAAATAGAAGTACTGGAGTGACCAGTGCCAAAAGCGTCATGCTCACTTTCAGTACGCTTAGGAAATCCTGAAAGTCCACCATATTGACGTAATGTCGGAAACTGTTCCTTACGTCCGGTAATTATCTTATGAATATAAGATTGATGGCCAACATCAAAAATCAACTTATCATGGGGAGTAGAAAATACCTTATGCAAAGCCAAAGTCAGTTCCACTACACCAAGATTCGGTGCTAAGTGTCCGCCGGTATGAGAAATAACTTCAATTAACATCTGACGGATTTCTTTGGCCAGCTGCTTTAACTGCTCTACATTCAGCTTTTTAACATCCTCAGGAGAGTTGATGTGTGCAAGCAGGGATCTGGCACCTATTGGCAGAGATTTATTTGCAGTCATAAAATTACTTAACCTTTCTGAGAAAATTCTCAAATATCTTTATTTATGATTAATTTTTGCGGTTAGTCATCATTTTAGTGATTTGACGCAAATGTTCAGCATTATCACCAAACATTTCTAAGCATTCCAATGCTTCATTAACAGTTTTTTCAGCTAATTCGTGAGCAGCTTGAAGACCATAAAGGCTTACATAAGTAGATTTATTATTTTTCGCATCACTACCTGTCGGTTTGCCAAGTTCTTCTGCAGTACCTTCAACATCAAGAATATCGTCGGTAATCTGGAATGCCAAGCCTAGCAAATCAGCAAATTTAGTTAATGCCAGTAATTGTTCGTCACTAGCACCTGCTAAATGAGCACCACCGCGGATAGCAGCAATAAACAACGCACCAGTTTTACCCGAGTGCAGTTTACGCAACTCTTCAGGAGAAATCTCCTTGCCTTCATATTCTAAATCCAGACCTTGACCACCTACCATGCCGAAATTACCAGCACACATAGCCATTTCACGAACTGTTTCAATCAACGCTTTCGGGTCGACATTACGTTGTTCCAGCATTACTTCAAAAGCTAAAGTTAAAAGACCGTCACCAGCCAGCACTGCCATAGCTTCGCCAAAAACTTTATGATTTGTCAGACGTCCGCGACGATAATCATCATCATCCATGCATGGAAGGTCATCATGAATCAAAGAATAAGTATGAATCATTTCCAGGCCGCAAGCAACGGGCAGATAATTATAGCCCTTGCTTCCTACTGCTTCAGCAGCAGCCATCAAAAGAATCGGACGGATACGTTTGCCGCCTGCCATCAAGCTATACTCCATAGCTTCATCAACTTTAGAAATACCTTTTTTCGCAATTCTATTTTTTAAATAGTTTTCGACAAGTTTACGTTGTCCATCATAATAAGCTTGAAAGTCCATTATTTTGCCTCCAAATCTTGGAATGTTTCTAATTTATAATTTTCGTCACCACTTGCAGTGACTACGATTTTTTCTACTTCTTGTTTGACAGTTTCTAATTTACTAGTGCAGACACGACTCAGTTCCACACCATATTTAAATACATCTAACGAATCTTCTAGGGATAACTCGCCACTTTCTAACAATTTTACTTGTTCTTCCAATTCGACAAGTGCATCTTCAAATTTAATATTTTTCGGAATCTTCTTTACCGCCATTGCCTAAACTACCGCCTTTCCACTTCTTGGACTACGGAAACGAACTTACCATCAGCAACCGTTGTTACTAGCTCATCGCCCCAGTTTACCTGCTCTACCGAATTAATTAGTTTGTAATCCTTACTCTGCGTAATGCTGTAGCCACGCCCTAAAACTGCCAGAGGGCTTAAACTGTCCAAATGCGCTACCTGCACAGCAAAACCATGCTCTGCCTGTTGCAATTTCTGCTGCATACTCTGTACCAACTGCTCTACAGCCTTATCAGTACGCTGCAGCTTATCAGCAAAAAGACGCTCAGGATCACTTAGTGCCCAAGAGCGTGCTGAAACCTCTAAACGATGCTGCTGATTATCTATTTTACTGCTCATTAAGTTCAAACAACGCTTATAAAGATATTCTACGCGCTGCTTATAACCTGCCACATCCACAACAGCCATTTCAGCAGCTTGGGACGGTGTTGCCGCCCTTTTATCGGCAGCAAAATCACAAAGTGTAAAATCTGTTTCGTGACCTACCGCACTAATAGTCGGAATCTTTGAAGCAGCTACAGCCAGTACCGTAGGCTCCTCATTAAAGGCCCACAAATCCTCTATGGAGCCACCACCACGACCGATAATCAAGACATCTGCCAATTTATGCTTATTGAAAAATTTAATAGCCGCTACAATTTCTGCAGAAGCTCCTTCACCTTGCACCTGCACAGGATAAAGATATAATTTTATACCACCATTACGTCTACGGGACACCGTAATGATGTCACGTACTGCAGCACCTGCAGGAGAAGTAATAATACCGATACGAGCAGGATTCAGTGGCAAAGCTTTCTTTTTCTCTTCATCAAATAAACCTGCTTTAGTCAATTTGGCTTTGAGCTTTTCATAAGCTTGCATTAAATCGCCTACGCCCTGCTGTAATAATAAATCAGTATATAATTGATACACACCATCACGTTCATATACCGCAATGCGGCCCACTGCTACCACTGTATCGCCATTGTGTGGTTCAAAACGCAAAGATACTGCTCGCGAACGGAACATAACGCATTTTAAAACTCCACCAGCATCTTTTAAAGTAAAATAGCAATGCCCGGAAGGATATCTTTTAAAATTACTAATTTCACCGACAACCTGCACATTACGCAGCTCTGTCCGCTGTTCTAAAATACCTTTGATAAAATTATTCAGTTCGCTTACGGAATAAATATTTTCACTCATTGGTCTTGTTCATTCTCCACGCCAGAGCAGCACAGCCTGTGGCATTGTCACAGCTGAAGCGTCCCTCCGGCACCCATAATTTTACACGACGTTTAGCTAACTTTTCCTGTACATGCTGACGAATATAATTATTAGAAGCCACGCCGCCTACTAAAAGCACATCCTTCACACTGTAAGCAGCAGCACCATTGCGCAGCATACGGGCAAAAGTTTCAGCTAAGCAATATTCCACGCCCAATGCTAAAGCAGCACCATCAGCACCTGCTTCCAGCTTACGAATAGCCGCTGTTGCCGGCCCGGAAAGGCTTACCTCCAGCTTACGCACGGAAATAGGCAACTCCAATGGTTCAGCAGCAGTTGCGGCAAATTTTTCTAAAGCAGGACCTGTCGGAAACTGTAAGCCTAAAGCTACACCAATACGATCGACAAACTGACCAGCATGTAAATCCATACTGCCGCCAATCTGCGTAATTTTATAACGCTTATTTTCTTGCACTTCAGCCAACAATAAATCAGTAGTACCACCACTAGCATGCAAAAGCAAGAAGCGCTCCGCCGCAGGTCCGCCTGCAGACCAAACACCTGCCTCTAAATGATTCTCCTGATGACTGATTACCTCCAGCTTAGCACCTGTTACCGCCGCCAAACTGCGAGCCACACTCATACCTGCCAAAAAAGCCGGCATATAAGAATCCTCTAATGGACGCGGATAACCACTGACACCGATTGCTGCAAGAGCATAATCTTTTCCTTGCAGCACCTCCTCTACCAGCACCGGTAGATTACGGGTATGCTGAAAAACCATCTCCGATTGCTGTAGACCGCAACGACCGGGCTTAACACTTAAAATACGGCGTGCCTCGCCCAAAAGATGTCCCTGCTCATCTAAAACAGCGGTAGAGGTGGTATAACAACTGGTGTCAATACCTAAGTAGACCTTTTGTGCCATTATTCTTTTGCCAACTTGCCCAAAATACCGTTAACGAAACGCGGAGATTCTTCGGTGCCGAAGATTTTAGCGATTTCTACGGCTTCGTTGATAGCAACACCTGCCACTACCTTTTCTTCTGCAAAGAACATTTCAAAGGTAGCAATACGCAGAATATTTCTATCGGTAGCAGGCATACGTTCAACAGTCCAATCAATAGCATATTTACTTAAACGTTCATCAATAGCCTCTTTATTAGCTAAAACACCTTCCACCAAAACTAAAGCATATTTTTTAGCCTTTTCGATATTTTCTTCAGTGCATTCCTCTACAGCAGCTTCCAATGCTACTTCAGCACCGCACTCATTAAAATCTATTTGAAATAAACTTTGTAATGCTAACTCTCTTGCAATTCTACGACTCATCTTGTCACTCTCCTATAAAATATCTATTTATCTATGATAGCCGTTAGGTAATAACCTATCCAGCCATTCTAACAAATCTTCTTTTTTATCTAGCTTATTGCCGATAAAGAAGCCAAAACCAATACAAATCATCAAAAATAAAGCTTGGAAAAAACCTAGCCATAAGACGACAACACCAATGAACAGGCCAAATAATGAACATAGCAGACGACCGCGGTAATTATTCCAGATATCATTAATAATATCGTTTAACATAATGCTGCCCCCCTATTCTTCCTTTGCCTTTATCTGTTTAATAAACAATTCCATATCTTTTACATCAATACCGGTAACCTTTTTAATGCTTTCTTTAACATTAGTGCGGATTTCTTCAGATGTTTCAGGAATATTGATGCCTGGCTCAATAGATGCATTAATACGTACAATAATGCCATCATCTCCCAATTTTACGATAACCTTAACATTATGAATACCATAAATTTCTTGGGATAATACAGCAATATAGTTTTCTAACGCACTTTTACCTACTAAAACCTTGCCCTTCTCACTTTCATTGAGTTTTAAGAAGCTCATGCCGGTTAAGCCAAGGCCGGTAATTAACAGACGAATACTGACCAACAGCATAATAATGCCACCTACAGCATAAATCCAGTTACCAGGAATATGGCTTACTAAAGTAATCATACCCTCTTGGGAAAACACATCCAGACTGCATAGTACAGCTAGAACAGAAACTACAGCCATTAGGCAAGTATACAGAGTTAAAATTATTCTATCAGCAATACTCATAGCAATTAATCCTCCTCAAAAAACTTTTTGTGTCTAGCATCAAGTTCTTCTTCTGATGGTAACGAAAAGCCATGCTCATCACGTAGATTAGCCAACTGCCTTTCAAAAGAATTATTAGTATTTCTTTCTTGGGCCCGCAGAATATCCGCCATGGTTTCATCCGAAGAAGCACCTTTTTCCAGCTCCGTAGCCTTACGTTTGGCTACACCCTCCACAATAACGTCAACAAACTGGACATCATAGCCTGTCATAGCCTCAATGGCATCCTTAACCTTTTCCTGTACCTCTAGGGCAATTTCCGGAATACTACAACCATATTCAATGTTAATGTACACATTAGCATTAACGGTGCGTCCTTCAAATTTCAATTTAACACCTTTAGAGGCATTTTCTTTACCTAAAAAATGGTTAATACCATCGGTCAATCCCCCGCTCATACTTACAACGCCGGGGACTTCCTGCGCTGCCAGACTGGCAACTATACAAATAACTTCATCAGCGATGCGGATATCACCCACATCTTCTAAGGATTCCTCTTGTTCCGTTTCGGCCGAAGTATCCTGTACTTTTTTTTCGTTGATTTTGTCCAACTCACGGGTCATAAAAACACCTCCCGGCATTTATAGGAAACTGAATACAGTACTCCATTTTTATCTTTATATTATAACACAGATTATGCACTTTTGTATGCATAAATGCATAATCTGTGTTGATTATGCAAAGTGAATAGTATGTGAACTAAAACAAGCCAAACAACAAAATGCTTTATTTACGCGCTCCTGAAGTATATTTCAGCAATCCTTTTATTAATATTATTTTCATACTATAGTAAATATTTTAACTATGTTTTACGGCAAAAATTCATTGAAATAAGTTTACCTTTTAAAAACATAAAGGCAGTACTAAACAGCATATTTACTATTCACGTACTGCCATTGTTATTTTTTCATTGAAATACTATTTCCTTATCTAAAACCTGCTGCAAATCTTGCGTAATAGATTGCTCAGTATAGATGAATAAATCATAAACCGTTTTATCATTTGCACTGATTTTATCCAAAATCAGCACGCAGGGTATTTCCTTGTCATCTTTCGGTAAATTCAGTCTGCAGCGTGCATCCCCATCACCTGTTTCTACAGTTTGCAACATAGCCGTTACTGACTGGAATTCTTCTTCTGTTAAAGAACGCTCGAAAAATGTGCCTAAGGAATCTGCTATAGACTTTAACTGCTCCGGAAGCATATTTCTAACTGTAGCACAAGTAATATTAGTAGCAAAAAGCTCAGGAAAACGCGGCATAATAAATTTTGCCAACTGCGGCAGAAGCTCTTTATCAGTATACAGCTTCAAACCAAAAGCTTCCTTGCCCTTGCTATCACTTTCATCCTGTACAAAGATAATACAGGGTACCAACTTATTATCCTTGCGGATATGAATTTTAGTATGGGCAATTACATCACCATCTCTGACCTGTTGGAATAAATTCTGTAAACGATCTAATTCCACAGGATGCAGGCTTCTATCGAAAAAGCCACCGAAACATTCTCCCATCTGCTTGAGCTGAATAGCAAAAATATCATCTACCAAAATAGCAGCAATATTTTTCTCAAATTTTTCTGGGCACATATCATAAAAAAAGTCGACTAATAAATCATCCTCTGCCAAATTTTTACGGTGCTTTATATATTTAAACAACAACAGCAACGGTAAAAACATAACCAATAAAGGTAGAATCAAAGCTAAAAGGCTGCAAAAAGCACCTAACACCATATCCATATTCCTGTTATATGGAATCTCACCGAAAACCTCATTTTTTAGCTTCTGATAATATTCCGGCATAACACGTACGGTCAACACCAAGCCTACAATATATATAAAAATAACAATACACATAAACCAGTCAAAGCCGGTCGTAATCCGTAGAAAATAGTCTAGCTGTGCTTCCATAAATCTAAAAAAATCCCTTCCTAAAACATCTTATTTTGAGAAAAAAGAAAAACCACATCTAAGATGCGGTTTTTCTGTAATGATAAACTTAAACTAACCGAAATTTTATTTTCTGTTTTTCAGTTCTTCAAACAGTAAATCATTAAGTACGCGGATATAAGTACCTTTCATACCCAAGGATTTAGTTTCGATTAAGCCGGCGCTTTCAAATTTACGTAGAGCATTAACGATAACGCTACGTGTAATGCCTACACGGTCAGCAATTTTAGAAGCAACCAACAGACCCTCGTTGCCATCCAATTCGCCTAAAATATTAATAATCGCTTCCAATTCAGAGAAGGACAAGGTAGAGAAAGCGATTTGTACCATAGCTTTCTTACGAACCTCTTCTGCCACACGTACTTCACGGTCATGAAGAATTTCAACGCCTAAAACAGTAGCTGCATATTCAGCCAACAACAAATCCTCATCATCAAAAATAGCATCGTATTTAGCTACAATCAAAGTACCGATGCGTTCACCGTTACCATAAATAGGTACAACAGTAGTCATTTTATCTTTGAAGATGCATTTGGTATCAGCAACGAAAGAGCAATTATGATCTTGATGCGGAATATTAGCTAAAGTTTCTTTAACGCCCATGATGAAGTTCAGATAATCATCGGGAAAACGTTTATCATCAAGAACTTTTTCGCGCATAATATCGCATTCAAATTCACGAATCAAAGCGTAGCCTTTAACAGAGCCTTTTCGACCAACAATATAAGTGTTAGCTTGAATAACGTCACGCAATAGTCTAGCAATAGCGTTAAACTCTACACTATCTCCTTTTTGTAGCAACTTATTGATTTTTCTTGTTTTTTCTAATAATTCCATAATTACCCCTCCTAATTATTCACTATGCACGCGGATGATTTTGTCTATATACAGTTGCTATACGCTCATTAGTAATATGCGTATAAATCTGTGTCGTAGATAAATTAGCATGGCCTAACAATTCCTGCACTGCACGTAAATCAGCACCATGCTCCAATAAATGAGTAGCAAATGAATGTCTTAATGTATGCGGACTGACGTTCTTGCGTAGCGCAAGATGTGAAATATATTTATCCAAAATACGTCGGACACTTCTATCAGTCAATACACCGCCACGATTATTTACAAAAAGAAATTCATGTGGCTCTGCTGCATATTTCACCATCAACGCTTTACGAATACCTAAATATTCCTGCACAGCGCGGCAAGCTGTATGACCTAAAGGCACTACACGTTCTTTATTACCCTTACCTAAAACCAGTACATAACGGTTTTCCAGATCAATACGATCCAATGTCATCCCAACAAGCTCCGAAACACGGCAACCAGTAGCATAAAGGATTTCCAAAACCGCCTGATCTCGTCTGCCTAAAGGCTTCTGATCAGGTAACTCTAATAGTTCATTCACTTCAAATTCATCCAAAAAAGTCGGCAACTTTTTCTCCAACTTCGGCGAATGAATCTTACTTAAAGGATTATATTCAATAATATTCTCCCGCACTAGATATTTGTAGAAAGAACGTAAGGCAGATATTTTTCTAGCAATAGTGCACCGTGCATACTGCTTCTCATTGAGAAAAGCAAGATAAGAACGTATATCCAACGGACCCACCTGCTCCCAAATAACAGTTTTTTGCCATTTCTCTTGACAAAAAACTGCAAAAGCATGAATGTCCTTGCGATAGTTCTCTATGGTAAGCTTAGAACAGCTTTTTTCAACTTCTAAATATGTCAAAAAGTTTTCGGCATATTTATTTTCCGCACTACTCATAGAAACATCAAGCCCCTTAATTTATTATACTAGCACAAAGCCTTATTTTTGTGAAGAAAATTTTTGTATAATTCTCAATAATCTAATAGCTTATGACTATACGAAAAGAAACAGTGCCGAGTTTAAGCACTGTTTCTTTTTTTCTAGAAGCAGTTTTTGTTTAACTATATAGAAAAATATATCTTAAAATCATATGATTGTCAAGCATTTGTTTTTCATTTAGTAGCATTAATCAATATATAATATATTTTGATATTAGATTAATAAATTCCTTGCTTTATATTTATCTTACAGTATTTTTTATTTGCAAAAAAAAGAAAGAAATATTCGGGTAATTAACAATGATTGAATAATAGAACACAAAATATTTTTTATATTAACCCTTCTGATGTTTCTATTATTACTAATATATGTTACAATTATACCATATTTTGCAGGTAAACCCTGTAATGAAAGGAGTTTAATAATGAAACGAAGCGAAAAATTCCGTCAGGCCAACCGGGAGGCTAAGGCTACTGTAGTGGCAACGGCGGCGGTCATCATTTTCTGGTGGTTAGCTGGCTTCGGATTGGCTGACATCGACATTTCTTTCTGGCATACGCCGCTGTGGGTTTGGGGAGGCTGTGTCGGAACATGGCTGTTTGCCATTTTGGTTACCGTTATTCTCTCAGAGAAGGTCTTTAAAAACTTTGATTTAGACGACAAGGAGGATAACAGTAATGAGTAACATTATCAATCTTCTTCCCGTTATCGTGTTTCTGATTGCACTTCTGTCAATCAGTGCTTACATTCAACGAGCTTCTAAAGAAGAACGTCAAAAAGATTTCGCTAAAGATTATTTTATCGGTGGACGCACTTTGGGCGGTTTTGTGCTGGCAATGACTACAGCCGCTACTTATAGCAGCGTTAGTACTTTTGTCGGTGGTCCTGGTATGGCTTGGGTTATCGGCTATGGCTGGTTATATATGGCAATTGTACAGGTCGTAGTTATTTTCCTAGTTTTAGGTGTTTTCGGCAAAAAGATTGCCTTAATTGCACGCTCTATCGATGCCGTTACTATTATCGACGTACTGCGTGCCCGCTATAAATCTAATTTCTTGGCTAATCTGGCTGCCTTAGTCATTGTCGCCTTCTTCTGCTCCACAATGGTAGCACAGTTTGTAGGTGCAGCTAAACTGTTCGAGGCTGTTACAGGCTTCTCTTACACCTCCGGTTTAACACTGTTCGGTTTAATCGTAGTCTTTTATACTACCATCGGCGGTTTTAAAGGTGTTGCCGTTACTGATGCCTGCTGTGCCGTAGCGATGATTATCGGTATGTGTATTCTTATGGGTGGTATGATGCAGGTCGGAGGCGGCTTCGACAACATCATGAAGCATATCAGCACAAATCATCCTGATATGCTAGAGCCTCTTTCTCGTGGTAAGATGCCTATGTCCTTATATATCAGCCAATGGCTGTTGGTCGGTATCTGTACTCTATCCCTGCCGCAATCCGTTGTCCGCGGTATCAGCTACAAAAATACTAAAGCACTCCATCGTGCTATGATTATCGGTACTATCGTTATCGGTGCCATGACCTTAGTTGCTACCTGGATTGGTGTTTTGAGCAAGGGTATCCTCACCAATGGACTGACTGCCTATGGTAACAGCGTTGACAATCTGATGCCCATTGCAATTGTTCAAAGTCTCTCCCCCTTCTGGGCAGGCGTTATTATCATCGGACCTATCGCCGCAACTATTTCTACCGTATCCTCTTTACTCCTGAGCTCTTCTTCATCCATCGTCAAGGACGTATATATGAATATTAAGAAGGAGCGTGGTGAAGACTTAAGTAATGATCACATCCGCCTGTACAGCCTGATGGCTACTATTGTCCTTGGTCTGATTGTATACATCATTGCTGTTGAACCGCCAAGCGTCATCTGGCAGATTAATATGTTTGCCTTCGGCGGTCTAGAAACAGCTTTCTTCTGGGTGCTGATTTTCGGTCTCTTCTGGCATAAGGCTAATAAATACGGTGCTATTGCTGCTATGAGTGGTGGTGTTATTATTTATTGTCTGACCATGGCACTGAAAATCAAAGTCTTTGACCTGCATCAAATCGTTTTAGGTATCTTCTTCTCCCTTGTACTTTTCTTAATCGGCAATGCTATGGGCAAAACCGTTGATGAAAAAACTCTGCGTACCTTCTTCCCTGAAAGATTTGATGACTAAATTTTCTCATCCTGTCAATTTATAAGTACACACTAATCCAAAAGAAAACTGCACCTGTCGGTAAGGTAAGCTTACTTGTCAGGTGCAGTATTTTTTATTTATTCAGCTGTAACAAAAATTATTCAGCAGCGGGAATTTCCCAGCCAACTTGAGTATTATGGCGAACATCGTCGCAGCATTTATGAAAAGCTGCTTTTTCTTCTTCGTTCAACGGCAATTCATATACTTTCTCAACGCCATTAATACCTATTAAGCAAGGTACACCAACGAAAACATCTTTTTCACCATATTCGCCTTCCAGCAACATGCTTACCGGCATAATCAGTTTTTCGTCGTTAACGATGCTACGTACAACGCGGGCAGCAGTAGAAGCTACACCATACTCAGTGCAATGCTTACCGGCATAGGTTACCCATGCACCACCGATAGCTTTCTTTTGCAGTTCAGGTTTATCAAAAGCAAAACGTTCGTCTACTTTTTCCAGAGTGCTCAGCGGAACGCCGCCAAAGTTTACGCAGGACCAAGCAGCGATTTGGCTGGCACCATGTTCACCAATCATGTAAGCACTGATGGATTGCGGTGCTACACCGGTTTGAATGGACAGTTGAGAAATCAGACGAGAGCTATCTAAGCCGGTACCGGTACCAAATACGTGACCTTTCGGCAGACCGCTTTCATGATAGATAATATCAGTAATAACGTCGCAGGGATTGGTAATATTAACGATAATACCATGGAAGCCGCTATCCATAATTTTCTTAACAAAGCCCTTAACTTGAGCAGCAGTAAATTTCAGTTCATCCAAACGATTTAAAGTAGCCAGCAAGTCGATATCACCGATAGCATTAACGATAATATCGCAATCGCCTAAATCAGCATAAGTACCTGCATTGATTACTACATCATGCGGGCAGTATAAAACTGCATCACGCAAATCCTGTACTTCACTGGTCAGCTTATCTTCTTTTAAATCAACTAATACTAATTCAGAAGCAATACCTTGAATAATCAGGCTGTAAGCAACATGAGCACCTACATGACCTAAACCGATTACAGCAATTTTTCTTTTGTTCATATTCTCCTGTCACCAAAAAGCTTTGCAGATAAACTGCTTAGTGACCTCGAGCCTCCATTCACTATAGATTTAAGATTCAGAAAGTTTTTGCTTTATTAAGTGGCATTTGTCATTTATAGTACATTATTAAATAAATACAATACAATAAACAACATATTTTATGCTCACTAATATACTTTCTATAGTGTAAATTATAGACTATTCACATAAAAAAATAAAGGAGAATATAAAAAAATACATTCTCCTTTACACTATTTTTTATTTTTCACATTAAATTTTAAGAGTGAAATTACAATATTTATTCTACAGCAGGAACTAAAAGACCCATTTGTGTATTTCTACGTACATCTTCACAGCAAGCATGGAATTGTGCTTTTTCCTCTGCAGTCAGAGGTAATTCCAAAACTCTTTCTACACCATGAGCACCGATTAAACAAGGTACGCCGACGAAAACATCCTTTTCACCATATTCACCGTCTAACAACATACTAGCAGGCATTATCAATCTTTCGTCATTTAAAACGCAACGTGCCATACGGGCAGCAGTAGAAGAAATACCATACTCAGTACAATGCTTGCCACAATAAGTTACCCAGCCGCCGCCAATAGCTTTCTTCTGTAATTCCGGCTTATCAAAAGCAAAACGTTCATCTACTTTTTCCAATGTACTCAAAGGTACACCGCCGAAGCTTACACATGACCAAGCAGCCATTTGGCTAGCACCATGCTCACCAATCATATAAGCACTGATGGATTGCGGTGCTACACCTGTCTGCAAGGACAACTGGGATACTAATCTCGAAGTATCAAGACCGGTACCTGTACCAAATACATGACCCTTAGGCAAGCCGCTTTCACGATAGATAATGTCAGTAATAACATCACACGGATTGGTAATATTAATAATAAAGCCTTTAAAACCACTAGCCATAACTTTTTTTACATAGCCTTTGACTTGTGCGGCAGTAAAATTCATCTCATCCAGTCTATTACCGCTAGCTACCAAGTCGATATCACCAACAGCATTAACAATTACATCACAATCACCCAAATCAGTATAAGTACCACCATTAATAACTACATCATGAGGACAATAGAGCAAGGCATCACGCAAATCCTGCACTTCACTAACTAATTTATCTTGCTTTAAATCAACTAACACCAATTCAGAAACAATTCCCTGAATAGCTAAGCTATACGCTACGTGTGCACCTACATGTCCTAAACCGATTACTGCTGCTTTTCTTGTTTTCATAATTTTTCCGTCATCCAAGTAATAAAAAACTTCTTGATGACCTCTCCCTCCATTCAATTCATTATTCTTCAGAAAGAGCTTTTTCTTATGTATTTTAAGTTTAATTTTTCTCTTATTTTCTTGATGGGTAAGCTTCTTCCTGTCGCAACATATTGGACATATTATACATTATTATAAATAAAAAGAAAAGAAGAATATACAAAGTATATTCTTCTTTAATTATTTTTGTTTAATTCTGTAACATATTTTACCAATGCTTACTATGACGCCAATATTCGCTACGTAATAATGCCAAAGCAGTAAATAATTCCAGACGACCTAATAGCATAGCTAAAGCTAAAGCAAATTTACCCATGGCCGGAATTTCTGCATAGTTACCGGTAGCGCCTAAAGAACCAAAAGCAGGACCTACACTGGCCATACAAGAAGCTACACCGAACAAACTCTCTTCTACAGTCATACCACTTGCTGTAACCACTAAAGATAATAACGCAACAAGAAACACATAAGTAAAAAAGAAACGTCCTATATTAATAATTGTCACAGATGGCAAGCGGTTTTTACCATAATGTACATTTAACAGCATTTGCGGATGCAAAGTACGACGCAATTCAGCAGCAACAGTTTTTATTAAAACAATCCAGCGACAGATTTTTATACCACCTGCAGTAGAACCTGCACAACCACCTGTCAAAAAAGTAGCTGCCAAGAGCATTTTCGAAAAAGACGGCCATAAATCATAGTTGTCGGCAACAAAACCTGTGGTAGAACCAAAGGAGGCCACATGAAACAGTGCCGTACGAAAGCCATCAGCTACACTGTAACCGTTTTCCATAACAATATTAATGGTAATTAAAACGGAAATAGCAAGCATGGTTAATACATAGGTTCTGAACTCCAAATCCTCCCAAATAGCCTTTAAGCCTGTTTGAGAGACTTGATAATAAACAGCAAAGTTACCTGCTGCTAATAACATAAAGATAGACAACGCATATTCAATCATAGGCGTATGGAAATAACCGACACTACTATTATACGGTGAGAAGCCGCCTGTAGCAATCGCAGAGCAGGCATGGTAAACAGCATCATAAACACCCATTCCCATACCACGTAAAATACCTGTAAGAATAATAGTCATCAATAAATAAATATAGAATAAAGCAACAGCTGTCGTACGAATACGCGGCATAATACGGGTATTCGAAAAGCCGGTTACCTCTGCGTTGAACAAATACATCGCACTGCCTTCTATCTGCGGCAATAAGGCAACGAAAATAACAATAATACCAATACCGCCCATCCAGTGCATCATAGCACGCCAAAACAAAATACTTTTCGGCAAACATTCCAAATCAGCAATAGCCGTCGCACCAGTAGTCGTCAGGCCTGACATACTTTCAAAGTAGGCCCCTATAGGATCTAAGATACCTAAAATACAGAAAGGAATGCTAGCTAAGCCTGCTGCCAGCACCCAAGAGAAAAATACCGTGCCTATACCTTCACGTACCGATAAGTCCTTACGTGTCGCATTACGTCCAGCATAAGTCAACACCAGAGAAATAACAAAGGCACTGACGATAGAGATAAAAAAGGCAGCTGTTCCCTGTTCCTCGTAATATATGGACATTACAAGAGGTACTAACTGTACTAAGCCCATACCTAATGATATTTTGCCTAAAAGATATAAAATTACGCCTAATTTCATTTTCTCTACTCCAAGAAATTACCAGTTTTGTTTATCACGCCAAAAGGACGGCTGCATGATAGCCAATAAGGTAAAGATTTCCAAACGGCCTAAAATCATCGCTAGAATACTGATGAAGCGAGCCCAATCAGATAAATCGCTATAAGTAGTAGTAGGACCTACAATACCAAAGGCAGGACCTACACTGCTCATGCAGGCAGCAATCAAACCAATAGATTCCATTAAAGATGTACCTGATAAGGAAATCAAAACGCTTAAAATAACGAACACAAAAATATATAAGAAAAAAAAGCGAGTAATATTTGCCACGATAACAGGATCGATATCCTTTTTACCTAATTTAACAGAATAAACAATATGCGGATGCAAAATACGTAGCAGCTCTGCCCAACCAGCTTTTACTAAAATGATAAAGCGTGAAATTTTGATACCGCCGGCAGTAGAACCGCTACAACCGCCGATAAACATCAACAGCAATAAAATATTGCGACTGAAGCTAGGCCATTCATTAAAATCAGATGTAGCAAAACCGGTAGTACTGCCAATAGATACAGATTGAAAAATTGCATGACGCAGACAATCTGTAAACGGCATACAGTTATTACTATATAAATTAATACAGATTAAAATACTAGCTACTGCTAAAAGCATCAGATAATAGCGATGCTCACTATCTTCCTTAAAAGCCTGCCAATCGCCACGCCAAATTTTATAATATAAGGAAAAATTCATGCTGGCAATCAGCATAAATACTAAAGCGATTAGTTCCACAGCCGTATTATCAAAGGAAATCAGGCTATCATGAAAATAGGAAAATCCGCCTGTGGCCATAGTCGCCAAAGCCAAGTTAACCGCTTGAAAAAAAGATACACCTGCTAACAAAAACAGCATGATTTCTAACAAAGTAAAGCTGATATAAATCGCCAGAATCATCATTGCTGATTCTTTAATTTTCGGCAGCGTACGTTCAGCTACTGCACCAGGAAGCTCGGCATTAAATAAATAGCTGGCACCATTGTTCATCTGCGGCATAATAATAATAAACAGCATTATTACACCGATACCGCCTGTCCAATGGGTCAAGCAACGCCAAACCAAAATACTTGGCGGAAAATCATGAAAGGAATGTGCTGTCGTCACTCCGGTAGTCGTAAAACCGGAAACACTCTCAAAAACTGCCGCTATCGGATCATGTGGATTATACAATAAATAAGGCAACGCACCTAATAAGCATACTAAAAGCCATCCGCAGCCAACTACGGCAATCGCTTCGCGTACGTGTAAACGTTGATGCTTGCGCTCTACGCCATAAATATGAAATAAAGATGCAACTGTAAGTGAAGTAATCAAGCTGAAAGCAAAAATCCAGACATTCGCCTTATCAACCATTAAAGCTGTCACTAGCGGAATAAACAACACTAGGGAAAAAGCCAATATCAGTTTTCCTAATAAACGATTTACTAAACTTGAATCCATAACAATTAGCTCCGAGTTTCAAACATAGGCACGATATTCTTAGCATACTCACTCTTGATAAAAATAATAATACGGTCATTAGCATGTAGAATCGTGCTACCATTAGGAATATAAGCTTCATTATTACGCACAATAGCGCACAACAGACATTCCTGCGGCAATTTAATATCACGAACCATCGCACCATCAACCTCACTATTACGGCCGACAATAATTTCCATAGCTTCTGCCTGTGCACCTTCTAAGAGGGATACCGAAACAATACCGCCCTTACGGACAAAACGCAGAATTTCGCCGGCACTGAGCAGGCGGGATGACAGAACGATATCCACACCTACTTTTTCCATCAGCTCGATATATTCATTACGGGCAACACGTACAATAGTCTTGCGTGCACCTAAATGCTTGGCTAATTGCGCCAATAACAGATTTAATTTATCATCCTCAGTTAAACAGATAACAACGTCAGCTTCTGCTACGCCCTCTTCCAATAATAAATCAATATCCGTACCATCACCGCAAAGAACAAGACCTTTATTTAATTTAGAAGCTAGCATTTGGCAGCGGGCTCTATCTTTTTCAATAACCTTAACCTGAATACCCTGTTTTTCCAGCATAGGTGCTAAAAAACGACCAGTACGGCCAGCTCCGATAATCAAAACCTTTTCTAATTTTTCATAAGTATTGGCAAAGTTATTTTCAAAGCCACGAATAGCATCATGTTTACCAACAAAGTAAACGTTATCACCGGGCAACACATAGTCATTACCACGAGGAATTAACATCTGGTTACGACGGAATACCATAGCTATCAGAATATCATTAGGAATATTTAAGTTTTTCAGAGGAATATTAGCAAACGGAGAATCATCACGCACCTTTGCTTCAAACATACGCACTTTACCATCAGCAAATTCATCAACATTTAGTGCCGACGGAGTCATAAGAATATGATCGATTTCTGTTGCGGTAATACGTTCCGGATTAATTACCAAATCTATTTTCATATCTCTATTCAGCATATCCGGTGCATAAATAGCATAATCAACATTACGGATACGTGCTACAGTATGCTTAATGCCATGGTTTTTGGCCATCAGACATGTAACCATATTTACTTCATCACTGTCTGTGCACGCAATCAAGACATCAGCATCAGCGATATCCGGATTAGCAAAAGTAATAGGGTTACAGGAATTACCTTCAATAGCCAAAACGTCCAAAGTATTTTGTACTAACTCTTTTCTTTGGGCGTCACTTTCAATAACTACTACATCAAATTGGTCTTCAGCTAAAAGCTGTGCAATGCTAAAACCAAGTTTACCTGCACCAGCTATAATAATACGCATTTCAAAAGCTCTCCTTTGTTCTGTTCGTTTTTACGTTCTCTTTTTTTATCTATCTAATATAATGTATAAGATTTATTATAACACAAATTTGTCATATTGTCTTTACGGTACAGACTTAGATTAATTACATTAATAAAAGCTATCTATAAACATAAAAAATAAACTCTGTACAATAAGTACAGAGTTTATTTTTTCTAACCGGCGATTT
>OMGV01000478.1_pt1 | contig 24735 bp, 19 predicted proteins | sample 1646111 | NCBI WGS metagenome assembly OMGV01 (sample SAMN05578590, study PRJEB25193) | human gut metagenome | biome: Human Microbiome; feature: human-associated habitat; material: feces | host: Homo sapiens | place: USA:Birmingham | reverse complement strand
ACCAAATCCTTGGCAGCTGCTGGCTCCATTGGCAATACGGCTGTAACAACCTTCACGCCGTTGATTTCTCTTGCATTCTCTACAAGCTTATCCTTGGCACGCTCCACAGCCTGAGCCTGGAACTTCTCAACATCCTTCTTCAGGGCATCGTGCTCGTCGATGTACTTTCTGATAACACCCTCGAGATCCTTGGCATTGTTGAACAAGCCCTTCAAGGCTACGATGGTATCCTGCAAGCCGTAGATCGCCTCCTCGCAAGCCTTGCCAGTCAAAGCCTCGATACGGCGGATACCGGCTGCTACGCTGCTCTCAGAGATAATTTTGAAGAAACCAATCTTACCTGTGCTCTTGGCGTGGATACCACCACAGAACTCTGCTGAAGGACCGAAGCGAACAACACGTACTTTGTCGCCATACTTCTCGCCGAAGAGGGCGATAGCACCAAGCTCCTTAGCCTCCTCGATAGGAGTATCGCGGTGCTCATCCAATGGATAGTCGGCACGAATCATCTCGTTTACCATGTGCTCTACCTTGCGGAGCTCCTCATCAGTCACCTTCTGGAAGTGAGAGAAGTCGAAACGGAGCGTGTCCTTGTCCACGTAAGAACCCTTCTGCTCTATGTGCTCACCCAAAACCTGCTTCAAGGCATAGTCGAGGAGGTGAGTAGCGGTATGGTTGGCAGCACTGCCCTCACGGCTCTCGATGTCAACGCAAGCCATAAAGTCGGCATTCACGTTCTTAGGCAATTCCTTGACGATGTGGATGTTCTGGTTGTTCTCACGCTTGGTGTCGATGACGTTGATGGTCTCATCCTCGCTCACGAGAACGCCCTTGTCACCTACCTGGCCACCCATCTCACCATAGAAAGGAGTGTTGTCGAGTACCAACTCATAGAAGCTGCTCTTCTTCTGAGTTACCTTGCGATAGCGAAGGATGTGGCACTCATATTCTGTATAGTCGTAACCTACGAAGTTCTGGTCGCCTTCCTTCAATACCTCCCAGTCGCCATTCTCAACGGCTGCTGCATTGCGGGCACGAGCCTTCTGCTTCTGCATCTCTTCGTCGAAGCCCTTACCGTCAACAGTGTAACCATTCTCACGGCAAATCAACTCTGTCAAGTCGAGAGGGAATCCGTATGTGTCGAAGAGGCGGAATGCGCAAACACCATCCAACTCAGTCTTGCCATGAGCCTTGAGTTCGTCCATATCGCCATTGAGGAGGTTGATACCCTTCTCTAAGGTGCGGAGGAATGAATCTTCCTCTTCCTTCATCACACGAGTGATGAGCTCCTGCTGAGCTGGCAACTCTGGGAAGGCTGCACCCATCTGCTCTACCAATGTGTTGACGAGCTTGTACATGAATGCTTGCTTCTGACCGAGGAATGTGTAAGCGTAACGTACGGCACGGCGCAAGATACGACGGATAACATAACCAGCCTTGGCATTGCTTGGCAACTGACCATCGGCGATAGAGAAGGCTACGGCACGGAGGTGGTCGGCGCAAACACGCATGGCGATGTCGATCTTCTCCTGCTCATCCTTGCCCTCACCGTTCTCACCAGTAGGAGTAGTGAAGCCATACTTCTTGCCAGAGAGAGCCTCGATCTCCTTGATGATAGGCTGGAAAATGTCGGTATCATAGTTGGAGTGCTTGTCTTGCAACATGCGAACCAAGCGCTCGAAGCCCATACCAGTATCGATAACGTGCATTGGGAGAGGTTCGAGAGAACCATCAGCCTTGCGGTTGTACTGCATGAACACGATGTTCCAGATTTCGATGACCTGTGGGTTGTCCTTGTTGACCAACTCACGGCCTGGCACCTGTGCCTTCTCCTCAGGAGTACGAGAGTCAACGTGAATCTCAGAGCAAGGACCGCAAGGACCTGTGTCGCCCATCTCCCAGAAGTTGTCGTGCTTGTTGCCGTTGATGATGTGGTCGGCTGGCACGTGCTTAGCCCAGTAACCTGCAGCCTCGTTGTCGCGTTCCAGACCTTCTTCCTTGCTACCCTCGAATACGGTAACGTAGAGATCCTCAGGGTTGAGTTTCAAGATCTCTGTCAAGTATTCCCAAGCCATGTCGATGGCGCCTTCCTTGAAGTAGTCGCCGAAGCTCCAGTTGCCGAGCATCTCGAACATAGTGTGGTGATAAGTATCGTGACCAACCTCTTCGAGGTCGTTGTGCTTACCGCTCACACGGAGACATTTCTGTGTATCAACACGACGTACATCCTTGCCTGGGTCTTTTGTACCGAGGATGATGTCTTTCCACTGGTTCATACCAGCATTTGTAAACATCAGCGTAGGGTCATCCTTGATTACCATAGGTGCTGATGGAACAATCTTGTGGCCTTTTCCCTCGAAGAATTTCTTGAAGGATTCGCGCACTTCGTTAGCTGTCATCATATTATTTTCGTTTTAATCTTAATTTCCTTAATTCTGTTAAAAATTGCCCTTTAGGGCATTTTCTTCTGAAAATCTTTGCAAAGATAACAAGAATTGCTTAAATTTGCAATTAAATTAATTATTTTTGAAAATAAAGTAGCAAAATATGGCATTAAATACTGATAAAACCGTGAAATTGTACTACTCCATCAAGGAAGTTGCTGAAATGGTGGGGGTCAGTGAGTCAACGCTCCGATATTGGGAGAAGGAATTTTCTTTCATCAAACCTAAGGTGACAGCCAACAAGGTGCGCCAATATACCGAGAAGGATATTGAGCAAATCAAGGTCGTCTATAGCTTGATCAAAGTGAAGGGATTCAAGATTGCCGCTGCCCGCAAATACTTGCAGCAGAATCGTGCTGGGGCAGAGAAGTCTTCCGAGGTGCTCGACACCCTCATCCGAGTGAGAGATGAACTGAAAGACTTGAAAAAACAATTGGACGGACTGGTGTGAGAATCAAATCATAAATGATAAATGATAATGAATAAATGGGCTAGCGCCGTTTGGGGATTTATTGATAAAAAATGAAGCCTATTGCGTTTGATGGCGCAATAGGCTTCGTTCGTATATGGAGTAGGCTTCGTTGCTGCTTGAAGTTTATTTCGTTCTTGCTTGAAGTTTACTTCGTTCTTCTTTGAAGTTTACTTCATTTTATAAGCTTGTTTTTGTCGATTCGAAATGCAGTTTGGGGCAAACTTCTGTTTTACCAGCAATCTTCTCCGAAGACTGTTGTGATGTCGATCTTGGAGGCTTCCTTCTTGGTGAGTTGCTTGCTCCATTTTACTCGATTCTTGGTTGAGGCTCCAGCACCATGGTTGTTGTATTCTGCATAGTTGGCTGTTTCCTCGTTCTTTGGATTGCGCCAGTTGTCCCAACCTGCCGGAACGATATGCTTGCCCATCTCGCAATTCATGAAGATTGTGGCGGCAAATGGTCGCCAAGGACGACCGAGATATACCTTGTCAACTCCCTCGTCGGCAGTCAACTTGCAGTTGTTGAATACATATCCGTAGTTTTGTCCGGCTGGGGTAGAGGCGGCAGTGATGTAACTGTTTGCCTTGCTATGAATCTCGCAATTCTCAAACCATGCTTTGCTTGGACCAAAGATGAAGTCGGTGGTTCCCTCAATATAACAGTCATAGAATGCGATGCGAGTGCCAGCTACGCCGGTATAAACGGTGTCTTGGTTGCCAAGCAAACGGCAGTTGTGTACCAAGATGTGGTCACCCTCTGTGTGAAGGGCTACAGCTTGTCCTAGCTTGGCGGCATTGTTCTCGATAGTGATGTTCTCCAAGGTGATGTAGCTGCCTTGTACCTTCAAGGTATAGGTGCGGAAGGTTCCTATCGGCTTGCCCTTGACGGCAGCTTCGGAGTCGAGTCCGCCGATAGGCATCAGGATGTTGGCATGGTCATCCCAGGTGATAATGGTGTTGTCACGGTCCTCACCGCAGATGGTGATGTGGGTGAGCCAAGAAGGGATGATGAGCTTTTCCTTATATATACCTTTCTTGACGTAGATGACCTTGGTGTAGTCCATGAAGGCACGGCATACCTCTATCGCCTCGTCGATGGTGCGAAACTCTCCCGTTCCGTCTCGTGATACGACGAGGGTGTCGGGATTGTCATACTTGTTGGCTGCCAGCAGATTAGTTGCCGACAGCAACATAAGAAAAGATAAAAGTAGTTGTTTCATTTATTTTTATAATATTCTTTGTACGTCTTGCAAGTCTTCGATTTTCTTCAGCTGGTCCATGATGACTCCCACTTCGTCACGGTCGTGGATGCGGAGTTCGATGGTGCCGTCGAAGATGCCCTTGTCGCTGCTGATGGTCAACTTATGGATGTTGATGCCGAGCTGGTCGCTGATGACCTTGCTGACATCGAGCAACATACCCTTGCGGTCGATACCCTTGATTTCTATCGTCGCATCGAAGAGCAACTGCTTGTGCATATCCCACTTGGCATCCACGATTCGGTTGCCGTAGCTAGACTTCAACTTGGCTGCCACCTTGCAGGCACGCTTGTGAATCTCGATGCGGTTCTTGTTGTCGATATATCCCATGATGTCATCGCCAGGGATGGCATGGCAACAGTCTGGGAAGATAAACTGGTTGATGTTCTCCTCTGTGATGATGAGCGGTTTCTTCTTGTTGAAATCCTTGCCCACGATGAAGAACTCCTGTGGCTTGGCTGTGCCTTCTACCTCCTTCTTTTCCTTGTTCTTTCCACCGAGGAATGGGATGTAGTCACGCCAACTGCTGGATTGTTTCTCCTTCTTGTTCTTGCCTTGTAGTTCGTCGATGTCTTTCTCGCCCAAGATGATGGTATGGTTGCCGAGAGCCAGGAAGAAGTTGTCGTGCTTCTGGATGTTGTGGAAGTCGCAGAGCTTATCTACGACGCTAGAGGTGCTTACCTCCATACTGTTCTTCTTGAGCCACTCATTGAGTACTTCCTCGCCCTTCTTCTGCACCTCTCGATTATCACGGCGCAGGATGGCTTGTATCTTGCTCTTCGCCTTGGCTGTGCTCACGAAGTTGATCCAGCCTGGTTGTACGTGCTGGCTCTTACTGGTGAGGATTTCCACCTGGTCGCCACTCTGCAACTTATGGCTCAGTGGCACCAACTTGTGGTTGACCTTGGCACCGATGCAGTGGCTTCCCAGGAAAGTGTGTATCTGGAAAGCAAAGTCGAGTGCCGTACAGTCGGATGGCATCGTCTTGATTTCACCCTTTGGTGTGAAGACGAAGATTTCGGATGCGAAGAGGTTGAGCTTGATGGCATCGAGGAAGTCCATGGCGTCAGGCTGAGGGTCATCGAGGATTTCCTTGATGGTACCTAGCCAGTCGTTGAGTTCGTTCTCATCCTCGGTATATTCTCCACCCTCCTTGTATTTCCAGTGGGCGGCGAAGCCTTGCTCAGCCACCTCATCCATGCGGTCGCTGCGGATTTGCACTTCTATCCATCTACCTTGCTTACTCATCAAGGTGACATGGAGTGCTTGGTAACCATTAGCCTTCGGATGGTTGAGCCAGTCGCGCAAACGGTCGGGATGACTCTTGTATATCTTGCTGATGGCTACGTAGATGTTGAAGCATTCGTTCACTTCATTTTCTCTTACCTTAGGAGTGAAAATGATGCGAACGGCGAGAATGTCATAAATTTCGTCGAACGACACGTGCTTGTTCTGCATCTTGTTCCAAATGGAATAAGGACTCTTGACACGTGCCTTGATCTTATATTCCACGCCTAGTTTATCCAATTCTTCCTTGATAGGGGCGGTAAACTGAGCGAAGAGGTCGTCACGTTGTGCCTCGGTGTCTGCCAACTTATGTACGATGTTGGCATACTCCTGAGGGTGATCGTACTTGAAACTGAGGTTTTCCAACTCTGTCTTGATCTTATTGAGACCCAGACGGTTGGCAAGCGGGGCGTAGATATAGAGCGTCTCGCCAGCTATCTTGTACTGCTTGTTGGCAGGCTGTGAGGCGAGGGTGCGCATATTGTGGAGACGGTCACAAATCTTGATGAGGATGACACGGATGTCATCGCTCATGGTGAGCAGGAGCTTCTTGAAGTTCTCTGCCTGTGCCGAAGCCTTGTCGCCGAAGATACCGCCACTGATCTTGGTCAGTCCATCGACAATCTGTGCTATCTTGGCACCGAAGATATTGGTGATGTCTTCCACCGTGTAGTCGGTGTCTTCCACCACGTCGTGCAGGAGGGCAGCGCAGATGCTGGTAGAACCGAGCCCCATCTCCTCGCAGGCTATCTGAGCCACGGCGATAGGGTGCATGATGTAAGGCTCTCCGGAGAGACGGCGCACACCCTTGTGAGCCTGGCGTGCAAAGTTGAACGCCTTGGTCACGATATCTACTTTCTTGCGGTGACGTGATGCCACGTATGTATCCAACAGGTGCTGGAAAGCATCGTTAATCATTTTGTTGTCGGCTTGTTCTCTCTCCAAATCTTTCAAATTTTTATCGTCCATGGTTCTACCCTCCTGAAAATTTAGTTGATATATGAAGTGATGTGTGTGCGTTGAGTCAAGGTGAGAGTTACTTCACCTTGATCTTCTTGCCGGCACGGATGCTGTTGCCTGATATCTTGTTCAGCTTGCGAAGCTTCTTCACCGTGGTATGGTGGCGAGCGGCAATCTCAGACAATGTGTCGCCACTCTTGATGGTCACGCTCTTGTTGCCTCCCTTCTTGTTTCTCTTTCTGTTGCGACCGCCACGCTTGCCTCTGCTCTTGGATGAGGAACTGTGACTGCGGCTGTAGCTTCTGCTGCGGCTTACGGATGGAACATTGTCGTTGACTTCCACTACGTCACGCTTGAGCAACAACTCATCGGTCTTGTAGTTGTAGATGGAGTCCTCGTTGTCGATGAATGCTCCTACGAGTGAAGCTGGCAAGCGAACTGACATCGGCTTGTTGAGACCATTGATGATGTCGCGGCGATATTGTGGGTTCAGATTGCGCAAGTGCTCCAGACTGATGTTGAGCACCTTGGAAATCTGCTCCAAGTGTACGTCTTTCTCGACTACGACGGTATCGGTCTTGGTTGGCAACTCGGTGACCATCGGACAGATGTTGTGGTCGCAGTAGTAGTTCATGATATAGTTGGCAGCGATGAATGCTGGCACATATCCACGGGTCTCCTTTGGCAGGTAAGGATAGATGTTCCAGTAGTCTGCCGAGCCCTTGGCGCGGTGGATGGCTTGGTTTACCTTGCTCGGACCACAGTTGTATGCGGCGATGACGAGGCTCCAGTCGTCAAATATCTTGTAGAGGTCGCTCAGGTAGTGAGCGGCAGCCCAGGATGCCTTCACAGGGTCACGGCGCTCATCGACGAGTGAGTTGACTTCCAAGCCATAACGCTTTCCGGTAGGCAACATGAACTGCCAGAGTCCGGTGGCACCTACTCTCGATACAGCCTTAGGGTTGAGTGCAGACTCGATTACTGGCAGGTACTTCAACTCCAAAGGAAGGTTGTATGCCTCCAATGCCTCCTCGAAGATAGGCATATAGAAGTTGCTGGCGCCGAGCATGAAACTGACGGAACGGCGCAACTTGCCACTATAGCGGTCGATGAACTTCTGTACGACATCATTGTATGGCATCTCGATGATGGTTGGCAATCTCTTCAGTCGGTCGATATAGACCTCCTTCTCGAAGACAGGGTTGACATCTCTATAGTTGCATGAGGTGTCCACCATCATGTATGTCTTGGCATTGTATAGGTGAAGCAAGCTGTCGAGGTTGTCTTCCAATCCGACAGGCACTTCTATCTTTTCCTGTTTACCGTCTTTGTCGGTAACGGTGATTACATCGTCTTCATCATCGTTGTCGGTCTGTGCTTGCACTCCTGCTGAGAGACCGAGCAACATCGCTGCTAATATCAATACTTTCTTCATTATTTCTTTCTGATAGTCTTTTCTGTTGTATAGTTGTTATATATATATAATAATAATGTATAGGGAAGAACCTCTCAACCAAACGATTTCTTCTCTCTTCCTTTAAAAAGTGAGCGAGCATTGCAGCCCCAGTGCGGATGAGCGGAAGGGATTGCGTGCTCTCGACTCATTGTTGAGCATGGTAGGTTCGAATCTGAGCGACAAGTCATCGGAAATGTCAAACTCGGATAGGGAGGCATCGACGTAAGCATCTATCACAGATAGGGCATATACGCCAATCATCACAAACATGCTCATGTCTCTCCATCTGCGAAAACGGTCTTTTCTCTTGCGGAAAATCTCCTTGTATCTCTCGATGTTGCTCTCGTCAATCTTGGCTCCCAGGTGCAAGAACTGATTGTAGCTCTGCGTGTTGGGGTCGTCGTCCATAATGTCAAGGTATGCCTGCGAGTAGTCGTGGTACATCTGGTTGTTCCAGCTCATCGCATAGGCACATCCCACAAAACCTCCATAGATGATAGGAAGCTTCCAGTATTTGCGGTTGTATATCTGTCCTGCGCCCGGCAATACCAAGGCTAGCCACAGGGCACGCTTGGTGTTAGGTCGCCAAGTGGACCAGTCGCGCTTCTTGCGCAAAGCCTTTGGTGCCAAAGCCTTGCTGAGCTTAGCACTGTCTAGGGTGATGGAGTCTTCTAGGCTGATGCTTTCAGGTGCATCCCATGAGAGGGAATCCTTCTGAGCCAGCATCGGAGTGGAGGACAGCCATAGCAAGGCAGTGATGCAGATATGTGATAATTTGATTTTCACTTTCTTTAGTCCTGTTTCAATTGGTCGAAAATGCTCATGATTCTTTCCAGCTCTTCCTCATTGGCAAAAGGAATGCTGATCTTGCCCTTGCCCTTTGGGGAGCAAGTGAACTGTACCTTGGTGTTGAGGAACTGGGACAGGCGGTTCTTGAGCAAGGTGAACTCCTCTGGCACCTGTGCCTTGGAGGCGATGGTCTTCTTGCCACTCTCGATGTCCTCGCCGTTCTTCAACTTCTGTACCATCTCTTCCACCTTTCTTACAGAGTAGCCGTTCTTCTGTATCTCCTTGAACAACTTGATTTGCAGGGAAGGACTGTCGAGCGCCAACAAGGCACGGCAGTGTCCCATGTCGATTTCCTTCTTCTGCAAAGCCATCTGTACTTGTGCAGGAAGCTTGAGTAAGCGGAGATAGTTGGCGATGGCGGCACGGCTCTTGCCTACACGCTCTGAGATTTTCTCCTGTGTCATTCCCTCGTTTTCCAAGAGATGCTCATAAGCGAGGGCTATCTCGATGGCGTTGAGATCTTGGCGCTGGATGTTCTCCACCAGAGCCATCTCCATCACGTTCTCATCGCTGATGGTGCGGATGTAGGCAGGGATGGCGAGAAGACCAGCCAACTGGGATGCACGCCAACGGCGCTCACCGGCGATGATCTGGAATCTATTCTCTGATACCTGTCTTAAGGTGATAGGCTGGATGATGCCGATGGCCTTGATGCTCTCGGCAAGTTCGTGGAGCGCCTCGTCGTCAAACTCACGGCGAGGTTGGTTAGGATTTGCCTCGATTTGGTCGAGGGCAATCTCATTGATGGTGCTGCTGCCTTGGGTTCTCACGCTCTCTGTCGAGATGAGGGCATCGAGTCCACGTCCCAGGGCATTGCTTTTCGTACCGTTGTTATATTTCTTGTGTACTGCCATTTCAAATTATAAATGATAAGTGATAAATGATATATTTTCATTCTTCACTCTTCGTTCTTCATTTTTAAGAGTTCTTGTTGATGATTTCCTTAGCCAATGCCAAATGGTTCTTGGCACCGTTTGATTCTGCGTCATAGAGGATGACAGGCAAACCGTGGCTAGGACTTTCACTCAGTTTCACGTTACGCTGGATGACGGTCTTGAATACCAATTCCTGGAAGTGGCGCTTCACCTCGTCGTAAATCTGGTTGGCGAGGCGGAGACGGCTGTCATACATGGTGAGTAGGAAACCTTCGATTTCGAGCTTCGGGTTGAGCTTGCTCTTGATAATCTTGATGGTGTTGAGCAACTTGCTGATACCCTCCAGGGCGAAATACTCGCACTGCACTGGGATGATGACACTGTCGGCGGCGGTGAGCGAGTTGACGGTGATCAGACCGAGCGAAGGGGAGCAGTCGATGAGGATGAAGTCATAGTCATCGCGGATAGGCTCCAAGAGCGTCTTGATCACTTTCTCACGATTCTGCAAGTTGAGCATCTCTATCTCCGCACCCACCAAGTCGATGTGGCTAGGGATGATGTCGAGACCGTCGATGTCGGTGGTGTATATCGCATCTCTTACATCGGCGTGGTCGATGATGCACTCGTAGAGAGAGCAATCTACTTCCTTGATGTCAACTCCCAGACCGCTGGAGGCATTCGCCTGTGGGTCGGCATCGACTACGAGCACTGTCTTCTCCAATGTGGCCAACGAAGCAGCCAAGTTGATAGTAGTGGTTGTCTTGCCGACACCACCCTTTTGATTAGCTAATGCGATTATTTTTCCCATTTTATGTACGTTATAATAGTGAAAATCGATGCAAAGATACATATTTTATGCGAGAAATACGTGACTTTATAGTTTTTTTATTACTTTTGCACCAAAAAGAAAGATATTTTTATGGAAAATAAGAGACCTTTAGTATTAATTTCAAATGATGATGGCTATCATGCCAATGGTATCAAGACGCTCGTCAGCTTCCTCAAGGATTGGTGCGAGGTGCTGGTCGTCGCCCCAGAAAGTGCTCGCTCTGGCTTCGGTTGTGCCTTCTCGGCTGTCGAACCTCTACGATTGAAGCGACGTCACAACATGGGAGATGAGGTCGAGGTTTGGTCGTGTAGTGGAACACCTGTCGATTGTGTGAAGTTGGCACTCGACCAACTGCTTGTGGGACGTACTCCCGACATCATCCTGAGTGGTATCAACCATGGTGACAACTCCAGTGTCAACAATCATTATTCTGGTACGATGGGTGTGGCAAAGGAGGGTTGTATGAAGTATATTCCTTCCGTGGCTTTCAGCAGTTGCAACTATGATGAGAACGCCGACCTCACTCCATTGCGAGATGGCATACTGGCTATCGTGAAGAAAGTGATTGCCGAGGGCTTGCCTAAGGGCACTTGCTTGAATGTCAACTTCCCTGTGCAACCTCCTTTCAAGGGATTCAAGATGTGCCGTATGACGCAAGGTTCTTGGATTAATGAGGTGGTGAAGAGACGTCACCCTCGTGGCTACGATTACTATTGGATGGTGGGCGAGTATCGCAACGACGAGCCTGAGGCTACCGATACCGACCAGTGGGCTCTCTCGCATGGCTATATCTCGATTACCCCTACCAAGATAGATGTCACGGATTATGATTTCTTGGAGAAGTTCCAGTCTCCTAACTTGTAACTCCATCTGTAATTATGAAGTATTATTTGATAGTAGGCGAGGCGAGTGGCGACCTTCATGCCAGTAGGTTGATGCGCTCGTTGAAAAAAGTGGACGAATTGGCGGAGTTTCGCTTCTTCGGTGGCGACTTGATGGCTGCCGAAGGAGGTACGCGTGTCAAGCATTACAAGGAACTTGCCTATATGGGTTTTGTGCCCGTTCTCTTGCATTTGGGTACCATCTTCTCCAATATGAAGATGTGTAAACAGGATATTGTCAATTGGAAACCGGATGTCGTGATATTGGTGGATTATCCGGGATTCAACCTCAGTATCGCTAAGTTCTTGAAAAAGAATACGCTGATACCTGCTTATTACTATATATCCCCTAAGATTTGGGCTTGGAAGGAGTGGCGCATCCGGAGCATCAAGCGAGACATCGCCGAGATGTTCTCTATCTTGCCGTTCGAAGTGCCTTTCTATGAGAAGAAGCATCACTATTCTATCCACTATGTGGGTAATCCGACTGCCCAGGAAGTATATGAGTTTCGAGCTACTTATCATCAGAGCTATGCTGAGTTCTGCCAAGAGAATAATCTTGACATTCATAAGCCAATCATCGCCTTGCTGGCTGGTAGTCGTCTGCAAGAAATCAAAGACAATCTGCCTGCGATGATAGAGGTGGCGGAGCGATTTGAGGACTATCAGATGGTGTTGGCTGGTGCTCCTTCCGTGGAGGATGAGTATTACGAGAAGTTTATTATGGGTACGCCGGTCAAACTGGTGAAAAACAAGACTTATCCTCTCTTGGCAAATAGCAAGGCGGCTCTCGTGACGAGCGGCACGGCAACGCTGGAGACGGCTCTCTTCAATGTGCCTCAAGTGGTATGCTATGAAACACCGGTGCCTAAGTTGATACGCTTCGCCTTCAATCATATTATTAAGGTGAAGTATATCTCACTTGTCAACTTGATAGCCAACAAGGAGATCGTGAAGGAGATGCTTGCCGACCGCTTCACGGTGGATGGCATTGCCGACGAACTCTATCAGATACTGCCGGGTATGCCGGGCAGGGAGAAGATGTTGGCGGAATATCAGGAGGTGCGCCAGCGTCTGGGCGACCAGATTGCTCCAGATGAAGCCTCTGTTATCATGTATGACTTGATCAAGAAGCATCGTGAGGAGATGATTCGATTGGCGAAGGAACGAGCTGAGGCTGAGGCGAAAGCAGCTGCCGAGGCTGCTGAACAAGCTAGAATCAAGGCGGAGCAAGAGGCGCAAAAGGCTCGTGAGAAGGCTGAGCGTGAGGCTGCCTTGGCTCGTCAGAGAGCGCAAGAGGAAGCGGAGCGTGCTCGGCGCAAGGCGGAAGAGCAAATGAGAATCGCCGAGGAAATGGAGCAGAGGGCAAGGGAAGGTGAACCGCCAACTTCATCTGAAGGATGATGCAGCGATGCCTCTTCGTGTGATGTAAAAATTATTGATGATGCGATGAAAATGAAGTGGGGTGTGCCGAAATGATGGCACACCCCACTTTATTTTTTCCCTAGTTAGGTACAAATTCTTCCCTGCCTAGGTATGAATTTTTAGTAGGGCAGGGAGATTTTCCTCTCTGCCCTAGCTTTTGGTCGTTCTTATTTTGTTGTAAAGATTTTGTCGATGAAGTCATATCGCTTCTCCATCTGCTCATCAGTCTTCACCGTGGTGTTCACGTCTATTTGAAGCACTGGCGCTACAGCCTTGCCATTGGTTGTAGGCCATTCCACCAAACCTAAGCCGTTAGGGTTGCCTGTCTTCACAAAGTTCACGTAGTATTGGCTGAAGATATCGCTCACCATGTAGTCCTCTGGCTGCCAATCATATACTCGGTTGGTAGGTAGTGTGCCCATCGCATACTCGATGTCGGCAGAGTGAACGGCACCCTTATCTTGTGGCATCTGAGGTTGTCCTTCCTTGGCATCCACTACGCCGCCAGCCAGTCCTGCCACCTTTCCTTTGATAGCCATGGCTGGGCGAGGATGGCAATAACGATAGCGATAAACAGGTTGACCGCTTGTGAGCTTGTGCATGTTGCCCCACTTCCATGTGGAGTAATCGAGGAAGAGGTCGGAGGCGAGATTGATGCCTGGCTGCTCCAACACATCCTTGTCGCTGTTGATGCCATAGAGACGGAATGCCTCGTCCACATTGTCGCCAAACATCGCCTTAGCTCCTGCTTTCAGATTCTCTACGGTAGGTTGCTTTCCAGCGAGCAGAGCCCATGGCGACATCTCCTGATTGTTACCACCGACAAGCAGAGGCACCTTGGTCTGATTGCCCTTGGCGTAAGTCTCTGTAGGTTGCTCGGTCAAGAAATATCCATCGATGTTATAGGTAGGGATGGCTTTGACGGCGGCAAGTTTCATCAGCTCCTCGGCAGGGAGGGCACGCAAATCCTTGATATTTTTCTTGCCAATCTGTTTGGCGAGTTCCACACCCTTCTGCTCTGCTTCCTTCAAGGTAAGGACCTTGTTGAATCCCATCACCGAACCGCTTGAACCCATTGCTTGCGCAAAGAGACCTTGGCAGAGTGGGGATGCCATCAAGGCGCTGACCGACATGCTTCCGGCTGATTCGCCCACGATGGTGATGCGGTTAGGGTCGCCACCGAATGCCTCGATGTTATCCTTCACCCATTGGATGGCAGCCACTTGATCCATGAAACCATAGTTGCCAGAGCCTTTGTAAGATGTCTCTTTGGAGAGTTGCGGATGGGCAAAGAAACCGAAGATGCCCTCACGATAATTGGCGGTGATGGAGATGATGCCCTTTCGAGCCATCGCATCGCCAGCATATCGAGGTTCGCTGCCACTTCCTGCCATCAGTCCACCGCCATTGAAGTAAATGAGCACTGGCAGATGTTCCTTCATCGTCTTGGCTGGAGTCCAGATATTCAGATAGAGACAGTCCTCGCTGTTCACCTTTGTTCCGAAGTTCATATCTCCGAAGAGTGCTTCCTGCATCGGGTTAGGACCATATTCGGTAGCCTTTCTCACGCCCTCCCATTTCTGCACAGGCTGGGGAGCCTTCCAACGCAGATTGCCTACTGGTGGGGCTGCGAAAGGTACGCCCTTGAAGATGGTGATGCCTGAGAGGTCTTTGCCTTCGAGGATACCCTCGGCGGTCTTCACTTGCGTTTGTGCCATCATGCTCATGGAGAGGAGCAGTGTGGCGAGAGATAATATCGTTTTCTTCATTGTCTTGATAATTTGTTAGTTGTCACTATTTTGCGTTGATGGTCATCAAATTCTTGATAATCAAACTTCTTTTGCAAAAGTACGGAAAATAATTGAGATAGATTTGTTTTATTGCTATTTTTTTTATAATTTTGCACATTATAATATATAAACATTTGAAGACAATGGAAATCAAGGAAGGATATATGTCTTCATGGGCTATCAAACATATTATCGTATCGTGGGAAAGACGGAGGAGGGCAAGAGTCCTATCATCCTCTTGCATGGTGGACCAGGCAGTACCCACAACTATTTTGAACTCTTGGATAGAGTAGCGGAGACAGGGCGTGCCGTCATCATGTACGACCAGTTGGGATGTGGCAACTCCTTCGTGGAGGGACATCCCGAACTCTGGACTCCTGAGACTTGGCTCTACGAACTTTGTTCACTCATCGACTATCTCCACATCGACCATTTTCATCTCTTAGGACAGTCGTGGGGCGGTATGCTCGCCATCATCTATCTGATAGAGAAGCAGGGAAAGGGTGTGAAGTCCGCCATCCTCAGCAGCACTCTTTCGAGCAGCAAACTTTGGGCAAGTGAGCAACACCGCATGATCAAGTTTATGTCGGAGGAAGACCAGCGTGCCATTGCCGAGGCTGAGGCGAAGGATGACTTTTCGAGCGAGGCGTATGCCAAGGCGAACGAGCACTTCATGCTCCTGCATTGTGCCGGTGAGGTGACAGAGGATAGCCCAGAGTGTCTTCGCCGAAAGAAGCGTGCTGGTGCCGAGGCTTATCTCTATGGTTGGGGACCAAATGAATACACTCCTACAGGTACACTCCGTGATTATGATTACACCGACCGCCTTGGCGAAATTCAAGTGCCATGCTTGGTGATGAGTGGCACCAACGACCTCTGTACTCCATTGGTGGCGAAGACCCTCTATGATGGCATCTCCGATTCCAAGTGGCATCTCTTCGTAGGAGCGAGACACATGCCTTTCGCTGAGCAAAACGATGAGTATTGCCAGGTGCTGGAAGAATGGTTGGGGGAGAAAGATTAAGCTCTTTGGAATTATTTGAAACGGTTCAATTCCTCATTACCAGCACCCTTACCCTTGTATCGGTTCTTAGATGTGTTAAAGTTATATTGCAATGTCAAGAGCAAGGCACGGCTGTCGCTGGTGCTGCTTTGCCAAAGCGTAACATCCTTATTGTAGAATCGTATGTCACGGTTGCTCTTGTTGAAGATGTCATTGCCTTCAAGCGTAACCGAGAAACGATTCTTGCAGAAAGCCTTGTAAAGCTTAGCATTGAGGCTAGAGGAAGAACTGAGCTGCATGTTCTCCTTGTTTCCACGGCTGTTCCATTCCATGTCAATGTTCATCCAGATGTCGCCAGGCAGATGGATGGCATTCTGGAACTGTACGATTCCCAATGGATTGCCGAAGGACCTGTGCTCGCCAAGATATTCCCCGGAAAACCATTGCTTGATGATACCAGCATTGACCTTTGGTTGCCAAATTCCAATATGGAATTGTGCGCCGAGGAATGCTTGCAACTCTTGTATCTTGGACGCATTCTCCAAGGTGAGATACTTCATCTCTCCATTTTCTCCGTAAGGTTTTGAGATGTTGATGATGGCATCCTTTTTGTAATCGTATGATACCTTTGCAAAGAATTGCTTCCATGCCCCCATCAGTTCCACGGAATGAATCTTGACAGGAGAAAGATAAGGATTGCCACTTCCCAAGAGCAAACGATTGACATAGGTGACTGTCCCATCTAGGTCTTCGTATGATGGACGCTGCGTCTTGCTGGTGTAACTTAATGCCCATTGTGTCTTTCCTATCTCTGTAGAAATAGACAAGGAAGGGAACACATTGTTATAAGTCTTGCTTTGGTCTTCCTTGAACTGTCCATTCTCCGTATATTTGAAGGTGACATGCTCGTAGCGAAGACCTGCCTCAACTGCGATTTTACCCAATTGCTGACCAATGGAGAAGAAACCTGCCATATTCTTCTCGTCACTCTTGGTATTGCTATTGCCAATGGTAGCCATATTGATATGGAAATCATTCAACATCTGCGAGGCGATATATTCATTGCCCACTTCGATTTGTCCTTTCCACAGAGGATAGCTCAACACCAACTTTTCTGCAAACATTCGTGAGTGTCCGATGCTCGTAGAAGCCACCTGTTTCTGTTGTTGGTTCCTATTCGTCTCTTCCTGATCGGAAGTTTCTCGCTTCTTTCTCCACATGTAATCCATGTTGAAGTCAATGCCCAATTTGCCCACCTCACCATTATAATAAATATTGGCATGGTGTTTTGGCACAGTATGCTTTCTCCCTCTTTTTACTGCGGAAACTTCTTCATCCAACTCTCCATCAGCATACGAAGTCGAACTATAATTGGAATTTGGCTTTAGCAAAGCAGCTCCATTCATGTAGTAAGCACCGATGGAATGATGCTCGTTGATCATCCAAGAGAACCCCAACTTGCCGAAGAACTCGTTGTTTCTCATATTGTTGAAACTTTCTATATTCTGAAGCCAAGAGGTGGAACCTTGTGTTTCCATCTTCATGTTCTCAAGACTATAGAATTTACCGCCATAATAATTGAGATTGGTGAAAAACTCCAGCCCACCCGTGCGATATTTCAAGTTGGCTTGCTCCATGCTAGAGAAATAGTGTCGAAAACCATTTTGCGCACGAAGCGTTCCTCCAAAGCCTTCACCTTGTGGCAACTTGGTGCGAATACGGATAACTGACTTGACGGAGGCGGCATACTTGGCACCGGGATTGGTGATGACTTCCACATTCTTGATGTCTTGCGAATTGAGCTGTGAAAGTTCATTCTTGTCTTGTACGGCACGACCATTAATATATATAAGAGGTGTACCCTTGCCAAACACCTCGAAGTTTCCATCCCTTCCTGTAACCATTGGTAGCTGGCGTAACACATCGTTCGCTGTTCCTGCATGCTCTAATTGAGAGTTGGCTACCGTTGTAACCAAGGCATTGCCCTTGATGGCGACAACGGGGCGTGACGATTTCACCACGACCTTTTGCAGATGCATGGTTGCCTCTTTCAAAGTGATACTGCCTATCTTGCCAGTATCAAAGGTACGAGTAAGCGTCTGATAACCTACGCAACTCACCTTCACGATGGCTTTTCGTAGCTCACAAGGTATGACAAACTGACCATTCTCATTGGTTACACCACCCGTAATGAAAGAAGAATCTTGTGCATTCAACAAACTGACATTGGCAAAATCCACAGGATGATGCAGAACATCCACAACTCGTCCCATCATCTTGGTAGGCGTCTTTTGGGTGCATTCCACAAAGATGTTCTTACCATCTATCGTCATTTTCATGGGATAAAATCCGATGATTTGTTTGATAGCTTCAGGGGCACTACGCTTCACGACCTGAGTTGTCACCGTGAAGTCTTCCAACTCATTATACATGAAGTTGATACGATAATCACTAGTGCTTTTGGCAAGTGTAGTAAGTGCTTCCGACATAGAAGTATTGCGGAAGTTATGGCTGATACGCTGGGCATGGATGGGCTGAATGTGAAGCATCAATAAAACAACCCAATATGCCATCAACTTGATATATTCTTGTTTTTTCATTGCTTTCTGTTTTTTACTCGACAATCAAAGTCTTCCCCTCAGAGTGGATGTTCACTTTCTCAAAGTGATTCATCAGCTCGATGATTTCATCCAGGTTCATTTGCTCTGTCAGTTGGAGATAAAGACGAATGTGCCTTGAAGACTCATTCTTATAAACCACCTGAACATTAAAATGCTGGGCGATAGGCTGCAAGATAGCCTGAAGTTCCATGTCTTCATAGAGCAGAGGGAGTTTGGTGGAAACGCTATCATTTACGGCACCTGTCTTCTGTACTGTTGTTGCAACGAGTCGGACAGAATCCTTGTTCTCGGCTTCCTCCTTTACCATATTTGTGTCATGGGAAGGAGAAGTTTGGAACGAATGGTATGCCAAATGTATGGCAGCGAATGTGAAGCCTGATACTATGAGTACTGCCACTATTGCAGCTACTTTTCTCATCGGACTCCAAAGGGTTGCCGTCTTCGCTGGTATCTTCTCCTTTGGCTCTATACCCATATTGCCCAACTTCTTTTCCTTCAACTTTTCCCACTCCTCATCCATAGGAGGTAGGTGGATCTCTTCATCCTTCTTTTGAGAATCAAGAGCTTGATGAACATTCACGATCTGTCGGTACATTTCTAAAGTTTCCTCATCCCCAAGAATCTCGTTTTTCTGGGTCTCGGAATATGCGGTAGGATTCTCCAATAGATCGAGAAGGATATCCCATTTATCAGTATGTGATGAATCTTGTTTCATATTTTCATTCCTTTCTTTTGTTTGTTATAAGTTCTAAAGCCAGGACGTCTTCAAGCCTCTTCACTTAAGTTTATCTATAAGTCTTTCAATTTATCTCTCAACGTACGCAAACCTTTTACGATATGTTTGTTCACTGCCGAGATGCTGATGCCCAATTCTTCAGCCGTCTCCTTATACGACATTCGCTCGCCAAAACAGAGGCGAATCACGGAAGCAGTTTGTGGCGTAAGGTCATGGTCTATGCAGTGGACCGTAGCTTGCCATCTTTCTTCCAACTGCGTATCCTGTTCTTCTTCTAACGGAAGAAGCTGCTGTAATCGTTCGTCCCGTTTCTTCTGAGCGATAAGATTGAGACAAGCATTTTTCACGCTTTGCATGAGATAAGCTGAGGCTGTCTCCTCTTTGATGTCATGCTCCCACAACTTAGAAAAGACATCGCTAACCACGTCTCTTGCCTCCTCGTTGTCATGGAGCAAGGCAAAGGCTAAGCGATACATCCTTTCGTAGTTGGCACGAAAAAGCTGTTCCATCTGTTTTTCTTTTTTCTCTGTCATTCTTTTTTTCTTGTTTCTATGCTTATATACAAACAAAAGGAGATTCAATCACCCCTAAAATGAAGTTTTTTGTATAAAAAAGATGTTATCCCTAATTGATAAACATAGAGAAAACCCCTATTGTATTTTCTTCTAACCTAATAACTCTACGATTTCTTATAGTTTGCAGCATATCTTTTATCGTTTTGATGATGCGGCAAAAGTACTATAAAATATCGAAAACTGAGCAGAAAAAGATAGAAAAGTTGTAATTTAGTTAACTGTGCGAGGGAAATCATTATCGTTTTTACCTTTCAGCAAAGCTAGTTGGAGGTGTTTTATGCCGTTAGGACTCTTATTTCTTAAAATATTCTTCCTTTAATTCTCTCTCTACGCTTAGAGATGGATGATTATATATCTGCAAACGACATACCTCATTCGGTATTTTTTCATAAGATGGTGTATTTTCTATCCATATAAGGTGATTATCATCTATAGAATAGAGGTATTTTGTATCCGGTGTAGTTATATAATCACTAATATTTTTAGCATAAAGTCTATTTGCTTTTTCATTATACATATAAGGTAATATGACACTTCCTATTTTTTGTGGCGGAATAAAATATAATAATCTAAAAGAAGTTTTCTTACGAATTTTATAAAAACCAGTACATATATCTCCAACGATGTCTCCAGCTTTTAAACTGTCTAATATTACATTTGTTTTGCCAATGATATATGTTTTCTGCCATTGCCAAATTCTTTCATTATTCATATATTTATTTAAAGAGTTTAAAGCTACTTTCGGTAAAATAAAATAGTTTTTGCCTTTATATACTTGCATTCTAAAATGAATATTCTCAGAAGGAATATCTATCTTTAAGTTTGTCTTAGAATACCTTTTAGAAAACGATTGGAAAAAAGGAATAGATATTATGCAAAGAGTGACAATCATTCTTTGCATAATGTCTATTTTATTTTTGGGGAGAAATATTAACATAAGCAGATATATTAGAATTACTGAACCCACTTTAAAAAGGGGACTCAGTTAGTTTATATTTATGATTTTTCTTGAAACAAATCGTCTAATACTATTTCACTCTGAATCATGCCAGCTTGAGCATTCTTCTTCAGTCCCGATGCTGTGACTAAGGTTAGATGCAAAGCCTTGTTGGTGTTGGTAGCCTCTCTAAAAGTCTCTCTTCTGTCTAAGAGCTTTTGCAGGTAAATTGGTGTGATATCATACGGTTTCAGAGAATACTTCATCTCGCAAAGATTGATGACTTGGTCACGTCTATCCAACACTAAGTCAATCTGGGCACCTTCAGCACCAGATTCCTTATTGGCTTTTTGCTGCATATCTTTTGTCGTTTTGATGATGGGGCAAAGATACTATAAAATATCGAAAAATAAGCAGAAAAACATCGAAAAGTACCGATACTGGTGCCAAAAGTCCTAAAAAAAACGACTTTTGGCACCACTATCGGCACTTTTACTTTTTTCTCTTGATGGGAGAGAGGTTAAACAATAATTGATCTATGTCTTCTTTTGTCATGTCTTTGAAGAGTTCTAGAAGTTCCTCTTGTCTTGGCTGTCCCATCGTCAGACGGTAGAGGCGTAATGCCGACTTCATGTGTCTGTATTTGTCGTAGTCCATGCTTAGTGGATATAATGGAACTATGGATTCTATGGCCTCCATTTCTGACCCGTCTATGGCATTTAGCATGTCTTGTGGAATCGACCAGTAAGGAACCAGATCGCAGAAACCTTTATCCTTGGCTTCTTTCCCCGCCAGCTTGAAGATATCGTTCCATGTATATACATATGGGTCACTCTCTTGGTAATTTCTGTCTATGAACGAATCTATCATTCTTTTCTGAATCTTTTTTGCATTTCGGTCTTTGGCATCTCTTTCGTCAATCATGTAGGCGAACTCATCCAAGACGGCTTGAAGGTTACCCATCACGCAATAATCAATGACTAGCTTGAAGTAGGTTTGAGCACTCTTCTTGTTGTAGAGTATATCTATGACTGCTGCATTATATCTATGGTTGAAAATATTATTGCAGAAATCCTCATATCGTTCTTTCAGGGAATTATTGAATTATTAACGAACTATTGTTGTCAGTCTCGATCTTTTTTTATATTTTTGCAAAGAATAAGCAAAATAGCAGCACTGAAAATAGGAAATAAGGCTCCATGAGAAGTTATAAACCATATATCATCAAACTATTCATCGTTTTCTTCAGCTTTTGGGGCTGGATACTTGCCAGCTCTGCCCAGAAGGTAGAAACAAACGATTATTTCTATGTGCTCAACACCCAGCAGGGGCTTTCTGATAACCGTGTTCTACAGATGATGCAGTTGGCAGATGGCAGGTTAGCGGTGAGAACTCCCAAGGACATCAATCTTTATGATGGAAGGCGTTTCTCATGGATTCCCCTTCCTGCAGAAAAGGCAGAAAGCATCACGAAATACAAGGGGCAGACGCATCTTTATGCCGATAGCCAGGACAGGTTATGGGTAAAGGAATACCAGAAGATATTTTGTATTCAGCTTGCAGAGGGCAGACTTCTGGAGCATCCCCTTGATGCTCTGTCAGGAAATAGAAAAGAGGATAAGATGAAAATGATGCGAAACGGACCGGCTCGGAATGCCATTCAGGATTTGTTTGTAGATAGCAGAAAGAATGTCTGGGTTGTTATGGGTGATTCGCTGCTCAATACGCAAGATGGCAATCTGATCCATTTGAAGAAGGAATGGGGGTGTCTGCAGGATCTGGATACCGATGGCAAACAGGTTTATGCTTTCATGGATACGGGAATCGTGGCGGTTTTTCAGAAAGATAAGCTGGCCTATACCACTTCTGCCTATTCTGCAGCCGAAGCTCAGCATTATCGGAACACCTCACTTACCGTTCAGACACCGAGCGGACAGTTTTACCAGATTAGAACCGGACGTGATGAAAAGAACAAGACGGATGCTTCCATCTTCCTGCATTTTAATCCGGAAACCCGTAAGTATTCCAGGATCTTCGCATGCGATTACCTCTTGCATACATTGAATATGTCATCAGACAATCAGGCTTTGATCAGCTGTCAGTATGGTTATCTGATGTTCGACTTCAAGTTGGGAACTGCTCCACGCGAGGTAAAGGAATTGTCTTTACCTGATGGAAAATCACTAACCACGGGCATCAATACGGTTTATCGGGATAAGGAAGGAGCCATCTGGCTGGGAACCTATCATGATGGTCTGATTTATGTTTCACCCATGTTGGGCCTCTTCTTTACAATAGACCAACCCTGGTGGAAGTCGGGATGGGCGATAGCTGGCTTTGTGGTTTTCCTCGTGATTCTGGTGGGCATCATCACTCTTTATCTCCGTAGAGGGAAGAAAGTAAATGTAACAAATGCTGATTCCGTAAAAGATGACAATCCTTCCTTGCCCGAGGATAGCCTGCTACCGGAAACAGCCGAAGCTGTTTATCGGGAGCCCGAGCTGATTCTTCAGGTGCGTGCTCTGATAGAGCAGCATCTTGGAGATGGCGAATATGGCGTGGAACAACTGGCACAGAATCTCTGTATGGAGCGGACAGGACTTTATAAAAAGCTGACGGTTCTGACCAATACTACACCTGTGGCATTTATCCGCAGCATTCGCCTTCATCATGCAGCAGTCTTGCTTCAGGAAGGTAAGCAGAGTGTGAATGAAATTGCCGAGCGAACAGGATTCAGCTCGCCCAGCTATTTCACCAAGTGTTTTAAGAAGGAATTTGGCGTTTTGCCTTCCGAATATAGATAAATTATGCCGGAACAGCCCTGAAATGGGGCTTTTCCGGCATTTTTCAACAAATGTGCCACTCGATTCTTCATTTGTTTTATCCCTTTTCCACCATTTAGCATTACCTTTGCAACCGAAATACAATCTGATGTATTTGTAACTGTACAAATCATAAACCCTCTAATAAAATAAACAGAAGTATGCTAAAGAATTTATCTTTCATTGCCCTTTTGGGCATCGCTGCCGTTGGCGTTCCAAGTGAACTCTGCGCCAAGAGCGTAAAGGTGGCAGGCACACAGAAAGGTGCGGCTGCAAAGTCTATCACCCGCCAGGTAGCTCAGCAGAATGTAACCATCGAATTCTACTCTCCATCCATCGTCCGCATCTTGAAATCAGATGCCGGACTTGCTGCTCCCGTTCAGAAGAAAAGCTATTCTGTCATCTTGAAGCCTCAGCAGCTGAAGGATGTTCAGATACAGGAAAATGGAGATGTTGTAAATATTAAATCTAATTTCATTTGCGTCGAACTGAACCAGCAGACTGGCGAAATCCGCTTCCTTTCGAAGGATGGAAAGCTGCTGCTTACTGATACGAAGACCCGTCTGGAAGCCCGCAAGGATGAAGCCAACAAGGGCAAGTACCGCATTGAGCAGGACTTCCGTCTTGCCGACGACGAGGCAATCTATGGTCTGGGACAGTTGCGTGATGTTTATATGAATCAGCGTGGCCGCCAGAATATTGAACTCTGGAATCATAACACTTATATCGCCATCCCTTATTTCACCAGCGAGAAGGGCTATGGTCTTTACTGGGATAATGCGGGAAAAACTTATTTCAATGATATCGTAGCATCCAAGGATGATGATAGTCAGTCTTCCCGCACTTCCTTCACCAGTGAGGTAGGAACCTGTGCCGACTACTATTTTATGTACAAGGATGGTACACAGGATGGAGCCATCGCCAGCATCCGTGAACTGACCGGACAAGCTACGATGTTCCCGAAATGGGCGATGGGCTTCTGGCAATGCCGCGAGCGCTATAAGACCAGCGATGAACTGGCGGGCGTATTGGACAAGTATCGCGAACTGAAGATTCCTACCGATGCCATCGTGCAGGACTGGCAGTATTGGGGATGCGACTCCAACTGGAATGCGATGAAATTCCAGAACCCATACTATATAAATAAGGTAGGCGACCCAGCCTTTGCCAAGTATCTTCCTACAGATATGAAGCAGATGAAGGCACAGGGAGAGCCTCGTCTGAAGAGTCCGGAGGAAATGGTGAAGTATGTTCACAAGAACGATGCCCATCTGATGATTTCCATCTGGGCAAGTTTCGGTCCCTGGACAGACCAGTATCGTGAACTGAAGAAGATGAATGCACTCCTTCCTTTCGAAACCTGGCCAAGAAACAGTGGCGTGATGCCATACGATGTCTTCAATCCGAAGGCGCGCAACCTCTACTGGAAGTATCTTACTCATCTCTACCAGATGGGCTTCGATGCCTGGTGGACCGATTCTACGGAGCCAGACCATTTTGAGAAGCCGGGCGATG
>OMGV01000472.1_pt1 | contig 24820 bp, 31 predicted proteins | sample 1646111 | NCBI WGS metagenome assembly OMGV01 (sample SAMN05578590, study PRJEB25193) | human gut metagenome | biome: Human Microbiome; feature: human-associated habitat; material: feces | host: Homo sapiens | place: USA:Birmingham | reverse complement strand
AAGCTCATTTATTTCATCATGAACATCCTCTGGTAAAGCACCTATCTCATCTTTTTCTGTAACATAATCACCTATCTTGTAAGATCCAGGACGTTCACCATGAGCCCAACGACGTGAATCATATGTGTTCATAGTCAAACGTTTCTGTAAATTCTTCAAAAACTGTTCATCTAATGGAAGAGCAGACTGAAAACTATCAATAAAGTAATCATATGCAATTCTGGCATTACGTAATTCATATATAGTACGTAATTTACCAGTATATGAACTTACTTTATCGTTTTCAAAAATTTCTCTCGTATCATGGTATGTAACTTCTTCATTCTCTATTTTGCTAGAATTATACGCAAAAGAAATTTTATTGGAATTTAAAACCTCCGCTAAATCAGCAGAAGTTTTTATATTCTTAGAATGCCACCAAGATAAAATTTGATTATACATAGAAATCATATCTCCTATATTATCTTGCTTATTTCTCTTTGAAATTTTATAGCATTTTCACATCCTTAATATTTAAATTGCGGCAAACCAGTACCAGGGCCGTTTTCTTTCTTGAACTTATCAAATGTACCTTTTTTTCTTTTGGGTTTAGATGTTTGTTGATTTTCTTGTTTAGGTTCCTGTTTCTGTACAGCAGGAGCGGCTTGAGGAGATTGTGTCGGAGCAGAAGCCGGCTTATTATCACTACCACAGCCAATAACAACAAACGCTGCTAAAACAGTCAATAACATTACTAATTTTTTCATCATAAATAACCTCTTCTCTTTGAAATTTTATAGCATTTTCACATCCTTACGACAAGTGAAATCAGCTTTATTATATTATACCAAAAATATATGCAAAAAAACGAAAGGAAGTAAAAATAATGAAAAAAAGTATATTAATCATACTTGCTGCATTGTCAGTATGTAATTCGGCAGCCGCCATAACCGTGTATGACCCTACAAACCATACCGAGAATCTTGCTACAAAACTGCAGATGATTGAACAGGTGAAAAACAGTGCCCAGCAGCTGCAGAACGATATCAAAAACCTGCAGAAACTAGACCCGTCCAACTTAAACGCCAGTCTGAGTCGGATAGAAGCCGCCATCAACACCATGGCTAAGATAAGAGCCCAGACGGATGCCATAGGCTCCGAATACAGTCATCTGATGACAGAATGGGATGAAATAAACCCCGATTATGACGACTGGAACGGTATCAGTGCCATAAGATATGCGGAACAGACCAAAAAACTCCGAGATAAATGGAGTAAATCCCTGCAACAGGCATTAGGCATGACCGGCATCGTCTCATCAAGCGAACAACAGAAGACGGAAGCATCAGTACAGCAGCTGCTCAACGCATCCCAGAACGCGGAAGGCACCATGGGTGCCTTACAGGCAGCCAATCAGCTGACAGCCATAATGATAAGCGAACAACAGAAACTGCAGTCACTAATGGCCGACAGCATGAGAAGCCAGAATATGTATTACCAGATGATGATAGACGGTGAAAAGCAAGCAGCACAGCTGAATAAAGAATTCATGAAGAACAGAGAGAAATACAGAAACGCTACTTTAACGAGTACAGGCGAAAAACTTCCTCAATTCAGAGAGTAGGTAAACATGGACACAAAGATATTAGATACCATTCTTTTGACAGTATCAGAGGCATGCACAGGTAACGGTTCAATACAGGGATATGCAACAAGCCTTTTCGGTATCCTCATAGCCATAGACTTTATTGTAGCAATACTGCTGAACCTCCTGAGCTTCGGCGGTGGGCAGAACTTCATCGGTCAAGTCATAACCAAGATACTCACCTACGGTTTCTGGCTCTGGATTATCCAGTCATGGGGGACTCTTTGTAATGTGGTCGTCAACAGCCTGAGCATAGCTGGCACGTCATTCGGTTCACTACAAGCTGATGTACTCAAACATCCATCAGAACTAATAGACATGGGGATAGGAAAAGCCGGTCCTCTATGGGACTTCATAATAGCCCAGACGTCATGGACAAGCATCTTAGGATCATTAGGCATCTACCTTCTCGCCTTCGTGGGGGTATTAGGAATATTCACTGGCTTCGCCCTTATAGCCATACAGGTATTCGTTACTTTCATAGAGTTTTATATATCTAGTACACTCATGCTGCTCTTCATCCCGTTCGCAACGAATAAATACACCGAGCGATTCGCACAGAACTGTATCGGCGGCGTCATCTCATCAGGAGTAAAGCTTATGTTCATGGGAGCAATAATAAGCCTGGCAGGCCCCATGATGGAATCAATAGAACTCACAACACATGCAAACCCTACATGGGAAACCGTAGCCTGCGTATCAATAGTACCATGGGCAATAGCTTTTCTGAGCTGGCAGGCTCCGAGCATGGCAGCAGGCTTTATGAGCGGAGGCCCTGCCCTATCGGCAGGAACGCTGGCAAGTAATGCCATGGGAGCAGCTTCTGCAGGCACAAGCACGGCAGGAGCTGCAGGAAAAGTCGTAGCCGCAGCCGCCACAGGCGGTGCAGCGGCAGGAGCGATGCTCGCTAAAAGCGGTGCAGCCCTTGCAGGTGCAGCCAAGTCAGGCATTGCAGGAAAAGGTGATAACAGAACACCTTTAGGAGGTGCATTAAGAGGCATGGGCAACTTCGTAGCCAACGGTGCAAAAGCAATGTCTAGCGTAGCAGGAGGACAGGTAAAGTCCGGCTTATCAAAAAGCTATAACCTAGGCCAACAAGCAGGAAGCAAAGGTATATTCGGCGATTTCACGCCTAAGAACTAAGGAGGAATATTCTTGAAGAAACAGATAGCAGCGATAGTCCTGTCATCATTCATGATACAGTCAGGAATATGCAGTGCAGAAGAATTATTATTCAGGGAACGAATAGAATCAATTCTCGGGACAAATCCGTTCTCTGAATACTATAAGCCATATAATGCAGACAAACCAGAGTATAACGAGCCTGATAACGGCAAGGAAAAAGCAGCCGACGAAGCAGTATCATCTGACAGCGACGGCAGCAGTGATATCCTTAAAGAATCAGCAGAACTGCGTGCTAAGCTAGAAAAAGCAGTCAGAGCAAGACATGAAGCAGCTGACAATACCACATCAGCAACGGACGTTCATTCAACATACAGCAAGCCTCAGAAGCCAGTGGAGGTCATCGAAGAACGCAGCCTTGATGCAGAACTCCCTAACCGTATCAACGAATCATCAGACTGCACATATCATGATTACCGAAGCGGCGAAGTGTATAATATCGGAACTCTTAACGGATATCTTACCGACATAACACTTGAATCCGGTGAAACACTTGAGAGGATAACGTTAGGAGATAATCAGAGATGGGATATAGATACCTATCAGGATACTGTCGACGGCACCTGGCATATATACGTACAGCCGGTACAGCACGACATATCCACAAACATGATAATCTGTACCGATAGACGTAACTATCAAGTACTGCTTGACGCAAACGGGCTTTATGAGCCTATCGTGGCATGGAGATATAAATCGTCTCCTGTACAGCATGCAAAAACAGTACGTAACATTACAGTAGACAGTGCCGATAAGCTTAATTTCAGGTATAAGGCAGACAGAGAGGCAGATCAAGGTCCTCAGTACATATTTGATGACGGCCGTAATACATATCTAGTATTCGACCCTGATACGATTGCATCAATCAGCCCTGCCGTATTCACTACAGAAAAATACAGCGGAAACCTGACACTCATAGATTACGAGAAGTCAGGCAGTAACCTGATAATCAACGGAAAATATGACAATCTGAAACTTATCATCAATAACAAATGCATTAACATCACAGCTGTATGACGATACCGTCATACAGCATAATTCGGCTTGCGAGTCCGGATTGAGTAGTCTCAAGAAGGAGCGTAAGTAATGTCCAGACGAAAACAGTACCTTGTAATACCAGTATATAACCAGAGAGGTGAACGTATAGCCAACACGACAGCCGTAAAAGCCAGAAAGCTCATGAAGTCGGGCAAAGCCAAGCCTTGCTGCTACACTCCTTTCAGCATACGTATGCTTGTCGCTACAGGCGAAAACGGGAAAAATGTATTGCAACGAACGGATAAGGATTGAAACCATAGCACTGACGCTTTACCTTAAAGGAAAACGTAAGAAAAAAATAATAAACCATCTCATAATCACCACGAACTGCAGCCGTGCAACGGCTGAGGAAATCGTCGGAAAGCTGTTCTCAAGGCGACGGATACGTGGACAGGAAATATCATATTAACCTCTTTGAGGGAATGCTGAGGCCGTGGCTCTCAAGCAACAGAAATGAAAAGAGGTTACACACATGAATAAAAAAGAACTTGCTACAAGCGTATCTGACATTACAGGCCTGAAAATCAAGGACTGTATTACAGTCATCAACGCACTGACAGAAGTAATAAAGTCAGAAGTATCTACAGGCAGCAAAATCCAGCTTATAGGGTTCGGTACTTTCGGTTCACGTCTAAGACAGGAACGCACTATTTATAACCCGCAGACAAAAGAAAGTATTCCTGCTGAAGCTAAAGCCGCTCCCTACTTCAAACCGAGTAAAATCTTCAAAGATGAAGTAAATACCAATCAAATCTAAAGAGGTGATACAAATGCCTGAAAAATTCACACAGGAAGAAACCGAAGAATTAGGTGTCTTCCGTGAAGATTCAATGACAGCCGACGAAGCTCTAGACGCGGCTGAAGACGAGGAGTAACACAATATGGCTTATAGGAAATCAAGAACAAAGGACTACCACAAACAGGTAGCAGAAAAAATCATCGGGATGCTAGAAAAAGGCACAGTGCCATGGGAAAAGCCATGGGACGGCCAAGGCCGTACACCTATAAACGGTAAAAGCGGTAAACGTTACAGAGGAATAAACTACCTGAACCTTTATATGAAAGCCGAAGAAAAAGGATATAATGATCCTCGTTGGATGACATTCCGCCAGATAAGCGAAATAGGAGGAACGGTACGCAAAGACGAACACGGAATGCCTATTGAATACTGGATATTCGAAGAAAAGGTGAAAGACAAGGACGGTAAGCAGGTATATGACGATAACGGCAAGGAAGTCACCAGAGAACTGCATCCGCCGGCAGTAATCCATAGCGTCGTATTCAATATAGAACAGACGGAAGGTATTCCGCTGTACCAACGTCCTGTACATGAGTGGGAACCACTTGAAAGAGCCGAGAACATCATCCGTGCCAACAAAGTGCCTGTATTCCATGACCAGGACGACAAAAACTATTACAGCCCTTTAAAAGATGAGATACATCTCACGCCAAAGAATAGTTTTCCAGACAAAGAAGCATATTATGCTACAGCTATTCATGAAGTAGGACACAGCACAGGCCACAACAGCCGTCTGGCCCGTGATATGTCAGGCGGTTTCGGCTCCCAGAGTTATGCTAAAGAAGAACTGAGGGCTGAAATAGCAAGCTTTATGCTATGCAATGACCTTGATATATCCCCTGACAAGCAGAATAAACAACATGCTGCATATATCGGAAGCTGGATAGAGGCCCTCAAAGACGACTACAACGAGATTTTCCGTGCAGCCGCGGATGCAGAAAAAATATGCGACTATCTTTATGAAAAAGAACGAGAATATATGCTTGAAAACAACATCGTATATAAGAAAAATATTGAAAAAGTAGAAGAAAAAGAGGAAAAACCTATGAGCGAAGAACAAAAAACACAGCAAGCAGAAGAAGCCGTACCTGCCACCGAAAAGCAGATTGCTTATGCCAGCAAACTAGGAGTCAAAATCGAAGAAGGAATCACTAAGAGCGAATTAAGCAAACTAATCTCAGAAAAACTTGAACAGGACAAGCTGTATACTGAAAAAATGAACGCTCCTGCATCTAAAGAGCAGATTGAAGCGCTTAAAGAAGCCGGCACAGAAATCAAAGAAGGAATCACTTTAAGCGAAGCCAGTAAGCTCATCAGTACTCTCCCTGCAACAGAGATCCAAAAAGAACAGCTTGAAAAATACAAAGTCGAATTCGATAAAGATATTACAAGAGGTGAAGCAGGAAAGCTTATCAAAGGCAAACTGAAAGAATTCGACGAACGTAATAGCCAGCCTTTAAGTGATAAACAGGCTGAATACCTGACGAAGCATAAAATCGAATTCGATAAAGATATTACAAGAGGTGAAGCCAGCAGAATCATCTATAAACATCAGAAGGATATCGAAGCAGCCAAAGCCGCTCCTGCGACAGACAAGCAGATTGAATATATGAGCAAAAACGATATCGAAGTTTCCGAGAATATCACATCAGGCGAAGCCAGCAAGCTTATCACCGAAGAAATGCGCAGCAAATCGGCAGCATCAGAAAAACAGCTTGAATACCTGAACAAGAACGGTATTGAGATTCCTGCCAATATCACTAAGCAGAGTGCAAGTGTAATCATCGGTGGTCATAAAAGAACCGAGGATATAAAGAATTATAAACCATCAGATAAAGTCACTATCTCTAGAGAATATAAAGCCATGGCTAAAGAGATGCTTGATAAAGGTAAAACCATCAATGACAAGACTATAGCTGCTAATCTGTTAAAGAAAGGCTATAAAAAATCAAGCGTAGTAGCCACCCTTTATAACTACAGCCCTAACTGCGTCATGAGTTCGAAGAAAGCTACGGAAATCACAAATACCGCCGCAGCTATGCCTTCAGTCAAGAAATCTATGTCCAAACAAGCCGAAGCATCAAGATAGGAGCATATATGAAATTCCTTACATTAATAATGATAGTCTTATATGTTGCAGTAATCATATCTGAAATACGACACTGCTGTTTTTCCTGCTGGTTTGATGAAGGATATAAACTGGTTAAGTTCATACGTACAACCTTATCAATAACCTTTTATGTAGTCTTGCTGCTTATCCTATTGTCAGGAGATTACGGCCTTATTTTCCATAGCATCCACTATTACTCAGCATATATCATTTTGTTACTGTTTTTCTCGGCGGGAATATATATCAACACCAGAATAGCTGAGCTGCTGCTGGAAACAGCTTATCTTAAATATATCAAAGAGTGTGTGGACAAAAAGGCTACAGGTCAGCCTTTACCACCACAGCCTTGGAAGAAATTCGAAGATTCTCCGATTTATATGCCGTATCTTATACAATATGACTTTGATGACTACCTAAAGCTGCTGAAAATCGACCCTGAATCCATGAAATAGGAGATCTTCAAACTGAGCAGACTGATAATAATTTTAGCATTTCTATTTACATTAGTTTTTAATACAGCAAATGCTGCTGTCATCACTTCTCCGTTCGGATGGCGACACCATCCGATAACCGGGGAATGGAAATTTCATACAGGTATAGACATAGGTTATGACTACGGCGACAACATAACAGCAATGATGCCCGGACAGGTAGTATATGCAGCATGGTATGACGGATACGGCAACTGCGTAATACTGGAACACGCAGGTGGCGACCATACATTATATGCACATGCCAGCCGTATATATTGCTCGTACGGACAATACGTCAATAAAGGCGATGTAATAGCCGCAGTCGGCTCTACCGGAAACAGTACCGGCCCTCATCTGCATCTAGAGTACTGGCACAACGGCCAGTATACCGACCCTCTTGTCTTATGGAACTAAAGGATGGTGAATATTTTGCCGATTACAATCAACATAGGAAACGACATAGATATCGTAAAGACTTATAAAAAACTACCGCCCAAGTCCTCCAGTATTTCTGGCGGAAACATACAAGATTTCAATGACGTCTTATCTAATATGGTTGCCGTTTTTCCCGAACTCACAAAAGAGAAAGTATATATAACGCTCTCCGCCGGATGCGGACTCAGCTATAAGACATTCCCTACTCCTCTTGACAGCCTGCTTGTCAACGGCAGTAATACAAGCAGGAGCGAGCAACGCGATGCTCTTAAAGATATCTGCTTAGAACACATATCCAGAGATAAAGCATCTGATTATTCTGTTTCCATATTCGGATCATACACGACAGATAGTGACTACATACTGTCATATGCCTTTATAGAATCCGCATTCATCGCTCGCATCAAGAAAGCCGCGGCAGAAAACTGTATATCCCTCATGGATATACAGCCTAGGATATATGCTTTCCGAAACGCTCTTAACCTAGACTCCTTTAATCAGCTTGTTATCAACATGCCGGATGAAATCGCTTTGATAAACAATCTCAGCATCATAGGATGGGAGAAAAACATAGCTGCTAGTTTCAGTGATGATAAAAGCCTTGATTTAATCGCATCGTCATGGCTCACACGTCAATCGCAGGAATTTTACGGATTAGATAAGGAGTTAAGCAATACCATATACATAGATGTAGAGTCGATTTACCCTTATTTAGCAGATTCACTACAAGATATAGACATCGACCTCAAGAGCGGACTAGCAGCATCAGTAGTAGCTGCCTACGGCGTTCAAGGTGTTCAAGAAAAACAAGGAGGCGGTATGAAAGATGTTGCCGATAAGATTAGGGACATTCTTAACCGAGCAGGAAAGCAATCAAGCTAAATATTATTTCAACAAGCCTTTAATAAAGCTTACAGCTGCGGCATTCATGGTGTTCTCTGTAAGTCTTGCAGCTAGCATGGGAGCCGCTGCTGCTTACGCACATATCAGTAAGCCGTCCCCCATCGTGTCAGATACAGAATACAAGCAGGCTCAGGCACTGGCTGCCAGGGTGACGAAGCATATAGCGACGTTAAAAGAAGCTCATCCGAAAGATATTGATGTATGCAATATAGTATACATACTCTCTACCGCCTCCAAAGAACAGAACATCGCGATAACAGATGTCCGCATCGCCCCCGGAAGCTTCACTATCAAAGGCCAAAGCCCGGATATCAAGAAAACACACAGCTATCTACAAGCACTTGATTTCGGCAGCAAATATACGAAACAGATAAAGGATATTTCAGGCAAGGATGACCGTATTCAGGGCGTAGAGTTTACGATTTCGATTGATGAGAAGAAATCTGTAAAACCTAAACAGCCGGCCAAAGCAGTACAAGCGAAAGGAGGTAAACAACAGTAATGTTATCTGCATTTATTGCTGACAAGACACCTTTCCGCAGGCTTATTCTGCTTATATCAGCTGTATCATTCCTATCATTGGGATTCAGTGCTTTGTTCTATAATCAGTATCTTATACAATCGCAGGCTAATGCTAAAAACGAAGCATTATATAAAGCCCAGTCCGAATGGCTACAGAACTTTGACCGCAGTTCTGTAATCGATATAGAAAAGAATATTCTACGTCCCGTAAAACTACAGGACGTAGACAGAGTACAGCAGGAACAGCTTGATATACTAGCTCAGAGCGGTCTTGAGCTGATATCAGTCAGAAAAGATTCTGCAACTGATAAGAAAAGTAAGCTTAAATATGTCCGTACATCTGTAACGGTCGAAGGCAGCTGGGAGGCTGTAACGAAAGCTCTTAATGCTTTTGAACGTCATAATCTTGTTGTTATTACGAATCTCGAACTTAAGTCTGACGAAAAGATAAGCTGCCGTATGGACTACAATATTTATTACATTTAAGGAGCAATGAAATGAGAGAAATCGGATACAGCAACGTAATCTCAACGCTAGTTTGCAGTGCTATCCTCGGGGTATTCATAAGCGGTATAACCTTATATTTCGCCCGTCCTGACACGGCCGCAGTCAACAGCCTGCCTACTATCAATTACGATAATATCAATCTTTATAAAAGCCGGGTCATTGGCAGTTCACCATTCGGCCTCCGTCAAAATTCTGATTTAAATGTCATGGATATGCCAGCTGCGCCTACACCACCAAGCGTTCCATCAATGCCTGCTGCATCAGGAAGCACAGGCAGTCAGCTTACTGTTATCGGTCTGCTGCCTCCTGATGTCTGCATCCTGCGGAAAGGCGGTATTACCGTCACGGCACGGAGCGGCTCTGATACAGAATTAGGCCATGTCGGCAGCATAACCGATGAAGGCGTCTATGTCGACGGACAATATCTTAGAATCAAATAATGACTGGAGAGATAAAAAACATGAATTTGAAGAAAAAAGTATCATTTTCACTCATTACATCGATGATGCTTGTAAACAGCTGCTTTGCATTCCCCGTTGATTTTTCGGCTGGAACCCCTGTCGTTGAGGCTGTAAGAGCATTGGGCTACAAAGCAGGCAGAAATGTCGTGATAAACGGCGACTTAAAAGGTACAATAGCCATGCATATGGATGACACTACTTTTGATACTGCCTTAAAAGCAATGAGTATAGCAGGAAATTTTAGTTACGACTATGTGGGAAGCACGGTACTTGTTGCACCGCAGGATGCCCTCAAGACCATGGAAACCTTTAAGCTGGAGCATCTTGAACCTGATGTTTTCGCGAAGCAGATGGGACTTATCGTCGATGAAAGCAACGTAGTCGTCAATAATCTTAATCATACTATCGCAGTTAAAGGCTCTAGCGGCGAACTGGCAAGGGTACGTGACCAGATTGAACAGCTTGATGTAGCACAGCAGCAGGTAAACATTAAGGCAACAGTAGTAGAAATATCTAAAAGCAAGACTCGCGACATAGGTTTATCATATCTATCTGACGTCTGGACTAAAGATACGTCTGTAAGCGGTTATAACGGTTTCAAATTCAGTATTACCGGACACCATGAAGAAGTTTTAGGCAATGGAAATGTACTGGCCAGACCAAACATTACCACTTTCGACGGAAAAAAAGCTACTATCCTTATGGGAGATAAAGTTCCTGTCTTCACCTCATCAAGCGATGGTAATGATACGGACAGCGATGCCTCACTATCAGTAGAGTACAAAGAGGTAGGCGTAAAACTCGACGTATTACCGCGTATCAACGAAGATGATAAAGAAACCATTACAATGGTAATCAAGCCCAGCGTATCTACGATCAGCCAATGGGTAGAGAGCGGCAATAACAAAGCCCCTCAGATATCTGAACGCAGTGCTGAAACCACGGTACGTGTCAAATCCGGCGAAACAATATTAATCGGTGGACTTTTAAAAGATGAAGAACTCAAGACCATAAAACAAGTTCCTCTGCTCTCCAAAATCCCATTTTTCGGAGAATTATTTAAAAGCAGAAGTATTGATAAAAAGAATACAGAGATAGTTATCGCTATTACTCCTACAATCATATATGACAATAACGGACGTCCGCAAGTAGAACTACAGAAGACAACTCCATCCCTTCATAACAAACTTTCTGAGCTGCAACAGGAAAAAGAAGTTTCTAACCTTGATACAGAAGCACAGAAAAATCTTGATACCGAGAAAGAAGGCCTTGAAAAACACAATCAGGAAACTGAAAAGCTTCTAAAGGAGCAAGAAGAAGAACTGCGTACTCTCCGTGCCGATAAGCAGGCTCTGGAAAAAGAATTACGTGCAAGCAATGCAAGCATGAAGAACATATTGAAATCAATTAAGAAAGCCGGTGAATAATATGAATTGGCCGAAATATTCTGGTCAGCTGGCAGATATTGAAATTCCGACGGAAGTTCTATCCCTGATTCCGCAGAAGACTATGGAGCAATACTTCCTGATGCCTGTAGAACTTCGGGACGACGGCTGCCTCGTCATTGTTACAAGCAGATTCGCAGATATTTTTGGTGATGTAGCATCCATAGAAAAAAAAATATGCCGCATTAATCCGCAAGTAAAATACATTAATCTGCTCGCTACGTCTTATGATAACTTCAAAGCTGGTTATAATTCGCATTTCAAACAACAATTCACTCCTGTTATCGATTCCGTCGAAAAATCAGTAAAGTCAGAGAAAGTTACATCAGAACAGACAAAACAGGCTGAAAATATCCTGCAGCTCGGTATAGAACAATCAGCGTCAGACATTCATATTACTCCTACGCGTGAAGGCCCTACTAAAGTAGAGTTCCGTATAGACGGTAAGATACGCGATAGTGGTATAGTGCTAAAAAAAGAAGACGCTATAACTATTTGTAATATTTATAAGCGTAATGCAAAGATTGAAGTAAATAATCTGATCTGTCAAGACGGCCGTTTTACTTTTCTAGGTCGCGATTTTCGCTTATCTACACAGCCATATGGCGGTGATAACATCAGTAACAAGATAGTACTCCGTATATTAGGCTCGTCCGATAACATAAAAAACTTAGACGAATTATCACTCGGAAATGATGAAGTAATCATCTTACGTCGTCTTATTCATAAACCCAGCGGTATTATTCTGGTTTGCGGCCCTACCGGTGAAGGTAAATCTACGACACTATACAGCTGCCTTAAAGAAATACGTGATACTACAAACTCTATTATCACGACAATCGAAGACCCTATAGAAAAATTTATTCCTGGTATCGCACAGACACAGGTTAGAATTGCCGAAAACGACAGTAACTCTCTTACATTTGATGATGCTCTGCGTTGTATGTTACGTCAGGATCCTGATGTAATCATGGTCGGAGAGATACGTGACAAAGCCACTGCTATCACATCTGTGCAAGGCTCTCAGACAGGTCATCTTATCTTATCGACACTGCACGTCCGCAATTCTATCTCAGTTTTCAGGCGACTTAATGATATGGGAGCTAATGTGTCAGGTTTTGCAGAGCAGATAGTAGGTATCTCAAGCCAACGTCTTTTATCAGTCAACTGTCCTCATTGCCGCAGAAGAATCGTTTCGAAACTTAACAGCGAACTGCGTGGTCAAGATTTAGAACTCTTAGAATACGGAACAGATGATAACGGGCAAGAAGGATATATTTCATACATTTCTACAGGCTGTGAAAAATGCGGCCATACCGGGTTTGCCGGACGCATCCCGATAATTGAAATCATAGCTTTCGATAACTATCTCAGAGATTATTTCGCGGAAAAGCATGGCTTGGTAGAAATAGAAAGATATTTACGGCAGAACAATAATTTTAAATCTCTATGGGACAAAGGTATCCAGTATGCTGCCAACGGTACTGTCAGCCTAGAAGAACTACTCAATACTATTGAAGTAGATATCGACATATCTCAGCCTGATTTACAAGAAGGAGGCTGCATTATTGTATGAACATTATCAGCAGCCTAAATAATTATATCAACCGACCTAAGCGTATTGATTTCTACAATGTGTTCAGCCAGTTACATATGCTGCTTACCAGCGGCAGTACGCTGCAACAGGCATTGCTAGATATTGCACCTTATCAAGAAAAAGTACAACTAAAGAATGCATTAAAATCTATCTCCCGTAGTCTTGCTACAGGACTATCTCCCGGAGCAGCTTTTAGAAAAGAATCCATATTCCCAGTTATTGTTGCACCTACAATAGAAGCCGGTGACAAAGCCGGGGAATTAAGCAAGGCATTTAATCAATTGGCCGAGATGATGTATCTACAGCATAATCTTTACAGTAAAATCAATAATGCTCTTTTTGTTCCCAAAATGTCCGCTGTATTAATGACGCTTATGACCATAGGCTACATCAAAATAGCTATCCCGGAATTCTTGAAATTGTACGAAGAAAACGAAATAGAAATACCGATGCTAGTATCTGTAGTCAGCGGTATAGTCAATGCATTAGTCGATTATTGGTATATTACGCTTTTAGCAGTATATCTCATATGGAAGGCATGGAACTGGTTTACCAGCAGTCATGTAAGCCTGATTGATGAATGGAAACTAAGGATTCCTATTTATAAACGTCTGCATTATCTTTTTCTGCAGCATCAGTTTGCTAGTACTATTTCATTGATGCTTGCATCAGGGCTTACTGTCCCCGATGCTCTGCTTCAAGCTCAGAAAGTAGTAGGTAACTGTCATATGGCAGATGCTGTCTTAAGAGTACGCAACAGCGTTATGAAAGGGTTGTCCCTTACACGTTCCATACAGCAGACTAATTCACATAAGATTTTCGATGCCATGCTGTTGGCATCAATCAACGCAGGCGAACGTGCCGGTAATATATCAAAATCACTTGAATCTAACTGCAAATATTATGAGAGAACTTTAAATAATATGATTGATCCGGTCAGCACTAAAATCACTTTGATAGTGCTTATCCCTATGGGTGTTCTTATAGTCGCAATGTACATATTCACGATGATACCCATGTTCAGTTACATGAGTCAGGTACAATAAAATAATATAACTGCTATGAAAGGAGGTGATGCGTATGTCCTCGGCAGGATCTAAGCAAAAACAGGCGATAAAGCTAAATGCTTTCAGTTTTATTGAACTAATAGTAGTCCTCACTGCTATCGTAGCAATATCATCAAGTATTATGCTGACGGCTGGCAATGCATTAGATACCGGTCGTTACAATGCTGCAAAAGCTGATATCAGTGCCATAAGCATCGCTATTAATCAGTATAGTTTTGATATCGGCAGTAATCCTCAAACCCTAAAAGACCTCACTAAACCAAAAGGTCAATACGGCCCATGGTTACCTAATGCCGATAAACTTATTGACCCCTGGGGGCAACCTTATAATTTCTGGGGTTACAGTACCGCAGCTGTTTTATGGAGCAACGGTCCTAACAGAACCAACGATAGCGATCCAGGCATGAGGTACATAGGCGGCGATGATATAGGTGCTGCATTCTAACATTTATAGGAAGTGATACATATGTCCACAGGTAAAACTGTGACAAAATCTAATTCTAATGCGTTTAGTTTTATTGAACTACTCATAGTCCTATCTGCTATCACAGTTTTATCAACAGGAGTATTCGTAATATCAAAAAACTTATTGGATAGCAGCCGCCAAAGTACTGCTAAAAATCAAGTTTCCTCTATAAGCACTGCTATAGCCCAATATAAATTCGAAACAGGCTCATATCCATCATCTCTAGAGGAACTTATTAAACCTAAAGACAAATATGGCCCTTGGTTATCTAATGCCGATAAGCTAATTGACCCTTGGGGTTCGAAATTAAATTATGTAAAAACTAGATCTACAACTCAAGACAATAACTATATCAGTTCAGTATGGAGCAACGGTCCTAATAAAACCAACGATTCAAATTCTGAAACATTTGGTAATGACGATATAGGTATCATTAATTACTGAAAGGAAGATTACACAATGATGACTAAACTTACTTCTAAATTCGCAAACAAAAAACGTAAAGGCTTCTCCTTCATGGAAATTCTGGTAGCTTTAATTTTAATCGTATCTCTGTCCGTAGGTGCATTCTTTATGTTCAATGAAGCACAACAAACTAGAAAGCTCGCTCAGATGAATAATGATATGGATGCTATCACCACAGGTTGTCTTACCTATGAATCTCTTAATGTAAACTCTGAACTTCCTGCTAGTTTAGCTGATCTTGCCACCGGTCTTACTACTAACGACTCTGTTGATGGCCTTGAACACAAGAATATTGTTCGCTCTACAAAAGCAGCAGACGGCAATTTTGTCGATCCTTGGGGTCAAGCATATGAATATGATAAAGCAGCCCGTACTCTTACCTGTACTCCTAAAGATAAATCCGGTACTGCAATGGACCCTGTTGTACGTCATTTCTAATTTTATAATGTCCATAATGGGAGCAGGGAGCTATGCTCTCTCTCCCATTTTTTTGAGGTATAATATGAAACTTATTTCAAAGAATCATTGTCCCCCCCCCTGTAAACATAAGAATTTAGGTTCTGGATTACTTATAATGACGATAATAGCAGCAGTAATTATATCACTGACTGCTGTATCGTTAGCCAAAGTACATAATTTAGCACTAAATACTCTTTCATCCAATAAAACTGCTATGCAGGCTCAGCAATATGCTGCCGCTAAAGCAGATTTTGTTAAATTAGTAAAATATGATAACCTAACAGCTCAGAATAGAACAATAATTCAAAGTTCTAATGGATATCAGGACGAAGTAATCATTAGTCCTGAGTCAATATATCCAAACAACAACAAAATAAAACAAAAGCTATGTACTATAAATGTCTACAAAGGTCATGAGCCCATCCCAAGAAGCACACTTATAGTTACTAGGCTTTCTGTTGAACAAAATTCCGGTGGTGTACCGATAGGTACAATAATAGCTTGGCCAGGAACAGCAGAACCTACTGAATATGGAGTATGGCTTTTATGTAACGGCCAAAGTTCTGCTGCATATCCTAAGCTTAGATCTATTATCGGCAATACAGTGCCAACCTTAAACGGAAGATTTCTAGAAGGTACTACTAGTACCCCTAGAGAGTTTAAAGAAGCTGGTCTCCCCAATATCACCGGTACTTTTTATCATGACCCATATGCTGATCGTTATAAACCCACTGGTGCATTTTATCAATGGATTGCCCATGGTTGGAAACAACTATTCGGTGAAAGCGGTAATGGTGGCGAAGTTTATTTCGATGCTTCTTTTTCAAGTCCTGTATATGGAAAATCTACTACAGTTCAACCGTCTTCTTATACTGTAAAATATTATATCCGAGCCGCTTAATTATATTGTTCTAGAGCTGTACGAGGAAATTTATAATGTTGAAAACTTCAAAGTACTATCGTCCCCCCCTCATATACACAAGAAATAAAGGTTCTGGATTACTTATAATGACGATAATAGCAGCAGTAATTATATCACTGACTGCTGTATCGTTAGCCAAAGTACATAATTTAGCACTAAATACTCTTTCATCCAATAAAACTGCTATGCAGGCTCAGCAATATGCTGCCGCTAAAGCAGATTTTGTTAAATTAGTAAAATATGATAACCTAACAGCTCAGAATAGAACAATAATTCAAAGTTCTAATGGATATCAGGACGAAGTAATCATTAGTCCTGAGTCAATATATCCAAACAACAACAAAATAAAACAAAAGCTATGTACTATAAATGTCTACAAAGGTAACGAGCCTATTCCTAGAAGTACGCTTATAGTTACCAGACTATCAACAAGTGTTGATAATAGTGTTCCAAAAGGCAGTATACTGCCTTGGTATGGAAAAATATCAGATATACCTAACGGATTTGCGTTGTGCAATGGTAAAAACGGTACTCCTGATTTGCAAAACCGATTTATAGTTGGTAGTGGTGATACTTATCAGTTAGGCGATATTGGTGGTGAATCAGAAGTTACTCTTAAAGCTGACCAAAATGTTAGCCATTACCATCGTTTTGGATATCACAATGGCAATAACAATGGTTACTTTCTTACAAGTTCTGGAAATTATCAGCCTGCCCCACTTGCTGACTGGATGCGTGCCGGTAAATGGAACGGCAGCGGTGGAGGATGGTATGAAGGATGGGATGGTGGTTCAGGCACAAATTTCGGACGTGGACAGAACCTTGTTACATCACTTTCTATAGGAGCAGATGCTAGTCGTCCTCACGAAAATCGTCCCCCATATTATGCCCTGTATTACATTATGAAACTTTGATTATTATCTGACTGAGAACAAATAAGGAGTGTTCTTAATGAAAAAGAATAAAGGGTCTGGTCTACTTATAATGGCTATTCTAGCCTCTGTTATTACCGCTCTTATAGGCATAAGCCTGGCTAAAGTACACAATCTATCATTATCCAGTCTCCAAAGCAATAAGCTTAATCTACAGGCACAAGCTTACGCGGAAAGCGAAATCAAATACCTTAACTGCTTAGAATTTAATCAAATTAAAAGTCATCAAAAATATTATATATCGAATACAGATTATAAAACCGAGCTTCAAGTTACAGACAGCACTATTCCTGATAAGGATATTACAACCAAAAACTGTACTGTTAATATATTTTATAAAAATGAACCATTACCGCGCATATCATTAAATAAAACCTTTTATTCTACTGATGGTGGAAAAGGAATCGGCGAACCTCAATATATAGGTAAAACAGACGGCGGTACATTAAGCGGTACTGCTAAAGAATCCGGATTTATCGTTGCTGCCGGCAGCAATAAGCCTCGTGATTTATCAGTCAGGGTAAATGGTACTTTATTAGGTTACGTTGTACCGCGTGGATATGGTACAGGCGATATTCAAGTCTGTGTGCCATGTCCCAAAGGGGCAACTTGGCAGATTACAGGCAAATGTTCTTGGGCTTACTGGATGCCTTTGAAATAGGAGAAATTTTATGATTATAAAATTTATTGTTACATGTATAATAGCAATAACTATGATTAGTTATATAAATACCACTAACAGTCATTCATTAAAAGAATCTGTTACAGACCGTGAAATGGAAATAACAGCGGCAATGCTGGATAAAGAAATAGTATCATACTATTGTAATCACGGCGGAACTTTGCCTGATAAGTTAGATACTTTTACATTAAGAACTATGGGGTTCAATGACGTATTTAATAAAGCGTTAATCGAACTAGATAAATATGAATATAAAAAAATATCTGATAACAGTTTTCGCCTAAACGTAAAGCTGTCCAAAAGCATTATAAGTACAGTTCATAGCGATATGAAACTTATTCGTCCCCCAGAGGTACACTGATGATATTTCTTAATATTTGTATAATCGCGTCTATGATAGTCATAGCTATAACAGATTTACGTCATAAATATATTTATGATTGGCATCTCATAGCATCAGCATGTTTTATCATAGTGCAACTGATTTGTGCTAATGCTCCTATTCTCAATCATTTACTAGGTGCAATAACAGGCTTTCTTTTAGGATATATAATTTATAAATTAAGTTTTTACATCTATAAAGAAGAAGCTTTCGGATATGGTGACGTGCTCCTATTGGCGTTACTCGGATTATATTTCGGCACTAATATCTACAGCTATATAGTTGCAACATGCTGTATAATCTCATTACTAGCTGCATTATACTTAACAGATATGAGTTGGAATAGTATTTGTAATATATCTATACCTTTAGCTCCAGTTTTTATAACAACAGCATTTCTATATGAATTATTGAACGAACCTACAATTGCAGATTTTGTTTCAATATTTTTCTTTTATCCAATGTATTATTTTTATAAACTAAGCATATGATTAAAAAATCATCTTTAAATATCGTTCCTAACAACTTTTTTATAACAATGAATAAAAATCATCACGTATATAAAAAAAATGCTCTATCGCTTTATAAAACGCTTAGAACACATTTCAGTTATTTTATTAGCCAGGGAGGTAAAAATGAAGTTATATATATGTGAAAAACCATCTTTAGCAGAAGCATTAGCAAATGCATTAGGCAACGCTGAAAAAAAAGATGGCTTTTATCAAGTTAATGGAGATAAGGTAGCTTGGCTGCACGGTCATATAATGCAATTAAACGATGCGGAAGATTACGACATTAATTACAAATCATGGTCATATGATCCATTGCCTATAATTCCCTTACACTGGGGGAAAAAAATACCATCTAAAAATATAGGTATTATCAATACTATCAAAACACTATATAGTCAAGCCGATGAAATAATCAATGTCGGTGACCCAGACCGCGAAGGTCAGTTACTTGTAGACGAAGTATTAGAATACATAAATAATACTTTACCGACAAAACGATTATTTATTAACGCTATGGATAACACAACTATAGAACGTGCTTTATCTCAGATTGAAGATAATAATTCAGCTAAAAATAGAAATATGTATGCGGCTGCATTAGGCAGAGAATACATAGATTGGATGATAGGTATCAACGCTACTAGAAAATATACTCTTGATGCCGGTAAACTAATACCGGTCGGTCGTGTCAAAGTCCCAGTAATAGCTATGGTATACCGCCGCAATAAAGCGATAGAAAATTTTAAAAGTATCAAACATTATGGGTTGACAGCCTATTTCCGTTGCAATACATCTTTACCATTCCAGTCTGATTGGAAGCCAAAAGAAGAGTTGTTAGATAGTGAAGGCAGAATTACTGATGTCATAACTATCCGTGAAATAGAACAAAAAATCAGTGGTAAATCAGGTAAAGTAACAAAATGTGAAACTAAGCAAAAAACAGAATACGCTCCTTTGCCATACAGCTTATCCACATTACAGAGGTCGGCAGGACCAGTACTAGGTATGAATCCTGCTGAAACTCTGGAAACAGCTCAAAAATTATATGAGAAAAAACTCACTACATATCCTAGATCAGATTGTAATTACATTCCTGATGAACAATATAACGAAGCTATTACAATCATTGACAACTTAAAACTAACAGGAAACGATAAATTATTAGAATGGGCTCAAGGCTCGACAGCAACATTACATAGCAAGGCTTTTAATACCTCAAAAACCGAAGCTCATCATGCAATAATTCCAACAACACAAAGAGTTGACTTGAACACTTTAAACGATAAGGAAAAAGCCTTGTATATAATGATAGCTAAAAGATATCTTTTACAGTTCTATCCAGCTCATATATATGATGAGACATTAGTAGAAATAGATTGCGAAGGAGAAAAATTTATAGCTAAAGGTAAAATCATTAAAGACAATGGTTGGAAAAGCATCGAAAAAGAAGATGAAAAAGAAACTCCTAAGCTCCCGACATTATCAGAAAATACAGAGCTTATAATGAGTTCCGAAAGCGTACAAGAAAAAAACACTACTCCTCCTGCTCACTTTACACAAGATACCTTAATCGGTGCAATGACAGCTGCATATAAGTATCTTAAAGACAAATCTCTCAAAGATACATTAAAATCGGTAAAAGGCATAGGTACTGAAGCTACTCGTAGTACAACATTAACTGAGCTAATTAGAACAGGTATGTTATATGAAGTCACAGATAAAAAGAAAAAAGAATTGTATGTAAGTGAAACTGCTAAAGAATTGATAGAATGCTTACCAGATGAATTAACCTATCCTGATAAAACTGCATTACTTGAAATAAAATTAGATAAAATTGCTAAAGGTGAATTAAGCCTTGATACATTACTCGCGCAGGAAAGTGAATTTACTAAAAACCTTATGCAGCTACCCAGTAAATTCACCAGAACAAAACCAGAACAACCATCCTGCCCTTTATGTGGAAAAGGAATATTATATTTACACTCTGGTCAATATGGTAAATTTTGGTCGTGTAGTGAATATAAGAACGGATGTAATATTACATTCGAAGATAACAACGGCAACCCTATGATTATAGAATGTCCTACCTGCAAAAAAGGATATCTTAGACGTCAGAAAACTAAAAACGGTGACTTCTTTTGGTCTTGTAGCGAATATAAAAATTCTGGCTGCAATGCCTCTTTTTCTGATAATAAAGAACAACCGGTAATAAAGCTCTGTCCTAAATGTCAAAAAGCATATTTAAAAAAATGGCATGGAAAAAAAGGAGATTATTATCAATGTCCCAGCTGTAAAGAATTTTATGATGTAACTAAAACCGGACTGCCAGTTATAAAAAAAATTACAAAAAAATAAGGAGACTATCATGAATCATATTGAAATAAGTGGTCATTTGGCCGATGATCCAAAAGTAACTTATACAAACGAAAACGTAGTATGTAACCTGACTCTTGCTGTAAATAGAATCTTTACAAAAAAAGACTCAGAAAAGAAAGCGGACTTTTTTCGCGTATCTATATGGGGTAAACAAGCAGAATTAGCAGGGAATACTTTAACAAAAGGGAAAAAAATTCTCGTAGAAGGCAGCTTACAAATTAATTCCTATGTAACACACAATAACGAAAAAAGATGGGTCACTGAAATAATTGCCCATCATTTTGAATATATGTTTAGTAAACCTACATCCGATGATACCACCGATTTCTTAAACTTAGGTGATTCAATTCCGTTCGAAGATATTAAATTTTGACAAATGGCTAGATAGAAATTAGTGCACACAGTTAGCCCAAATAAAAATACCTGGGTGTGATATGATACTCCTAAAGTAGACTGATTAAATATAAAAAGTCTGCTTTGGGAGATTTTTTATGGCTAAAAAGAAGTATAGTCAAAAAAGCTAAGTAAATAGCACTTTATTATACCGTACCAAGAACTACAAGGTAACTATAACTATAGAGGTTGACAAAATAAAAAAATACGCATATACTAATATTACTAAGTAAGAACACTAAGTAATGTTAGGAGGGATTATGATGAGTAAAGCGAATACAGTCACCTGCTCGTTCACGATGGATAGGGATATATATAATGCTTATAAAAGCATTGTTTCTGGGAATGGCGAGAATGTAAAAGGAAATATTGTTCGGTATATGATGAGTGTTATCCGTTATGAAACTCCCAATGCTGATACGATTTCAGCGATTGAAGAAGTCCAGAGATTAAAAGCAAATCCCCACAAAAAAACTTATAGCTCTTTTACGGAGTTACTTGGGGACTTGGATAATGAGTAAATATAAGATTGTTCAGACCGGAAAATTCAAAAAAGATTTGAAATCAGTAATAAAGCGCGGTTATAACATAGATCTGCTAGGAGTGGTAGTAGACACTTTGGCTGATGGAAAGGAGCTTCCATCCAAATATAAAGACCATGCGTTAATAGGAAACTATAAAGGGTGTCGTGAGTGTCATATCACCCCAGACTGGCTGTTAATTTACGAAGTGGACGGGGACGAGCTGTTTTTGTACTTAACAAGGACAGGATCTCATAGCGATTTATTTTAAAAATTAGGCAATAGCCTATTGGCTCATTCCCCCTTGTAAACACAGTTATCCTAAATAAAAACACCTGGGTACATATCAATATGATATGTACCCAGGTGTTTTCTTTTGTAGGGAACTATAATATTTCTACTTTCTTGATTATCTTTCTTGATCCTCTTCTCGTTCTATTAATTTGCGTAATCTAGGATTATGTTTCAAAACACGCACAGCTTTTTTTATTTTTTGCTTATTGCCGGTAGGAGAACCTGGTAATTGCGTTAACAATTCCTTTTGTATTGTATCTAATCTTTTATTACTAACTAACCCAGATTTAATTCTATCAGTAATAAAATTATTCTCCTTATTTTTATTGACATTTTTTTGATGATACAATTCTATCGTCCTAGACGCTCTATATTGAATAAACTTTGACATTACTGATAAAGTTTCATCAGTAATGTTATACCTAGGATGCTTTTTAAACTCAAATTCTAATAATTTATGTAATACAGGTAAATGACGCTTTCTTACAAAAATTTCTGCCTGTTCATCTAAAGAAAAATATCTACATCTAATACTTTTTATATATTCAGGGAAATTTTCTTTTTTCAAGTCAATCGCAGCTGCACCATAGAGAAGAGAATAACCATTGTCAAAAAGTGGTGCTGGGCGAAGATATTCACCAGTATTATTGTCAATAATCATACCAAAATTTCCTAAATGCCTATCTTTATTTGCAATAATACTATCAAACAACATCATATCAGCATATTTATCAGCTCCAAAAATTTCTGATATTTGATGTTGAACCTCTAAATCAGATATATTGTAATTATAAATATTAATACCATTTTCTTTTAAAAATGTAGCAGCTTCTACGAAGCCTTCTTCCTCAGACGTAAAAAGTTTGCATAAACAAATAATTTCTTTTTTCCCATTTTTATGATGAAATTCTTCAAGATCATAATTTATATGCTCCAACCCCATAGCCTCTGCTATTTGTGCTGCATAAAATTCATTAGTTACTTGACTACGCATATCGGAATGAGGATTAAAATCATCACCTTTTATTAAATAAATTCCATCTTCTCTATTGGACCAACACTTCTTTAAAGCACCACTAGATGTAATTTCCGGAGATGTTAATACCCCGCTCACTTTTGTACTATATCCAGTAAATGCAACCATTGAAAGAATCTTGTCAAAAGAATGTGAATATAAATTATAATCTTTCCACTTATGATCTAAGTCATCGTTAGTAATCCAATAAACATCATTTAAAGATAATGCATGAGATAAATCTACATACTTCATAGGATTGGAATCGTCATCAAAAGCAAATAGTATTTTTTCAACAAACCGCCTATTTTTAGGAACTTTGCGACCATCAATCCAGTTAAGTAATTTTTCATCAGTTATCTCATCTAACATATTTTTAGGAAAAAGTTTATGGTTTTCATTGTATATTTTATTGATTTGTATAGAATATCTTTTTTTATTTACGCCAAAGAATTCTATATCATCTTCTAATAAAGAAAAGGATATTAACGGAATATCTTTAGAGCGAAGTGTATAATTGGCAATACTTTTATCAGGTCTTTTCATTTTTATCTCCTTTCCTTACCTTATATATCTAGGTCTTTTTTATACTCATTTAATTTATTATAGAAACAAGTTTTACTAATATTATACTTTTTCATTAATGCCACTGCTGTTACTTTTCCTGCCATCAATTCTTGATAATCATCTGCAAATTCTGCAGGCAGTTCTTTCCTAGGTCGTCCAAACTTTACCTTTCTTGCTCGTGCAGCAGCTATACCTTCTCGTTGACGCTCTTTGATTCTGATGAGTTCAGATTCAGCCATAGTAGCTAATACTTCTACAAGTATGTTGTTTATCATACTCATAATAGACTGCTGTAAATTTCCAAACTGACCATAATCAATCAGACTAGTTGGAATATCTAATATTCTAACTATGACTCCCTTTTTATATAGCTCTTCTAATTCATTTTTCAACGCAGTTTTATTTCGACCTAAACGGTCTAAGCTATGTATATATAATGTATCACCACTTCTTAAGCTATATTTTAAGCTCTGATATCCAGGTCTGTCAAAATTTTTACCAGATATCTTATCAATGAAAATATCTCTATCATCTTCTACATATTTTTTTAAAGCATCTATTTGTCTGTATAGATTTTGATCATTACTACTTATCCTAATATAGGCAAAATTTTTATTAATTTTTTCCATGATTAATATCACATCCTATTATAATTATAGCAAATTAGTTCT
>OMGV01000438.1_pt1 | contig 25974 bp, 25 predicted proteins | sample 1646111 | NCBI WGS metagenome assembly OMGV01 (sample SAMN05578590, study PRJEB25193) | human gut metagenome | biome: Human Microbiome; feature: human-associated habitat; material: feces | host: Homo sapiens | place: USA:Birmingham | reverse complement strand
CTATGATGGTACCGATTCATGCGCTATAGTGGTACCGATTCGCCGATACTGTCAAGTAAACGGAATCTGGAAAAGAATAAAATGATATACACCTTATTTATATTTAACGTAATGATAATCCTTCATCTATTAGTTAGAATGATGGTTAATTTCTTAGATAATAAGCCTATTTTAGAAGGCACAGAAGTAGATATTAAGATAGCAGGTAAAGTAGCAATATTAGCTATAATCATCATACTTTTAGTTAGTCTGATTTAACCATATTAGCTATAAGACAAAAGAAGCCAACCTATTAATTTAGGCTGGCTTTTTCTGTTTGTGTAAGTTTCAAAATCAACTTTGATTTATTTAAAGCACTCTTTAACTGCATTATCAAATTCTTCTTTACTACAAGACTTTCTAAGAATCCAGTATGATGTAGTAGATGTTCCACCGCTTCCAGTACCATTTATACTAATACTACTACCTTCTGATGTAGAACCATTTACATATAATTCCCAACCTTTAGAAATAAAGTACATCAAAGCAGATGCAGGTGTATTAAACTTGATTCTATTTCCTTCTTTATCTTTAAGTTTTTCTACAGTTTTACCATTATCTATAGAAACCTTCAAACCTTCTTTCTTGAAGTTACCTTCAAAAGTGACAATATTGTAAATATAATACTGTTTGTCTTGAGCTGATACTAGCAAAGGAACAAATAGCATTAAAAATAATAATAATTTTTTCATATCTAACTAGTTAAATTCTACTTAAAAATTCTATTTCACTAAGAATCTCTATATCTTGCCCTTTATCTAATAAGGCTTTGGCTTTCTCTTGCTTTTTACTCATTCCATCCTCACCAACAACACGATAATCTTGCTGTCCAACTACTAACACTTCTGTCTTCTTAGTTACAGAATCAGAAGGAATACCACCAACATCTTTAATCTTCTGTAGCAGTTCCTTTCTAGTGCCATAGCTGCAAGTTCCAGTAAAGCAAACATTCTTACCATAGAAGTAGTTACCTTCATCTGCTAATTCTGGATGCTCCTCTAGACTTTCTAACATTTCTGTTTTAGTCTTCTTATTCTTTGTAGCTAAATGTGCTATGAAGGTATTAGGTGCAAATTTACCTCTATGAAAATGGTACTTTGCTTCTAGTTCCTCCAGAGTGCTACCATCCATATCTAAGCACTTCAATAACAATTTAGCGCAACCTGCTGAATCATTATCAGCTTTATGATGTCCATCAAACTCTATACCTAGATATTTCAGTACCACATCTAAAGAATAGCTATAGCAGCCTTTAACTATGTATCTAGCGATTCTCAATGTGCAAAAGTAATCAAATGTAGGATATTCTATCTGATAGTTATCTAAAGCATCACGCAAAGCATACATATCAAATGAAGTATTGTGTGCCACTACTATCTTATCCTTTAAATATGGATATACCTCTTTCCATACATCAGGAAATTCAGGACTGTTCTCGGTGTCTTCTGGTTTGATACCATGAATAGCTATATTGAAGGCATCATAGTAGTTTCCTTCTGGCTGTACGAGCCAACTTTTAGAAGGCTGTAAGATGCCATCTACTACTTCTGTTATACCAATTTGGCAGATGCTACTTCTATCAGCATTAGCGGTTTCAAAATCTATCGCAACAAAATTATTCATATTGCTTTGAATTGTTAGTTTGTAAATATGTCGCAAAAGTAACGAAAATATTGCTACTATAGAAATGCTAGCCAATTATTTAAGCTTATTTAAACTTGTCAGGCTTATTTATAAGGTGAAATAGGGTAGTTCATGCCTAATATTGACTGAAAATAGAACTATGAAGTACGTTACGTTAGTATTGGTGTTGCGCACGATGAGGTGTACGCCAGTGATGCTGGAAGCGTTCACCTTCTCGGCGTTGTCCTCACCACGAGAGGTCATGCCGATGGAGAAGAGACCCAGGTCGGCGAAGCGTACGCTCTTGCCATCGAGGATGAGTTCCTGGAGGCAGTCGAGGGTGTCCATCAGAACACCATGTACGGTGCCACGGGAGTAAGGCGAGTTGTGCTCTGAGATGTGGGTTACGAAGTCCTCGAACTCCATGGTTCGGTCTTGCACTGCGGTGGCATAAAATTTCTTCTTGCCAGCATCCTTGCCTACCTGAGGAGTGCGGCTTACCTTACGGTACTTCAATGTTCCTTTCTTTGCCATAACATATTAGTCTTTAAAGGGTTAGTGAAATAATTGTTTCTTCCTTGATTACGGTTGCAAAGGTACGACATTTTTTCCGTACCACCAAATTTCAGCGTGTGATAAGGGTCGATTTTCAGCAAGTGGGCTTTTTCTAAATCTTAAATCATATTTTTCTTGCACGCTACCCATAGTTTTAGTCCTCGCAAGTCATAGTCTCATAGAAGCCCATCTTTTGCTTTTTACATCCCCCATCTAAACTTATTCAGAGATATGATGTACCGATTTAGGGTAAAGAAGCGATGACAATGACAATTACAGTTCGATTTTCCGAGCCTATCCCCCAGATTGCGAGTCGGCAGAAAAGGGTAGAAGAAAATGTAAATATAATTTTATAATATATATAATATATATATTATAACTTTCTCTTTTCACCTTTTCCCTCAACTGTACACCCTGCGGAATTTTAAACTGTAATTGTCATTGTCATCGCTTTTGCCAAATTGGTGAACGAACGTTAACGACTTTCATACGAATGTTAACGCCGAGAAATACCTCCCGAAATATTTGCCGTTGTCGGATATTTGCCGTAATTTTGCAGATGCATAATATTGTGCGAAACTTTAAATTCCCAGATCTATGGCGGAATACATTAACCCACGTGTCGATTGGGCGTTCAAGCGCATCTTCGGCAGTGACGACACCAAGGAGTGTCTCATAACGTTCCTCAACGGAGTATTTGAGGACGAGTTTGTAATCAAAGACGTGAAGCATCTGAAAACAGAGCAGACACGTCATCAAAAGCGAGAGCGAGGAGTCATCTTCGATGTGGCGTGCGAGACAAGTGACGGACGGCACGTCATCGTGGAGATGCAGAAGAAGGAGCAGCGCTATTTTGTGGACCGTGCGCTCTACTACTCCTCCAAGGCGATAGTGGAGCAAGCCCAGCCTGGCGAGTGGGATTTCCACCTGACACCAGTTTATACCGTGTGCCTCATGGACTTCATTGCCGAGACCGGCATCCCTTGCCAGTTCCGAACCGACATTGGCTTCGGATTGCTCGAAGAGGAAGGTTCATCAGACAAAGTTGCTCGTGGGCATTCCGAAGAAGAAATGAATGAAGCTCAGGACGTCATCAAGTCGCAAGAACATCTTGGCTTCAAGTCGCAAGAGCAACTGATAGTGTCTGGCAAGAATCGCAAACCTCGCAAGGGAAAGACCGCAAAGTCCCAAAGGGGAAAAACATGGCACCTTTCGGGCTTGCGATATGGCTTCGAGAAGATGAGGGTGGTGTTCTTGCAGTTGCCACTCTTCGAGAAGAAGGAGCCAGAGTGTATGGATATATTTGATTGTTGGATTTACGTATTGAACAATATGGAGCATTTGAAAGAAATACCATTCTTGGACAAGTACCCCGTCTTCCGAAAGTTGGCGGCGATAGGTGATCTGCAGAAGCTCACTCCAGAGGAGCGTGAGTACTATGAGTACGACATCAAGGTGATGCGCGACCTCTATGCCACCGACAAGTGGGAGAAGGAGAAGAGACGCAGAGGCATGGAGAAAGCTTGGGCGGAAGGTATGGAGAAAGGTATGGAGAAAGGCATGGAGAAAGGCATGGAGAAAGGCATGGAGAAAGGGGATGCCGACAGAGCATTGGCTGATGCTAAGCGATTCCTAGACATGGGCTTCTTGCCGGAGCAGGTGGCAAAGGGTACCCAGTTGCCACTCGACATCGTCTTAGCGTTGAAAGCAGGAAAGATGAAGAACTGAAAACTACTATAGTGCAAGGACACATGCGCTAGAAAAGAACAAAACGAGACCGGGCGATGAAAATTGTCCGGTCTTTTTTTTTGCCCAAATGTTTGGTGGTGTCAAATATATTGTGTACCTTTGTCGTCACGAAAAACACGAAACATCTTTTGCATTCTAATCAATGAATAGGTGCTCCGCAGTATCGCAAATATAATATTCATTTTTAAATATTAATAATGCAAATGGCGATCAATTATGAATTGGATGGAGTCGGTCAGCATTTGAGTGGATTCCTATCAAAACTAATCTTGAGTGACGAACTGGGTGATAATCCTAACAGTGCCGAGACCTTGAAAAACACTTTGATAACCCTATCAAAGAACTGTTACAATGGCTTTGTGAAAGGAGACGATGCCAAGGTGTGCATCCATGCGGTGGCAGGAAAAATTACTTCTATGTCACAGATGGTTTATGCTACATATTATTGGGATGAGGATTATTCCCACTATTACGAATTGCTGAAAATCCTTTTTGCCGAAAATTTGATTCACATCGAAATGTCTGATATGAAAGATTGGGTACGTAAACTTGATGAAGTTTTGGAGGAAACAACTCATGAGGAATATGTGCCTCGTGAGGATGAACATAAGCGTAATGTTCACATGATGCTCTTCTATTTGAATGTATATGCCAAGATAACGATAGCTGATATGTCTGAGTTGAAAAACAAGATATGTACCAGCAGTTGGCAAATGCCGACGTCATGACAGTGATAGGCATCGTGGCTTCCATCTATTATGCCAACCCTCGTCTGTGTAGCGGTTATACTGACTTTACGGCAGTGGCAGGAGGGCTTATAGCAAAGGTGAGAGAGCGGTATGTGACTTATTTCTTGACAGCAGAGAAATATGCTCGCCATGAGCGTGACTGTAAGTTCCAATGGCATAGCAAGAAGAAATATTACTATAACGACATGGTCGATTGGTGGAGAGACAAACCGCAGAATACCCAGCTGGTAGGGCTATTGACGGTTATCTGGTCACACATTGACTGGGAACCATCCCACAATAGCTTTCATCTCAAGCGTGATAAGCGACTGGCGAACGTGGAGGTGCCCACTCATATCAAGGACTACATCGATATTCAAGTCAAAAATGGTAAAGAAGAGGTAGATAAAGACTTGAAGTATCTAAGCAGACGCTTGACGGACGAGGTGGCTATCAATCGTCAGGAGCATCTTATGCTCAGTGAAAAATTGGGTAGAGCGAATGGCACGAATAATAACTATTATGGTAATATCGGGCAACAGATAGGCTCTGCCCAGGAAGTTTCTTATGAGGGGAATCAAACAAAAATATAAACATCATGGAAAATCAGAACATTAATGAAAACGGAAAGCCGATCATACAGCAAACTATCAACTATTTTGGCAACATCGGCCAGCAAATCAATCATGTTGACACGATCGAGGCTCACTTCGACAAGAACATGGGCATCCAGGTGGATGGACAGGACATCATACCCCAGCCATCAGCTATCGACTCGCCTGATGAAGAATGGATAGATGAGATTGCTTCTTGCTTCTTTGGCATCAAGGAGAACGCCTTGGAGTTTGTGAAAATGGCTAGAAGCATGAAGCCGAAGCAAATCACCGACTTGGTGAATGGATGGCTGGCGATGGACAAGATTAGTAAAATGAGCTTCAAGCGTGACTTGTGGAAACCATTGCACGAACATGGCGTGTATAAATGTACGGAGACAAATTGGAATGACCAAGTTCGTCTTCCTAAATAAGATAGAGTTTGCATAGTAGCATTTGGATATAGACGATTTTAAGGCATTGTTTATATATTAGTTTCACTTCTACTTGTGCAAACTTGTACAGAAACTTGTAGAGTGCTTGTAATTACTTGTATTTGTTTGTACGTCAAGTAATTGCAAGCACTCTTTGATTTTTCTTCCTTGATTTCTTCCTATCTTTGCATCGTCATCCCAACGAGGTGACGATGAAACATTGTATCATTTTTAATTCAAAGAAAGGAACAAGAAATGGAAAAAGTGAAAGTAGTGAAGCTCCTTGACAAGAAGAGTGGTGTGAGCCAGAAGTCGGGCAAGCCTTGGCAGTCTCGTGAGGTCTATTTGGAGTCGGTGCAGAACGTGATGCATCCTGAGAAGTACTTGGCTCGACTCTTCGGTGATGCGGTCGATAAGTTTAATGCCAAGGAGGGAGACGTGATAGGGGTTGTTATCCACCACTTCGTCAACGAGAAGGATGGGCGATACTTCAATGAGTTGAGCATCGTGGAGTTTGGAAATAATTTATAATAGGAAGAATTATGAACATTGAACTACAGATTTCGGACGAGGTGTATAAGAACCTCTTGTCCAAGGGAAGCAGAGTAAGCGGCACCATCGCCCTGGTAAGCCCGAAGGAGGGCAACTTCAATGCTTGGAAGTCGCATCAAGATAAGCGTGAGGTGAGAAAGTTTATCAAGTTGCCGCATGGCAGAGCTAGCATCGGCAAGGAGAACGTGCGACTCACCCTCCGCATCGACCGAACCGAGACTGATGTGATGCCCGACTACGTGATAGCGAGCGAGAGTCAGAAGGCGAGTGATTTCGTTGTGAGCAACATCTAAATAAAAAAAATATGTTTGGAATATCAAGAAGTGTAAGAAGTCGGGAGGTGCAGGTTTGCACCCCCGAACTTTTCCACCGAGCCATCAAGGGCAGCAAGGTGAGTTTGATTTGTGCCGAGATCGAGGATGCGCTGGAGAAGTTGCGCCGAGGGGAGTTGAAGAAGGAGGAGTATGAGCGAATGAAGACCCAGTTGAAGTCGCAGCTTCCCATCCTCACCCCTCACGCCACCTTCAAGAATGGTCGCCGCCTCAATGCCGATGCCATCCCGAGCGGTCTCTCCATCTACGACAAAGACCACATCCCCAACCCAAGAGGGTATTGGGAGGAGAAACAGAAAATCCTCGCCCAGAAGTCGGTTCTCGACTGCATCTGCCTCGTGCATGTTACTCCTTCGACCGAGGGCTTGCGTTTAATCTTCACGATTCCCAAGGGAATGACTTTGGCAGAGGCGCAGAAGTGGATGTCGGAGCAGCTAGAGGACAATGACTACGACTCTTGCGTGAAAGACTTGGCCCGACCATCCTTCCTCGTTCCCGAAGACTACATCCTCTACATCGACGAGGCGAAACTCTTTGAAGTTGCAAATACCTCTTTAAACCTCAAGGAAGGCAGCGCAAGTGAATCAGAGGACCTCAAGCAAGGCGGTTTACACCGCACAAACAATCGCAACTCTGTTGCGTCAAATAACAAAGGCGAGGGCTTTGATGCCCCGCCTACCTTAGAGCGAAGCGGTTCAGAGCGACGAGTAGGAGCGGTTTCCCCCTTCCTCCTGAGGAGGAAGGGCTGGGGATAGAGGTGGAGCCCTCCTTATGAAGGAGGGACGGGGTGGTTGGAAAAACCTTCCTTGGAAGGAGAAGGAAAGCCAGCGGAAACGCAGTTTCCTCAAGAATACAATGGCATTCCCTATGCCACGCTCGTCACGAAGCTCGTGGAATTGCTGGGAGGCGAACCCCAGCACGGTTCGCGCAACACCTTCATTTTCACTCTCGCCTGCTACCTCCGCTACATCTGCGACGACAACGCCGATTGGGTGAAGTCGGTGATCCCCATCTTCGGCGAGGAACAGAAGCGAGCCTTCACCACCGTGGAGAGCGCTTGCTCTCGCAAGCAGAGCCACGTGATGCCGAGCATCGTGCGCAAAGCCATCAAACTCTGCCAGGACGAGCTGGAGAAGGGGCAAGGCAAGAACTATGAGGAGGCTGACTTCGGCGACATCGGCAACCCTGACTCTTACTTCTATCACGTCAACGAACTGCCCACAAAGCTGCCTCGCCTCATCAAGCTCCTCGTCTCGAAGACGCCGAAGATGTATCAGCCAGCCGTATCGCAAGCCGTCTTCCCACCACTTGCCGCCCATCTCTGCAGCACTCGCTTCCGATATATCGACAATGTGGAGCATGAGGCCACGCTGATGTCTATCCTCTGTGCGCCAACGGGTTCGGGCAAGGAGTGCGTTTCGGAACCCATCAACCACATCATGGCTGACATCCGAACACGTGACGCAGAACAGAGAGCGAGAGAGAAGGCGTGGAAGGACGAATGCAACTCGAAGGGCTCCAACAAGGACAAGCGTGAACGCCCAGAGGGACTGGTAATCCAAGAGGTGAACATCGACATGACCAACCCAGCCTTCGTGCTCCGCATGAAGGAGGCTGAGGAACATTTCCTCTACGCCAAGGTGAACGAGCTGAACCTCTTCGATGCCCTCAAGGGCAAGACCAACCAGCACTTCCGCATCATGGAACTCGCCTTCGACCTGGGCATCTATGGTCAGGACCGTGTGGGTGTGCAGAGCGTGACCGAGACGGTGAGGGTGAGGTTCAACTGGAACGCCTCTTGCACCCCGAAGAAATGCCGTGATTATTTCAGAAGGGTGGTGACGGATGGTCCGGTGTCACGTATCTCTTTCTCGACCATCGACCGCCGTCCTTGTGGCTCGGAGATACCGGTGTATGGCTCGTATGACGCTGCCTTCGATGAGGAACTTCGTCCGTACATCGAAAACTTGGTGAAGGCACGTGGCTTGGTCGATTGTCCGCAGGCTTTCAAGCTCGCCCAGAAGTTGGTGGGGGAGAATGCGGAGTTTGCCCGGTTGTCGCAGAACTATGTGTTCGAGAACCTCTCCTTCCGTGCCAATGTCATCGCCTATCTGAAGGCTTGCGTGCTGTATGTGGCGAATGGGATGAAGTGGGAGAAGAGCATCGAGGACTTCGTGAGATGGAGCGAGCGATACGACTTGTGGTGCAAGTTGAAGTTGTTTGGTCAGATGATATACGAGGCAGACAACGAGCAGGCGAAGACCGACAAGGAGTTTGTGTCGGGTCCGAAGAATCTCTTGCGGATGCTCCCCGATGAGTTCACGCTGGAGGATTATCTCAAGCTCCGTCGCCAACAGGGTTTCGAGGGAGATGACCGGAAGCGTGCCATGAATGCGATTAACCAATGGGTACATCGTGGATATGTGGCTCGGTTGACCATGGTGCCACCCTCTATGGGAGTCGCAGCAGAACAAGTTGATGACAATGACAATTACAGTTCGATTTTCCGCAAGTTGAAATTCCTCAATTCTTAATTCTTAATTATAAATTATTAATTATCATGGAGATAGTAGTAAGACGCATAGCTAAGAAGAAAACCTATACGATAGGTCGCCTCTACATCCTGGAGGATGGGGAGGTGGAACGCAGGGTGGGTCCAGGCAAGCATCAGGAGGACAAGCGCATCATCCGCCACGACTTCGATACTGGGAAACTTGATGAGACTCATTACTTCTGCGATACGCTGGAACCTACTTGGCGCAACCTCCTGGGCATCGAACTCTCGCCCCAGGAGGTGGACGCAAGATACAGCCGAAAGTCGGGCGAGAAGGCACGCAAGGTGCCTGGCAAGACGGCGATACCTGAGGGAACTTATCCCGTGGTGGTGTCGTGGTCGCCTAGGTTCGGGCGATGGTTGCCTTTGGTGCAAGGCGTGCCTGGCTTCGAGGGCATCCGCATTCATTCGGGCAATTTCCCCGATGATACGCAAGGCTGCATCCTCGTGGGCAGCAACAAGGTGGTGGGAATGGTAGTGGATTCTCGCATCTGGCTCAATCAGCTCATTAGGAGAATCCTGGATGCAAGAGAGAGAAAGGAGGAGGCTATCTGGATTACCATCATCTGATGAGTATTCCTCTGATAGTGTATGATCATCTACTTCAGCTCTTGCTTCATCTTGTTGGCAGCCTTCATGGCAGCGGCACGAGCGGCGGCATTGGCAGCCTGGGCACTTGCCTTGCGATGGTAGCCCTGGACGTTGCCACGGCTGTCGCGAAGGGCTAGTGAGTCGCCCTTCATATAGACGAAGGAGAGGGTGTCGTAGGTCGTCTTCTCATTGAAGACCACACCATTGAACTCCTGTCTTCCCTTGACGAGGATGAGCTTGCCGTTGTAGGCGTGCCACTCCGTGTATTGAGGTGCCTCAGGATATTCCACAGGGCTATCGTCCTCCACCGAGCTATTCGCCATCACGAAGCCTACCGAGCGAGCCTCGCTCATTCGTTTCAGCGTGAAACCATAGTCACGAGGAATCATGTAGGTCTCCACGATGCTGTCGGGCATATTGGCGAGGATGCGAGCCTGCTGGCGCTTGGAGAGGTGGGTGACATCACGCAGATGAGGCATCACCGGATAAGTCCAGGTAGCCTTGAGCTTGTCGAGATCGATCACCATGTCGGCACCATTCTTGTCATCCTTGTCGGTGCAAGGCATCACGCAAATCCAGTCGCCAATCTCGATGTCGCCAAATACCTGATGGTTACGGGTGGCATCGAGGATGTTGTAACGGATAGGGTCGCCGCCTCCATTGGGAAGCAGGACGACGGCGGTGTCGGAGCAGCCCATGCACGCCAATCCATAGATCGCCTTGTCGCCCTTGGCAGGTTTCGACATGCTGATAGGCAGGCTGGTCTTCACCCTCTGTGGCTTCGGACCATGATGGCAAGACAGCATGGCAAGAGATGCCATGGTTATGATTAAAAGAGTCTTAATTTTCATTCTTGTCTTTTTATTTCTTTGGCAAAGGTACAACAAAATGCGATAAATACAAAATAAATCCCAAAAAGATTTTATTCTTTGAGAGAAAAATAGTACTTTTGCACAAAATAACAACAACAACTTTAAAAAGATATCATAAAATGCTGAGCAAGGATAGTAAGATTTATATTGCTGGTCATCATGGATTGGTAGGTTCCGCTATCTGGAACAACTTGAAGAAACGTGGATACAACAACCTCGTGGGCCGTTCTCACAAGGAGTTGGACTTGACTGACCAATATGCCGTACAGAAGTTTTTTGACGAGGAGCGCCCCGACGCAGTCGTATTGGCTGCTGCCTTCGTGGGTGGCATCATGGCCAACTCGCTCTATCGTGCCGACTTCATCATGCAGAACATGAAGATGCAGTGCAATGTGATCAGCAATGCCTACAGCCATGGCGTGAAGAAACTCCTCTTCCTCGGCTCTACCTGCATCTACCCTAAGGATGCGCCCCAGCCTATGAAGGAGGACGTGCTCCTGACTTCTCCGCTGGAATACACCAACGAGGAGTATGCCATCGCCAAGATCGCTGGCTTGAAGATGTGTGAGAGCTACAACTTGCAGTATGGCACCAACTATATCGCCGTGATGCCAACCAACCTCTATGGTCCTAACGACAACTTCCACTTGGAGAACAGCCACGTGATGCCTGCCATGATGCGCAAGATCTACTTGGCGAAACTCATCCACGAGGGCGACTGGAAGAGCATCGAGGTGGATATGAACAAGCGTCCGATCAATCCTACCGACAAGCTCCGTGCCATCATCGGCGAGGGCAACGTGGATGGTAACAACGACCACGAGCGCATCTTGAAGGCACTGGAGTTCTATGGCATATATAATAATAAGGTGGTGCTCTGGGGCACTGGCAAGCCTTTGCGTGAGTTCCTTTGGAGCGAGGACATGGCGGATGCCAGCGTTCACGTGCTCTTGAATGTCGATTTCAAGGACATCATCGGCATCGAGAAGTACTCTTCCGTATTCTATGGTGCCAAAGTGGATGGAGCCGTTGACCGCAACAACTCTGAGGGTCGTGGTGGAGCCATCCCTTCGCTTGGCGAGATACGCAACTGCCACATCAATGTGGGCACAGGCAAGGAGTTGACCATCCGTGAGCTCTCCCAGCTCATCGTCAAGACCGTGGGCTTCGAGGGAACCGTGGAGTTTGATGCTGCCAAGCCAGACGGCACACCTAGAAAGCTCATCGACGTGAGCAAGCTTCACTCGCTCGGTTGGACCCACAAGGTGGAGATCGAGGACGGCGTGGAGAAACTCTATGAGTGGTATCAGCAGAGCCTGAAAGAGTAAAAGGGTAAATGAAAGACAAAAGTCTTATTCTAAGATAATAGAAAAATGGAAGTAATCAAGACTGATATAGAAGGAGTATTGGTGATAGAGCCTCGCATCTTCAAGGATGCCAGGGGCTATTTCTTCGAGAGCTTCTCGCAGAGGGAGTTTGACGAGAAGGTGGTGCCTATCTTGGGGCATCAGGTGAATTTCTGCCAGGACAACGAGAGCATGTCGTCCTACGGCGTGATGAGAGGTCTGCATTTCCAGCGTCCACCTTTCACCCAGAGCAAACTGGTGCGTTGCGTGAAGGGTGCGGTGCTCGATGTGGCAGTTGATATCCGCAAGGGTTCGCCTACCTTTGGCAAACACGTGGCGGTGGAACTCACCGAGGATAATCATCGCCAGTTCTTCATCTCTCGTGGCTTCGCCCATGGCTTCGCCGTGCTGAGCGAGACCGCCGTGTTCCAGTACAAGTGTGATGAGTTCTATCACCCAGAGGCAGACGGTGGCATCTCCATCCTCGACGACAGCCTTGGCATCGACTGGAAGATTCCTACCGACCATGCCATCCTGAGCGAGAAGGACACCAAGCACGACTTGCTGAAGGACTTCGATACGCCATTCGACATCAATGTAAGCTTGTACGAATAATTGAACTTCCGTACAACGAAATTTGTATTAAAATCATCAGAGAAAATGAATATACTAGTGACAGGTGCCAACGGTCAGCTCGGCAATGAGATGAGAATCGTTAGCCAAAATACCACAGACCGCTATATCTTCACGGATGTCAACCAGGTGGAGGGGCTTGAGACCACTTACCTCGACATCACGGATATGGATGCCATCAGAAAGATGGTGAAGGAGAATGACGTCAATGTCATCGTCAACTGTGCCGCATGGACCAATGTGGATGCTTGTGAGACCGATGAGAAATTGGCGGCGCTCGCCGAGAAACTGAACGCCGATGCCCCTGAGAACCTCGCCCAGGCGATGAAGGAGGTGAACGGATTGCTGGTTCAGATTTCCACCGACTATGTGTTCGGCAAGGAACCCTACAATGTGCCTTGCAGCCCGGAGCAGAAGGGCACGCCTACGGGCGTATATGGCACGACCAAGCTGCATGGCGAGCAGAAGATCATCGCCACGGGATGCAAGTATGTCATCATCCGCACGGCTTGGCTGTACTCTGAGTTTGGCAAGAACTTCTGCAAGACGATGCTCAACTTGACCGCCACCAAACCGCAGTTGAAGGTGGTGTTCGACCAGTGTGGCACGCCTACCTACGCCCTCGACCTCGCCAATGCCATCGTCACTATATTAAATAAGGTGAAGGAAAGCCAGTCTTCTGCTGACGGCAATGCTTCTTCGGAGGGCAATGCTCCTGCTGGGGCAGATGCTGCCGAGAAATACGTGGGCGTTTATCACTTCTCGAACGAGGGCGTTTGCTCTTGGTACGACTTCACGCAGATGATAGCGAGAATCGCAGGGCACACCGAGTGTGACATCCAGCCATGCTATAGCTCCGAGTTCCCTTCGCCAGTGACTCGTCCGGCTTACTCCGTGCTCGACAAGCGCACCATCAAGGAGACTTTCGGTGTGGAAGTGCCTTACTGGATTGACTCGCTGGAGAAATGTATCGCCAATCTGAAGAAGACTTTTTAATTAGTAACAATCAAGACATTTCGAAATATGGCAAAAAGAAATATCGTTATCACAGGCGGTGCGGGCTTCATCGGCTCACACGTTGTTCGCCTCTTCGTGAACAAGTATCCTGAGTACAACATCATCAACCTCGATAAGTTGACCTACGCTGGCAACCTCGCCAACCTGAAGGACATCGAGGACAAGCCAAACTATAAATTCGTGAAGATGGATATCTGCGACTTCGATGCCTTCTATCAGTTGATGCAAGACGAGCACGTGGATGGCATCATCCATCTTGCCGCCGAGAGCCACGTGGATAGAAGCATCAAGGACCCTTTCATCTTCGCACAGACCAATGTGATGGGAACCTTGTCTCTGCTCCAGGCAGCCAAGACCTATTGGGAGAGCCTTCCTGAGGGTTACGAGGGCAAGCGATTCTACCATATCTCTACCGACGAGGTGTATGGCGCCTTGCAGATGACTCACCCTGAGGGTGTGCCAGCTCCATTTACCACCAAGGCTTCGAGCGACAAGAACCATGAGGCTTATGGCGAGGAGTTCTTCTTGGAGACCACCAAGTACAACCCTCACTCTCCATACTCAGCCTCCAAGGCTAGTTCCGACCACTTCGTGCGTGCTTTCCACGACACCTACGGAATGCCTACCATCGTGACCAACTGCTCCAACAACTATGGTCCATATCAGTTCCCAGAGAAGTTGATTCCTCTCTTCATCAACAACATCCGCCATCGCAAGCCATTGCCAGTGTACGGCAAGGGTGAGAACGTGCGCGACTGGTTGTATGTGGAGGATCACGCTCGTGCCATCGACATGATATTCCACCATGGCAAGATCGCCGAGACCTACAACATCGGTGGTTTCAACGAGTGGAAGAACATCGACATCATCAAGGTGGTAATCAAGACCGTGGATCGCTTGCTCGGCAGAAAGGAAGGCGAGGACTTGGACCTCATCACCTATGTGACCGACCGCAAGGGTCACGACATGCGCTATGCCATCGACTCACGCAAGCTCCAGAAGGAACTCGGATGGGAACCTTCCCTACAGTTTGAGGAGGGCATCGAGAAGACCGTGAAGTGGTATCTCGACAACCAGGAGTGGATGGACAACGTGACGAGCGGTGACTATCAGAAGTATTACGAGAACATGTACAAGAACAGATAATAACATTTCAATCTCAGAAAGAATCAAAATAACAGTTATAACTTCAATATCAAGGATGACAAACAAAAATGCACATCATCTGCCAGCGTGGGCAGAAATCGAATATACGGCGTTATGCAAAAGCCCTTATCTGTCAACTCCATTCTTCGTGCCTAAGGAGTCGAAAGTGTTCCTTTGCAGAGAGGATGGAAGCAGAAAAGAGGCTAGAATCTTATACCTGGTCTTCAAGCCAGCTGATGCACCTGAGGACGCAGAGTGGGAAGATGACCCAGTGCCAGGTGAAATCCTAGTGTCGGTCTTGGGCGATGATGACGAGGAGGTGGAGCCTGTCAAGGCTGTCTTCCTCGACCAGGATGTAGAGGACTTCATCCAGGTGGTGGAGGAGGATGATGCTACCATCACCTTCGACATCGACTGGTACTATGGTGAGGTGAAAGTGGAGAAGTCGGAGAAGACTCGTGACGGATTCGTCTGCAAGAAGGAGGACTTCGGCGACGAGGGACTGCTTGTCACCTTGACTCCTGATGAGGGCGCACCTTTCACGATGCGCTTGCAGATTCCATACCTGGGCTTCTCGCTCTACGACAAGGATGGCAACAAGGTGCACGGAGATGTGGTCGTGCCTCACGACAAGGTGAACGACTATAGTTATGACTTCGTGGGCGATGACAACAACGACCGCTTCTCGCTCCAATTGGACAATGACAAGCTCATCTATACTTGTGTGCTCCGTCCTCACGAGGCGAAACTCGTGGTACGTGACCAAAGACAGAAGATGGCGATCGTGGATGAATTGCCATCAGAGGGCAAGTTGACCGACTTGATGATGAATGCCCACGAGATTCTTGTGAAGAACAAGAACTATCGCTGGCGTGTCACCCTGAGCGGCACTTCTCTGGAGTCGGAGAGTGAAAGCGAGTTTGAGCTGGAGCCTACTGCCTTGGGCAACTATGCTTACGAGCAGTTCCAGAAGGCAGCTGGAAATATCGACGAACTGGGCGGTCATCTGATAGCCTTGGAACAGAAGTATGCTTTCCAGTGGTTCTGGTTGAAGGAGGAGGATTGGCGCCACGACGATGCCATGTTCGATATGTTCATGAAGCAGTTGGTGGCATTCTCTTATGTCAGTCAGAAGCCTATCCAGGGCGACCAGTTGCAAGCACGCAACAACAAGCGCAAGATACGCCGTTGTGCCAAGATGATTTTGGCGCATCAGGCTGGAGAGCAGAGTCTCTGGGACGAGGATGAGGAGGCACGCAAGGAAATCCTCTATCTCTTCAGTACATTCCACAAGGAATTTACGGAGGCATTGGAAAATTAAACATTAAACATTATTAATAAACGCCTAGTATAGGGGTGAATTCGGATTTTTTTCCCTAATTTTGCACCTTGGTAAATTATGTATTGTAAAATCTGAAGAAAATATACAAAAAAAATAATGAAGAAGAAAATTCAGTTCAGTCTCGTCTATCGAGACATGTGGCAGAGTTCTGGTAAGTTCCAGCCACGTAAAGACCAGTTGGCTAAGATAGCCCCAGTGATCATCGAGATGGGTTGCTTTAGCCGTGTAGAGACCAATGGTGGTGCCTTCGAGCAGGTAAACCTCTTGGCAGGTGAGAACCCTAACGAGGCTGTTCGCGCATTCTGCAAGCCTTTCAATGAGGCTGGTATCAAAACCCACATGCTCGACCGTGGTCTGAACGCTCTTCGTATGTATCCTGTGCCAGACGATGTACGTGCCCTCATGTACAAGGTGAAGGCTAAACAGGGTACCAACATCACCCGTATCTTCGATGGTTTGAACGATGTGCGCAACATCATTCCTTCTATCAAGTGGGCTAAGGAAGGTGGTATGACTCCTCAGTGTGCGCTCTGTATCACCAATTCTCCTGTACATACACTCGAATACTATATGAACATTGCCGACCAGCTCATCGCTGCTGGTGCAGAGGAAATCTGCTTGAAGGATATGGCTGGTATCGGTCAGCCTGCATTCCTCGGCAAGCTCACCAAGATGATCAAGGACAAGTATCCTGAGATTATCATCCAGTATCATGGTCACTCAGGTCCTGGTCTCTCCATGGCTTCCATCCTTGAGGTTTGCAACAATGGTGCCGACATCATCGATACAGCTATCGAGCCATTGTCTTGGGGTAAGGTTCACCCAGACATCATCTCTGTCATCAGCATGTTGAAGAACGAGGGCTTCGAGGTGCCTGAGATCAACATGAGCGCTTACATGAAGGCTCGTGCCATGACCCAGGAGTTCATCGACGAGTGGCTTGGTTACTTCATCAACCCAGGTAACAAGATCATGAGCTCTCTCTTGCTCGGTTGCGGTCTTCCTGGTGGTATGATGGGTTCTATGATGGCAGACCTCGGTGGTATGCGTCAGACTATCAACAACATCCGCAAGAAGAAGGGTGAGGAGGAATTGTCTATGGACGACCTCTTGATCAAGCTCTTCGACGAGGTAGAGTATGTTTGGCCACGTGTAGGTTATCCTCCATTGGTAACTCCATTCAGCCAGTACGTGAAGAACATCTCATTGATGAACCTCCTCACCATGGAGCAGGGCAAGGGCCGCTTCGTGATGATGGACGACTCTATGTGGGGTATGATTCTCGGTAAGAGTGGTAAGATTCCTGGCACTATCGACCCAGAGTTGGTAGAGCTGGCTAAGAAGCAGGGCAGAGAGTTCACCGACGTTGACGCTCACACATTGCTCACCAACGCCCTCGATGACTTCAAGAAGGAGATGGACGAGAACGGTTGGGACTACGGTCAGGACGATGAGGAGCTCTTCGAGCTCGCCATGCACCCAGAGCAGTATCGCAACTATAAGAGCGGTCAGGCTAAGAAGAACTTCTTGGCAGACCTCCAAAAGGCTAAGGACGCTAAGCTCGGCAGCACTTTGACTCCAGCTCAGCTCGCTGAGTTCAAGCACGCCAAGGCTGATGCTATCGTAGCACCAGTGGCAGGTCAGATCTTCTGGGAGTTCCAGGGCGAAGGCGAGTGCGCACCAGCAGTAGAGCCATTCATCGGCAAGGAGTACAAGGAAGGCGACGCATTCTGCTACATCCTCGCTCCATGGGGTGAGTTTGAGACAGTGCCAGCCGCTCTTGGTGGTAAGCTCGTGGAAATCAATGCTAAGCAGGGCAGCAAGATCCGCAAGGGCGATGTCATCGCTTACATTGAGCGCGAGAATAAAGAATAAATGATAAATAATAATGTATAAATAGGCATGCGCCCAATATACAGTATTTATAATTTATGAATTATAATTTATTAATTGACAAGTATTATCCTGAGGACAATGAGCTTCGTCATATCCTCATCAACCATAGCCAATCTGTAGCGCGAAAAGCGCTACAGATTGTTTCGTCTCATCCTGAATTGCACCTCGATGCCCAGTTTGTAGAGGAAGCAGCCATGCTTCACGACCTGGGAATCTTCCGCACGGATGCCCCTGGCATACAGTGTTTCGGCTCGGAGCCTTACATCTGTCATGGACGATTGGGAGCGGAAATCTTGCGCAAGGAGGGCTATGAGCGACATGCTCGTGTATGCGAGCGACATACGGGTGCCGGAATCACTTGCAAGGAAATCATCGCACAGGGATTGCCGTTGCCTCACCAAGACTTTCTGCCAGAAACAATGGAGGAGAAAGTCATCTGCTATGCTGATAAATTCTTCAGCAAGACGCACCTCGACCGAGAAAAATCCATCGAGAAAGCCGAGAAAAGCTTGGCTAAGTTTGGAGAGGATGGGGTGATGCGCTTCCGAGAGTGGGAGCGGATGTTTGAATAACGAATGATTCTGTCATTTGATTGATCATTAGAATCCTATTTTTGAATGAGAAAACAATCGATTATAGTACTTCTGCTGTTTGCCTTCATCTGTATGATGGCAAGCCCTAACTTGTTGCTTGCCAAAAAGAAGAAAAAGGACAAGAGGGCAGATGCAGCCTTGGCGGTGGGCGACTCCATACTCGTGGATTCGCTCGGCAATGTCATCGGTGATTCCCTGGGAAATGCCGAGGCGGACACTGCGTCCATGGACTCCCTGCAGAAGGCTATTTGGAAACATAACAAGGTGGTGGATGATAGTATCCGCCTCGATAGCTTAAACCGCAAGAAGTCGGGAGGCGTGGACGCTCCTGTCGATTATACGGCAGAAGACTCCCTCGTCTATGACGCTCCCAACAAGGTGGCGCATCTCTATGGCAACTCCAACGTGAAATACACCAACATGGACCTCACGAGCGACAAGATTGCCATGGACATCGACAAGAGTACGGTGAAAGCTACTGGTACTGCCGACTCTACCGCCGACAAGGGCGTGAAGGGAAGACCTGTCTTCAAGATGGGCTCGGACACCTATGATACCGATACCATCGCCTTCAACTTCAAGAGCAAGAAAGCCCTTATTAATAATGTTTATACCGAACAGCAAGATGGGTTCTTGACGGGTGCTCGCTCCAAGCATGACTCTTCGGGTGTCATCTATTTGCAGCATGGTCGATACACCACGTGTGATGACCCACATCCAGACTTCTACATCTCCTTGTCTCGTGCCAAGGTGCGCCCTGGCAAGGACGTGGTGTTTGGTCCGGCTTATCTCGTGGTCTGCGATGTGCCGATGCCGTTGGCTATTCCATACGGTTTCTTCCCATTCACCAAGAGTTATTCCAGCGGTTTTATCATGCCTACCTATGGCGATGAGAGCGACCGTGGTTTCTATCTCCGTGATGGTGGTTATTACTTTGCCATCAGCGACAAGTGGGACTTGAAACTCCTGGGCGAGATCTACACCAAGGGCTCTTGGGGAATATCTGCTGCCAGCAACTATCGCAAGCGTTATAAGTATTCGGGCAGCTTCTTCTTCAGCTATCAAGATACGAAGACGGGCGACAAGGGAATGCCTGACTTTGCGGAGCAGGAGAGTTTCAAGATTCAGTGGAGTCACCGACAAGACTCCAAGGCAAGTCCTTTCAGTTCGTTGTCGGCAAGCGTCAACTTCGCCTCTACGAGTTATGAGCGCAACAATCTGAACTCGCTCTACAATCCGCAGACCTTGACGCAGAGTACACGTACTTCTTCCGTCAACTGGAGCACTGGCTTCTCTAGCATCGGCATGACGCTGAGTGCCACGATGAATCTCTCCCAGAACATGCGAGATTCTACCATCTCCATGACGTTGCCGGACTTGAATATCTCCATCGCCCGATTCTATCCTTTCCGTAGAAAGAAGATGGTGGGAGACGAGAGATGGTACGAGAAAATTGCGATGAGCTATACGGGTCACATCAGCAACTCCATCAACACGAAGGAAGACAAGTTGATGCATAGCAATCTCATCAAGGATTGGCGCAATGCTTGGCAACATCAGATTCCTATCAGTGGTTCGTTCACCCTCTTCAAGTACATCAATGTGAACCCAAGCTTCAACTTCACCGACCGTATGTACACCAACAAGGTGACGAAGTCGTGGGATGAGCAGAAGCAAGTGGAGGTGTGCGATACCACATACGGCTTCCACAATGTCTATAACTGGAACTTCAGTGTGGGCTTGTCCACCAAGTTGTATGGCTTCTGGGTGCCAAGCCGCAAGATATTCGGCGACAAGATACAAGCCATCCGTCACGTGATTACCCCAACCGTCAGCTTCAGCTATGCGCCAGACTTCGGTGCTACTCGCTATGGCTATTGGGACACTTATCAGAAGACCGATGCCGATGGCAATGTCTCGCTCGTTAGCTATTCGCCATACCAAGGTTCGCTCTATGGCGTGCCTGGCAAGGGAAAGACGGGAAGTCTCTCGTTCTCCTTGGGCAACAACTTGGAGATGAAGGTCAAGAGCGACAAGGACTCCACGGGATTCAAGAAAATCAGCTTGATTGATGCGTTCGACATCAATATGAGTTACAATATGGCAGCCAAGGTTCGTCCTTGGAGTGACATGAACATCAACTTGCGCTTGAAGTGGTGGAAGAACTACACGTTCAATATGAATGCCGTCTTCGCCACTTACGCCTATGAGATGGATGACCAGGGCAACGTCTATGTGGGCAACCACACGGAGTGGGGCAAGGGTCGTTTCGGACGATTCCAGGGAATGTCGCAAAACCTCTCGTTCACTTTGACCCCAGAGAAGTTGGCTAAGCTTTTCGGAGGAGGCAAGAGCGATAGCGATGACAAGAACAACAATCGCAATCAAGATGACGATGAGGGCATGGACACCGACATCGAGAGCAATGTCGATGATACAATGGAGAAAGGAAAGAACGGTGCCAAGAAGAAGGGTGGCAAGGCTAAGACCGACTCGGATGGCTATATGGCTTTCAAGATGCCTTGGTCGTTGACCTTCGGATATGGTATCACGATGCGTGAGGACACACGCCGTGAGAAGTTCAATGAGAAGTCCATGCGTTACCCATACAAGTTTACACAGATGCTCAATATGAGTGGTAACGTGCGAATCAGTGACGGATGGAACATCAGTTTCTCTTCTGGTTACGACTTCGACAACCACAAGATGAGTATGACTACGGCAAGCTTGCAGCGTGACTTGCACTGTTTCAACATGAGTTGCTCGGTGGTGCTCGCTCCTTATACAAGCTATAACTTCACCTTCCGTTGTAACGCCTCTACGCTGACGGATGCGTTGAAGTACGACAAGCGAAGCGGTTATTCCAATGCCGTGCAGTGGTACTAAGAGAAAAAATGCCGTTCCGCGTCATTCGGAGAAATATATGATGTGTGATTAGGAAAAGACAAATAAAAATGATACAAAAAAGCCTCGGAGTGTTTGCTCCGGGGCTTTTTTGTACATATTGAGAAGTTATAGAAGTTAAGAGAAGTTCAAAATCTTACTTCTTAAATTCTTTCTTTTTCTTCATTCGTTTTCCTACGAAGTTCCAAGCTGGCATCTTCTTCAAGGTACTTCTTACTGGTTGAATGTCCCAGAGAAGGAAGATGAGAAGCACGGCAACGGCGATGATGCAAGTGATGCCGTAGAGCTGCTTGACGCTGATCATCAAGAGCTGGGTGGCGTCGTAAGGCAAGCCACGAGCCATGTTGTCTGCCATCTGATGACGAATGCCGAAACTATAGAGACCTGTACACATCGTTGACATCGGTCCGTTTCTCACGATACCCGCCATCGTCAATCCCATGAAGAAGTGCTGGAATGGCATCAACTCCTCTAGATATACCGTCAGCATCACGAAGAATATCGCATTGCCGAAGCTGCGAGAGAATGTTGGCAGGTAGAGCGCCTCGATAGGCAAGCCTGGGTCGATGAGGAAATACATCATCACCGGATAGAGTGCCATCGCCGCCACTCCAAGGGTCAGCAAGCGAGTGTATTTCTGATGGAGCACCTTGCACCAGAAGAGGCAGAACAAGCAACCAGCGATGGCTCCCACCCATTCCACGAAGTTGAGCACGTTGGTGGTGACGATGCCGAAGTGAAGCACGCCACCCGTGAAGGCGGTCTGCAATACCTTTGGAGTACTGCCCATGAACTCAACGAAGGCGAAGAGGATGAGCAGGGGAACGAGACGCTTGTACTTCCATGCGGCAGGCTCGATGTAAGGGTGACGGATATGGAGCATACGGTTGATGCAGAAATAGCCTGTCACGATGAAGAGCATCAAGTCCATCCACATGATGTCGCTCTCAAACCAGTTGTAATGTTCTCCGTAATTGAAGAAGAAGATGAACTCCAGCATCCAAGCCGACCACAAGAACAAGCCTAGGTAGTCGAGACTGATGAATGGCAATGGTTTCATGAAGCGGAACTCATGGGTGGTGACGTAGAGGAAGAGTGCGATGAAGAGTAGTACTCCCGTCATCGTCCAGTTGATGATGCGCCAATCCTGGTAGATATAAATCAGATGTTCGGTGATCCATGGCGAGAGAAACATGTTTCCCAGCACGATGCAATAAAGCAATGGGAAGAAGATGGTAAAGTCGCGCTTAGGAGTCATCCACAACTGAATCGTTGACATACACTCAAATGTACCGCAGAGTTTGAAGAAACCTGCGATGTAAGCGAGAATGCACATCACGGGAACAGAATCTGTCCACATGATGAGGAAGTTGCAAGCCGCCACCACCAAGGCTGCATTGATGAGCAACTGGCGGTTGGTGAAGTGGAACTTCATCTTGAAGAGGAAGGGGAATGGCATCGCCACACCCACTACGTTGAACATGATGATCATAAGCACGTCCTCTCTCATCAAACTATACTCACCCATCACCTGGCTCATCGCTCCTCCATAGATGCCGCTCGACATCAAGAAGCAGAAAGCGATGAAGAAATATATCCAGGGTTGCAGTCGGCGAGGAATATATCCATTGAACGAAGGGACACGAAAGGGCCCCTGTAACATAGGAGGTCCTGGCATTATTTAATTCTTACTTTGGTTTCAACATTGAGTCCGGCACGGAGCAATGCCACCTGCTTAGGGTCGTTGTCCTTGGTGAGGGTGATGCGAACAGGCACACGCTGCTCTACCTTGACGAAGTTACCTGTGGCATTATCTACAGGAATCATGCTATAGGCATTGCCTGCTGCTGCAGAGAGAGCCTGCACCTTGCCGTGGAATACGACACCTGGGATGGCATCGGCGGTGAAATCCACGCTCTTGCCCACGGTGATGCCGTCCATCTGAGTCTCACGATAGTTGGCTACTACCCAAACATCGTTGTCGTCCACGATGCGAGCCAACATCTGACCAGGCTGAACCAACTGTCCCTCGTGAATGTCCTTTCTGCCCATCACGCCGTCGCAAGTAGCCACGATTACGGTGTAAGAGAGATTCAAGCGAGCCAAGTTGAGCTGAGCCTCTGCCACGCTCTCACCAGCACGAGAACCACCCAACTGCTGGCTCTGTACGTTGTGAACGGATGCAGCACTCTGCTTTCTGCTGCTAGCCTGCTCATAGCGAGCCTTGGCACCGAGATAGCGAGCGTATGCGTTGTCATACTGCTGACGGGTGACAGCGTCCTTCTTCATCAAGGCAGCGAAACGATCGAAATCTTGCTTGGCGTTGATCATATCTACACGAGCCTCCTCGATGCCAGCCGAAGCTGTCTGCACATTGCTGGCAGTAGTGCCCATGCTAGCGGTAACAACCGAAGAGCTAGACTTGCTTCCACGCAATCCTGCCTCAGCCTGAGCCACATGGAGACGGAACTCAGCGTCCTCGATGATGACGAGTGTGTCGCCCTTCTTCACGTGCTGGTAGTCGTTGAATCGAATCTCCTTGATGAATCCCGGCATACGGGTATTGATAGGAGTGATGTGTCTGTTCACCTGAGCGTCATCCGTGTAAGCCACGTCGCTTCCATGGTAGAAATGGCTGAAGCACCAAGCCACGGCTCCTGCCAAGAAGAGGATGATCACTACGTTGTATATTCTCTTAATCAGTTTCTTGTTCATAATTCTTTTTTATTTATTGATTGGAAAGCATTTGAATTTTTCACTCTTCACTCTTCGTTCTTCACTTCCTAGATTTCTCCTGCTACGTACTTCATCTTGTAGTAGGCATAAACGATGTTGATGCGAGCGTCCACCTCGTTCAACTCTGCATTGAGCTTCAAGTTGGAAGCATCCACCATGTCGGTAACCAGGGCGAGCTGGCTGAGGTAGCGAGCGTTCATCACCTCGTAGTTCTGCTGGGCTAGCTCCACGCTCTTCTTCTGGGTCTCCAGTTCCACGTAGGTCTGCTGGTACTGTACGTAGGCAGCCTGCACGTTGTTGTTGAGTTGCTCGGTCTGCACGGCATGAGCCTCACGAGCCTGGTGGGTCTCCACGGCAGCCTGCTTGATGCGCTTGTTGCTCTTGAAGAGGGAACTGAGGTTGTATTTCACGCCCACGCCCACGTACCATACGTTGAGGTTCTTGTCCACAGGAGGAAGCTCGAAGAGGATAGGACCGTCAAACTGGTCGGTTGCCACGAATGCCACCTTAGGTAGCAAGTCGCTCTTGGCAAGTTTCTCCTTCTGTTCAGCTATCTTGATGGCATTGTTGCTCTGCTCTAAGAGAGGGGAACTCATCGCTCCGGCGGTCTGCCAATAAGCCTCGCCATCCTTGCCATAAGCCTTGTCGGCGAGGGTGGCATCAGGGATGATCTGCTCGTCCTGGCTCATGCCGAGGGTGTTGCAGAGTTGATGGTTGAGGATGCTGCGATTGTTGTGGAGCGATGTCAAGCCGAGTTTGAGACTCTCCATCTGTAGCTCATATCGGGTGATGTCATTCTTCAATGCCATGCCCTCCTTTTGCTTCGCCTTGATGTCCTCGATGAGTTGTTGGGTCAGCTCGATGTTCTTTTCATACACCTTGATGCGGTTGTCTATCTTATAGAGGTCGAGGTACTGACCGAGGGCGATGAAGCGCATCTGCTGGCGAGTGAGCTTGACGCCCACCTCAGCTTGCTGCTTGCCCAGTTCTGCCAGGCGGATGCCTGCGTTGATGGCACCACCGGCATAGACTACTTGTTGGGCATTGAATGCGAAGTTGTTGCCGAAGTGAGGGGATTTCAGTCCATGCACATTGCTAAAGTCACGGTCGGTGAGCAGTGCATTGCCGATGTAGCTGAACGATAAGGAAGCGTCGAGGTCGGGGAGTCGCTTGCTCTTGGCGCTCTCGATGCCGAGGCTGGCAGCCTCCACGCCCGTCTTGGCAGCGGTGAGGCTCTTACTGTTTCCTTCAATCTTGTCGAAGAGTTGGGAGATGGTCATCGCCTCTTGCTTGCCGGCTGTAGCGGTATTGCCAGTAGCGGTAGCATTGCCCATTGCGGCAGTTGACGTTGGGTTAGACTGAGCGATAGTCCAGATGGTGCCTCCTGCCAGCAGAAGGCTTACGAACATGATTTTCTTTATCATTTAATTAACTTTTAGAATAAACTTGTCATAGATACGCATCTTTTTCATGCGATTTCTGTTATCTCTTGAATTCGGGTGCAAAGGTACGATGTTTTTGTCAATTGCTCGTTTCAAAAATAACGCGCGGAATGGACTATTTGGGAATAAATGTTCTTTTATGTCACATAAAATTCGTAATTTTGCAACCGAAAAAGGAACAGGCGAACCATAAGTGGTGTTTTGTTACCTATGGCGTGACACTTCTTATATATATAATAATGTATCACTACTGTCCAATAAAAAAGGGCAATTCGATCTTTGAAACAGTTGAATTAT
>OMGV01000417.1_pt1 | contig 27268 bp, 18 predicted proteins | sample 1646111 | NCBI WGS metagenome assembly OMGV01 (sample SAMN05578590, study PRJEB25193) | human gut metagenome | biome: Human Microbiome; feature: human-associated habitat; material: feces | host: Homo sapiens | place: USA:Birmingham | reverse complement strand
GCATGTGTTAGGCGCGCCGCCAGCGTTCGTCCTGAGCCAGGATCAAACTCTTTATAAATGGTATTTAATCACTTACAAAGTGTTAAATCGCTGTAATCACTCAGACACAATCGCTTGCGTCCTGTATGAATTACTTGTAAATTTGGAATTGATTAACGTGGGTTTCCAAACCCACGATCAAGGTTCCACAAGTTTCAGTTTTGTTCAATTTTCAAGGTCCTGCTGCGCTGTCGCGTTTCCGTGACAGCTTGTATATTATATATCAGATTCTCTCGTTTGTCAAGAGGTTTTCTGAAAGTTTTTTGAAGAAGTTTTCTTCAAAAAACGGCGTACAAGCTGTAGGTAAAGGCTCCAGCGGCTGCCGCCGCGGGCTGGGCTCGCGAGACAGCTTGATTATTATAGCAAGTAGTATGACCTTTGTCAACAGGTTTTTGCAAGTTTTTTTGATTTTTTCGACAAAGTTTGAGGGCGAAGTTTGGGCAAGGTGTATATTGGGGTGATGGGGGGTGGTGGGCACAAATTATGGGGGTGGGCGGCAAAAAGGTTGCGGGATTAGGTGGTTTGGGGGAATGGGTGGGCAGTGGAAGATTGACGGCAGGCGGCGCGAAGTTGCGGGCCGGGCATGCCCGGCCCCTACGGGGGGGCGGAGGGGGAAACGGGTGCTTGCTGGGAGGGGTGAATTTTCTCACTACAACAAAAGAGGAGAGGCGAGCCTCTCCTCTACTTATTTATATAGCTTATTTTTTATGGTACATCCTGTCGTCTTCCTCATAGGTCGGTTCGCAGGTCAGGTACATGCCGAGTTTCTTTAAAGTGTCAGCATCCACGCTGGAGAGGATGACGGTGGAATGGATGTCGCAGCCCTTCAGGTTGGGGATCTGCTCCATGGCTTTGGCGGCGTATTCATTTTCGGAGACCGAGCTGGACAGGGCGATCAGAATCTCGTCGGTGTGCAGGCGCGGGTTCTTGCTGCCGAGGTAGTTCGTCTTGAGCGTCTGGATCGGTTCGATGGCGCGGGCGGAGACCAGATCGGTCTCCTGATCGATGCCGGCCAGCTTTTTCAGAGCGTTCAGCAGGGCCGAGGATGCCGCACCCAGCAGCGGGCCGGTCTTGCCTGTGACAATCGTGCCGTCGGCCAGTTCAATCGCAGCGGCAGGCTGACCGTCAGTGGCTTCGGACATTGCATGGGCACGCTTTTCGACCTCACGCTCACCCAGGGCAATGCCTGCCTGGTTCATGAGCAGCTCGAGCTTAAAACGTTCCGGCTTGACAACACCGCTGGCCTTCTGGTCGCAGAGGCACTTGAAGTACCGGCGCACGATCTCATTCAGCGACGCTTCACGGCAGACATCGTCATCAATGATGCAGTTGCCTGCCATGTTGACGCCCATATCTGTCGGAGAGCGATAAGGGCTCTTGCCTGCGATCAGCTCAAACATTGCATTGACGACAGGGAAAATCTCCACATCGCGGTTGTAGTTGACTGTCGTCTTACCGTAGGCTTCCAGATGGAACGGGTCGATCATGTTGACGTCGTTCAGATCGGCGGTGGCGGCCTCGTAGGCCAGGTTGACGGGATGCTTGAGGGGCAGATTCCAGATGGGGAAGGTCTCGAACTTGGCGTAGCCCGCCTTGACACCGCGCTTGTACTCATGGTAGAGCTGGGACAGGCAGACCGCCATCTTGCCGCTGCCGGGGCCGGGGGCCGTGATGACCACCAGCGGGCGCTCGGTCTCGATGTAATCGTTCTTGCCGTAGCCGTCATCGCTGACGATGTGGGCCACGTCGTTGGGGTAGCCGGGAATCTTGTAGTGGCGGAAGGTGCGGATGCCCAGGCCGTTGAGCTTCTGCTCAAACGCCGTGACCTCGGGCGCATCGGTGTACTTCGTCACGCAGACGCTGCCCACAAACAGGCCGACGCCCTGGAAGGCATCGATCAGGCGCAGCACGTCCACATCGTAGGTGATGCCGTAGTCACCGCGCATCTTGTTGGCGACGATGTCCTCGGCGCTGATGACGATGACGACCTCGGCCTGCTCCTTGAGCTGCAAAAGCATCTGCAGCTTGGAATCAGGCTGAAAGCCCGGCAGCACGCGGGACGCATGGTAGTCGTCAAACAGCTTGCCACCAAATTCCAGATAGAGCTTGTTGTCAAACTGGGCGATACGCTCCCGGATGTGGGCGGACTGCATCGCAAGATATTTGTCGTTATCAAATCCGATCTTCATCTACATTCCCCTTTTCCTGTGCTTAAACCAATATGAAATCAGTATACCATTTTTCGCGGCGGCTTGCAATGGGGTGGGCGCGCTTTCCTGGCCGGAAGAGGCCCTGCGCGCCAACATTATCGCGCAGGTCAGTCTGGCGCTGAACCGCATCTGGACCGAGTGGTACCCCAGCCGCGGGTACAGCTTCAACATCACGGGGTCGCCGGGGTACGACCAGGCCTATGTCAACGGGCGCACGGTGTTTGCGGTCATGGAGCGGCTGACCGCCGAACTGTTCAACACCTTTGTCCAGCGCAGCGGCGACGCCGAACCGTACTTTACCGAATACTGCGACGGCAAGACCGTGACCTGCCCCGGCATGAAGCAGTGGGGCACGGTGGACCGCGCGCGGGAGGGCATGAACGCGCTGCAAATCCTGCGGTACTACTACGGAAACCGCGTGCAGCTGGTCACAACCGACAACATTGTCGCCATCCCGTCCAGTTATCCGGGCAGCCCGCTGCGGCGCGGCAGCACCGGGACGAATGTGCGCATCCTGCAAAAGCAGCTTTCCCGCATTGCCAGGGATTACCCGTCCTTCGGCAAGCCCGCCGTGACCGGCACCTTCGACGAGGCCACCGAGAACAGCGTGAAGAAATTCCAGAAGCAGTTCAGCCTGACGGCGGACGGCGTGGTCGGCAGGGCAACGTGGAACAAGGTGAGCTTTATTTATGTCAGCGTCAAGGACCTGGCTGAGCTGACGAGCGAGGGCGAGACTGCCGAGGGCACCCAGAGCACGGGCGGCTGGCCGGGGACTGTTCTGCGGCGCGGCAGCACGGGCAGCAGCGTGGAGCAGGTGCAGTTCTGGCTTTCGGATTTAGCGCAGTTTGATTCGTCGTTGGTGCGCGTGACGGTGGACGGCAGCTACGGCGCGGCAACTGAGCGGGCCGTGCGGACGTTTCAGCAGAAACAAAGCCTGACGGCGGACGGCGTGGTCGGGCAGCGCACCTGGAACGCGCTGTACGCCGCGTGGGTCGACGCGCAGAGCGACCTGGGCGGTACAGCGTGGCCGGGCACGGCGCTGCGGCGGGGCGCTGCCGGCATGGAGGTGCGGCTTGTGCAGTTCTGGCTGCGGCTGGCAGCGGACAACTACAGCGCACTGCGCACCGTGACCGTGGACGGCAGCTACGGCGCGGCGACGGTCAGCGCGGTGGAGGCGTTTCAAACGCTGTTTGGGCTGACGTCGGACGGCGTTGTCGGGCGCAGCACGTGGAACAAGCTGAAGGAGGTCGGACTGGCCGTGGCAAACAAAATTGTGGCCGCCAACGTCGCGCCCGGGCAGTTCACGACCACTACGCGGGCGGGCAGCAGCGGCACCGCCGTGCGGGCCGTGCAATACTACCTGCGGCGGCTGGCGGCCTACTACAGCGATGTGCCGCGCGTGGCCGTGGACGGAAAATTCGGCGCGGCGACGACGCGGGCCGTTAAGGCGTGGCAGTCCCGCGCCGGACTGACGGTGGACGGCGTCGTCGGGCGGCTGACGTTCCAAAGCCTGTACGACGCCGTGCAGGCACTCGAAGCCAGCGGCCCTGTTGTGCGCACGGTCAGCCTGCCCGCGCCCGCCGCCACACTGCGCCCCGGCGACACCGGCGCGGCGGTGCTGCGGCTGAATCGCCTGCTGCTCTTTTTGAGTCAGTGGATACCGGAAATCAACTTTACGGCCAGTGACACGCCAGACAATACCTTTGACCTCGAGTTGGAAACTGCCGTGCGCAGTGCGCAGCGGTACTTCGGGCTGACCGAGACCGGCGCGGTGACGGCGGCGGACTGGAAGGTGTTCCGCGATGCCGCCGAGCAGCTGTTAGCCGCGAACCCCGCCGGGCCCAGCCCCAAGCCGGGCGGCGTCTGGCCCGCCAGTGCGCTGGCACCGGGCAGCGCCGGGCCCGCGGTCCTGCAGGTACAGAAGTGGCTGAACATTATTGCCGCTGCGGACCAGACCGCCGATTTTGTGCCCGAGACCGGCCTGTTCGACACCGAGACCCAGGCCGCGCTGGAAAGCTACCAGCTGACCGCCGGGCTGGAAACGCTGGGCGTCGTGGACGCCGACACATGGGAGAGCCTGCGTCTGGCCGCGCAGGGGCTCTGCCGCGAATGTCAGGAGGGATAAGCTATGCCAAAGGTCTACGTGTACGACTCCTATGACAACAAGTTTTTCCGCTATACTTTGCGTGAGGACGACCCGATGCCCTACAGCACCGATACAACGCTGCGGGTGCGGGAGTTCCGCGGGTCCAGCAAGAGCAACGTGCTCTGGACGACCACCGCTGCCATGGAGGCGTGGAACCTGACCCGCCGCACCTACGGCAGCGGTATCCCGGTGGGGTACGCCTTCAAGCGCATCTGGGAGGGCGGCCACGGCACAACGAGCCAGCACTATGCGGGCGTGGCGTTCGACGTGGGGCAGCGCAGCACTGCCGCAAATCGCCGCAAAATTTACAACGCCGCTGTGCGGACCGGGGCGTGGGGTTACGTGGAGCCGCTGTCGATGACACCCACCTGGGTACACTTTGACCGGCGGTACGGCAAGCCCGCGTGCCGCAGCACGACGGCAGGCTACCCCACCGTGCGGCGCGGCAGCCGCAGCACCTACGTGCTGATTTTGCAGGACGCGCTGAACGCGCTGGGTTATACGACGAACACGCTGGACGGCATCTTCGGCCATGCGACGGAGAACGCGCTCAAGGCGTGCCAGCGGCGGTTCGGCCTGACTGCCGACGGCGTATGCGGCTGCGCCAGCTGGAAAAAGATTGCCGAGGCGACGGTGGGGATCGGCAAAACGGCGACGGTTATTGATTCTTGATTTATCTGCTGGTATAATAAACTTGGCTCCCTCCGGGAGGGGGCCAAGGAGCTGCACTATATTATATAAGGAAGTGTTCCCACATGGATATGCTGGAGTTTTTGCGCACCCGCCGCACCTACCGCCGCTTTGAACAGCGCCCTGTTGCGCCGGAGATCCTGACCGAGGCCGTCGATGCGGCACGGATAGCCAGCTGCGGTGCCAACCGCCAGACCGTGCGGTACATCGTTGTGCAGAGTGCCGACGCCGTGGCCGCCGTGCAGCCGCTGGTACACTGGGCCGCCTACCTGCCGCCCGAGCAGGGCCAGCCGAAACCTGACGAGCTGCCCACCGCGTTCATTGCGGTTTTGCAGGACGATAACCTGCCCGGCGCGTCCGATGTGGACGTCGGCCTGGCACTTGGCAGCCTGACCGCCGCAGCCTGGGCACACGGTGTGGGCAGCTGCATCATGGGCGCGATTGACCGCCCGGCCCTGACCAGGCTGCTGGCCCTGCCCGATGGCGTGCGCCTGTGCTACATGGTCGCACTGGGCTACCCGACGCACGTGAGCAAGCTGGTCGAAATGCAGGACGGCAGCGTCAAATATTATCTCGATGAAAACCGCGGCTACTGCGTGCCGAAGCGCAGCATGGACGAGGTGCTGCTGAAAACGCTGTAAAAGTAAAAATCGCAGTCCCGATGATGAAATCGGGGCTGCGATTTTTTGTATCCGTCAGAAGCGGCGTCTTTCAGCCTTATCCCAAAATAGCAAAGCTCTGTGCGCCAAGGGACAGCGTGTCGTTGACGATCTCCGCCTTGCCGATGGTGTACTGAATTTTCAGATCCTCGGCCAGCTCCAGCGGCAGCTCGATGGAGACACCCGCCGGGTTGACGGCGCAGATCAGATCGCCGCGCTGCCAGACGAACGGGCGGTAGTCGTCCTTCGCCTTGGGTGCGTACAGCACCTTGAACGGTGCGTCTGCGTTCAGGTCGGCGTGTGCATGACGGAAAGCCAGCAGCGACTTCACGCTGTTCAGCAGGCTGTCGTGGTCGTCCGCCTGAGCGGCCACGGTGGGCGCATCGGCGGCAGTGTCCACAGGCAGATAGATATTCTGTGCGTCGGCGGTGGAGAAGCCGTGGTTGGCCGTGTCGTCCCACTGCATCGGCGTGCGGGAGCCCGTGCGGAAGTAGCCGCCCTCCTTGGTGGGCAGCGGCAGATAGCGCATACCGATCTCGTCACCGTAGTAGACGAAGGGAGCACCGGGCAGCGTGAAAATTGTCGCGTAGGCCAGCCGCAGCTCGTCAGTCGTCAGGCCCGCGGAGGGGCGGATCGTGTCATGGTTGCAGGTGATGAAGCACCACAGACCGTCCTTGTGGGTGGCCTTGTAGGCCGGCAGGTACTCGTCCAGGAATTTGTCAATGCCGGTGCCGGAGTTCTTGCAGAAGTACGCCTTGCCGATGTTGTGCGGGTTCGAGTCCATCGCACCGTCATAGTTGCGCATGAGCCAGCTGTAGCCGTTGCCCTGCCAATTGAGATAAAAGTCCATGTCAAAGCCGTTTTTCAGCGACATGCGCGGGCCGTTCCACTCGGCGATGAGCGCGGCCTCGGGATACTCGACGTCCAGCATATCCCGGATATTGCGCCAGATTTTGCAGGTGTACTTTTTGCTCTTAGTGTCATTCTTTACAAGGCTCGACGCCATATCGACGCGGAAACCGTCGCATCCCATGTCCAGCCAGAACCGCATGACGTCCTTCATGGCCTCCACCGTCGCCACGCAGGCGGGGTCGTCGGTGGGCTTCTGCCACTTCTGGTTGATCTTTCCATAGCCGTAGTTCAGCGCGGGCTGGCACTTGAAGAAGTTCAGGATATACGTGCCGTTGCGTTCGGTCTCGCCGCCGATGAACGGCATCCCGTCGCCGGAGGCAAAGCAGGAATCCGTCCAGATAAAGCGGTCCGAGTATTCGTTGTGCCCGGGCTTGCAGCTGGCCTTGAACCACGGGTGTTCCTCACTCGTGTGGCCGGGCACCAGGTCGAACAGCACACGGATGCCCTTCTCATGCGCGGCCTTGAACAGCGCGGCGGCGTCCTCGTTCGTACCGTAGCGCGGGGCGATCTTTTTGTAGTCGCGCACATCATAGCCCGCATCCTTGAACGGCGAATCAAAGCAGGGGTTGATCCACAGGGCATTGCAGCCCAGGTCCCTGATGTAGTCGAGCTTGGCAATAATGCCCTGCAAATCACCGATGCCGTCGCCGTTGGTATCATAGAAGCTCTGGGGGTAGATTTCATAGAACACTGCGTCTTTCAGCCACTGTTTCATGAGATGTCTCCTTTACTATAATAGACAGATAGAATATCCACGGCAGCCCGCAGGGGCGCATTTCCTGTGCGCTCGGGAGGTTTTTCCCGCCGCGCACGGCCACGGGCGGATATGGAATCCGCCCCTGCGGCGCTCCCTGTCAGTTTGCCGCTTCATGGGTATGGAAACGTTTCATCCGTTTCTACCCCTATACTATCCCCTTCTTCTCCCTTTGTCAACGCAGCAAAGCAGACAAAATAAACCACAAATTTTCTACATTTTGCATCAAAAACTAACATATTGCTAAATTGTGAACGTTTCATTGACAAATTACGAACATCGCGGTAAAGTAGTAGGCACAAGCGATTGTAAAATTGAATAGGAAAGAGGGATTCATGTAATGAATACGCTTGTAATCGTTCTGATTGCCGCGGTTGTCCTGGTATGTGCGTACGCCGGATATGGCCGCTGGCTCGCCAAGACCTGGGGTGTCGACCCCAACGCCAAGACTCCTGCTGTGCGGCTGGAGGATGGCAAAGACTACGTTCCCACCAACGGCTGGACGGTGTTCGCCCACCAGTTCTCCTCCATCGCAGGTGCAGGCCCTGTCACCGGTGCCATCCAGGCTGCCGCGTTCGGCTGGCTGCCTGTCCTGCTGTGGGTCCTGATCGGCGGCGTTTTCTTCGGCGCTGTCACCGACTTCGGTGCGCTGTACGCCTCCGTCAAGAATGACGGCAAGTCCATGGGCCTGCTGATCGAGAAGTACATCGGCAAAACGGGCCGCAAGCTGTTCCTGCTGTTCTGCTGGCTGTTCTGCGGCATCGTCATTGCTGCTTTTGCAGACATGGTTGCCGGCACCTTCAACGCCTTTGACGCCGACGGCGCACAGGTCGAGGCCGCCTTCACCAACGGTTCTGCAGGCATGGTCTCCATCATGTTCATGGTGTTCGCCGTCATCTTCGGCCTGATCCAGAAGAAGTTCAACTTCTCCGGCTGGAAAGAGGCCGTCGTCGGCATTGCCTTTATCGTGCTGTCCTTCGTGGTCGGTATGAACTGCCCCATCATCCTGGGCAAGGCTGCCTGGAGCTACATCACCTTCATCTACATCTTCTTTGCGGCGGTCCTGCCCATGTGGCTGCTGAAGCAGCCCCGTGACTATATGACCACCTTCATGTTCGGCGCTATGATCGCCGGTGCGATTGTCGGCCTGCTGGTCGCCCACCCCACCATGAACCTGCCCGTTTTCACCGGTTTCAACAATGAGAAGCTCGGCACCATGTTCCCCATCCTGTTCGTCACGGTTGCCTGCGGTGCGGTCTCCGGCTTCCACGGCCTGGTTTCCTCCGGTACTTCTTCCAAGACCGTTGAGAACGAGAAGGACATGCTGAAGGTCGGCTACGGTGCCATGGTGCTCGAGAGCCTGCTGGCTGTCCTGGCCCTCTGCGTTGCCGGTGCTGCCGCTGCTGCGGACGGCACCCCCGCCTCCGGTACCCCGTTCCAGATCTTCAGCCGCGGCGTCGCAGGCTTCTTTGAGATGTTCGGCGTGCCCATTTCCATCGCTACCGTCTTTATGACGATGTGCGTTTCCGCTCTGGCCCTGACCAGTCTGGACGCCGTGGCCCGTATCGGCCGCATGAGCTTCCAGGAGCTGTTCAGCGTGGATGACATGGAGCACGCCGAGGGCTGGCGCAAGCTGTTCTGCAACGTCTACTTCTCCACCTTTGTCACGCTGGTGTTCGGCTTCCTGCTGACCCAGATCGGCTATGCCAATATCTGGCCTCTGTTCGGTTCCGCCAACCAGCTGCTCAGCGCTCTGGTCCTGGCTACCCTGTGCGTCTTCCTCAAGGTCACGGGCCGCAACAACAAAATGCTGTTCCCGCCGCTGGTCATCATGCTCTGCGTCACCTTCACCGCTCTGGTGCAGCGACTGATTGCAATGCTCAAGGCCATCTCTGCCGCTGCCGCCACTGCCATTCCCGCCGGTGAGACCACCTGGGGCGCTGTCTTTATCGCCAACGGTCTGCAGCTGATCCTTGCGATCCTGCTGATCGTCCTGGGCCTGAACATTGTGTTCCACAGTGTCAAGAGCTACAAGGCCAGCGAAAAGAACAGCGAAAAGGCTGCTGTTTAATCCAAGCAGCACTTGACAAATATACCGTATTGAGGTAATATTTATTCGGCCGCAATGGCGCGGCATTACACTGCACCATTCGGCAGTCATAAGGCATTGGGCCCCCGTGATCCGCACAGTGGAACACCGGGGCTTTTTGCATAAAAATGAGGGAAATTTATAAAGGAGAACACAAACCATGAAACTCAAGAACACGCTGGCCCTGAGCCTTGCCGCTGTGATGGCCGCCGGTCTGACCGCCTGCGGCGCCGGCGCCGACACCTCTTCCGCCGCCTCCCCTGCTGCGGATTCCACCGCAGCCGAGAGCACCGAGGCCCCGGACGGCGACGGTGACCCCACCACGCTGACCGTTGCCATGGAGTGCGCTTACGCCCCCTACAACTGGACTCAGAACGATGATGCCAACGGCGCTGTGGAGATCCGCGGCTCCAGCGACTACGCCTACGGCTACGACGTCATGATGGCCAAGAAGATCGGCGAGGCGCTGGGCCAGAAGGTCCAGATCGTCAAGCTGGACTGGGACAGCCTGATCCCCGCCGTCATGAGCGGCGACGTGGACTGCGTCATTGCCGGTCAGTCCATCACGGCGGAGCGCGCCGCGCAGGTCGATTTCAGCGACCCGTACTACTATGCCTCCATCGTCACCCTGACGAAGAAGGACAGCGCTTATGCCAATGCTGCAAGCGTGGCTGACCTGGCCGGTGCCACCGCCACGAGCCAGCTGGGCACCATCTGGTATGACACCTGCCTGCCGCAGATCGAGAACGCCAACATCCTGCCCGCGCAGGAGACGGCCCCCGCCATGCTGGTAGCCCTGAACAGCGGTGCGTGCGACATCGTCGTCACCGACCACCCCACCGGCCAGGCTGCTCTGACCGCCTATCCCGACCTGGTCATGCTGGACTTCGGCGGCGGCGACGGTGACTTCCAGGTCAGCGACGAGGACATCAACATCGGCATCTCGATGAAGAAGGGCAACACCGCCCTGAAGGACGCCATCAATGAGGTGCTGGCCACCATGACCACCGACGACTACAACACCATGATGGACGAAGCCATCAGCGTACAGCCCCTGAGCGAGTAATTTTGCCCGCCTGCCCCTGCCGTTTTGCGCGGCAGGGGCCTTGGTGTTGGTGAAGCTGAGGAATCATAAAGGAGAATCTCATGCAAGACTTTTTCGCAAACTGTGCCACAGTGCTGCAAAAGTACGGCTTCTCGTACCTGCGCGGCGCGGGCACGACCCTGCTGCTGGCGCTGGTCGGCACGTTTTTCGGCTGCCTGATCGGCTTTGCGGTGGGCGCTTTGCAGACCATCCCCGTTGACAAGCAGCGTGACCCCGTGTGGAAGCGCGTGCTGCTGAAGATCCTGCACATCTTCCTGCGCTGCTATGTGGAGCTGTTCCGCGGCACACCCATGATCGTGCAGGCCGTGTTCATCTACTACGGCCTTTTGCAGGTGTTCGGCATCAAGATGGGCATGTGGCAGGCCGGCTTTTTCATCGTGTCCATCAACACCGGCGCGTACATGGCCGAAACGGTCCGCGGCGGCATTGTCTCCATCGACCCGGGCCAGACCGAGGGCGCGAAGGCCATCGGCATGAACCACTGGCAGACGATGCTGCACGTCATCATGCCGCAGGCACTGCGCAACATCATCCCGCAGATCGGCAACAACTTCATCATCAACATCAAGGACACGTCTGTTTTGAGCGTTATCTCGATCACCGACCTGTTCTTTGTACACAAGAGCGTTGTCGGTGCGCTGTACACCTACTTTGAGAGTGCGGCCATCGTCATGGTCATCTACCTGACGATGACGCTGTTCGCCAGCTACCTGCTGCGCCTGTGGGAAAAAGCGCTGGACGGCCCGCAGAACTACGACCTGAACACGACTGACTCGCTGGCCTACACCAGCGGCATGTACAATGCCCCGGACCCGAACCATGAGTCCCAGAATCTGGATATGAAGGGAGGCGCAGCCCATGTCTGAGCCTGTTATCGAGGTGCGCCACCTCTCCAAGAGCTTCGGCACCCATGTTGTTTTGCGTGACGTGGACTTTACCGTCAACGCGGGCGACGTGACCTGCATCATCGGCGCGTCCGGCAGCGGAAAATCCACGCTGCTGCGCTGCATCAATCTGTTGGAGACGCCCACGAACGGCAAGGTGCTGTTCCACGGCAGTGACATCACGGCCAAGGGGAGCGACCCTTGCGCCTACCGCGCCAAGGTGGGCATGGTGTTCCAGAGCTTCAACCTTTTCAATAACATGACCGTGCTGGACAACTGCACTGCGGGCCTGCGCTACGTGCTGCACCAGGACAAAGAGACCGCCAAAAAGACCGCACTTGAGAATCTGGAGAAGGTCGGCATGGCCCCCTACATCCACGCCAAGCCGCGCCAGCTTTCCGGCGGCCAGAAGCAGCGCGTTGCGATTGCCCGCGCCCTGGCGATGCAGCCCGAGGTGCTGCTGTTCGACGAACCGACGTCCGCCCTTGACCCGCAGATGGTCGGTGAAGTGTTGGCCGTCATGCGCCAGCTGGCCAAAGAGGGCCTGACGATGATCGTCGTCACCCACGAGATGGCCTTTGCCCGCGACGTTTCGAGCCATGTCGTATACATGGCCGACGGCGTCATCTGCGAGGAAGGCACCCCCGCCGACATTTTTGAGCACCCGCAGAATGCAAAGACTGTGGAGTTCCTGAGCCGGTTCCGGCAGGCGTAAATTGGTATAAATACGAAAGGTCGTGCTGACGATGAATCGTCGGCACGACCTTTTTTGTTTGTGATATTGGGATACGGCCCGGGAGGGAGGAATCCCGGCCCTACGGATGGCGGAAAACTCGTGACGAAAGATGTAGGGGGCGGCGTCCTCGACGCCCCGCGGGCGGGCATGCCCGGCCCCTGCGGCGTGTTTTTACGCCAGCGGCACGTCGATCTCATCCTCGATGGCAAAGCTGTAGATCGTCAGCTTTGTCACCGGTACGGCCAGCCGCTGGGCAAATGCGCGGCGGTAGAGCCTTAACTGCGCGGCGTACTCGTCAATGTAATATTGGGCATCGCGGCTGCGGTCCGTCTTGTAGTCAAGGATCTCCGCGTGCTCGTCAAAGACCAGCACCAGATCGGCAATGCCCTGCACCAGCACCTCCGCCGCGGCGGCACTCCCCTGCCCTGCGGCGGGCGTGACCTCGGCGGCGGGCAGAGCCGTGATGAACGGTTCCTCCCGCAAAATCTGCTTTGCCAGCCGGATGCGCCGCCAGACCGCACTTGCAAAGAAGGGCCGCACGGCGTCCAAATCGAGCTTGTCCGCCAGCGCAGGGTCAAGCAGCTGCAAGTCGGTCTGCCGCCTGACCTCGGCGTCCAGATCGGGCGCGGGGCCGTCAAACGGCACGCTCTGCATAAAGGCGTGGATGGCTGTGCCGCGCTCGGCCCCGGTCATGCCGGTTTTCTGCAAGAACGCGGGGCGCTCCAGCGCTACGGGCCGCGCCGCGTGGGCCACGGCGCTGACGCTGACCTTGGCGGGCACCTTTTCCAGCGCCTCGCGCGGACTGCGCCAGGCAAAGCTGGCCTTCAGCATTTCCACCACTGCCGGGTCCGCCGTGGGGGCGGGCGGTGCGGGCGGCTGTTCGGTCTCCTCCGGCAGGGGCAGCACGCGGATGGCCAGCGGTGCGCGGTGGAGCCCGTAATGCGGCAGAAAGCTCGTGTACTCCCACAGTGCGCTGCTGTCCGGGTGGAGCAGCGCCGCGGTCAAGATCCAGCCCGCCCAGCTCGTCATGCTGCGCATGGCCTCGGGGCCGGTGGCCTCGGCGGCAGCGCAGAGCGCCGGGAGCTTGAGGGAGGACGCCGTCTTTTTCAGCGGCACCGTGATAATTAAAGCGTCCTGTGCGCGGGTCAGCGCCACATACAAAACGCGCATTTCCTCGCTCAATGTCTCGGTGCGGATGGCCTGTGCCAGCGCCGCGTAAGGCAGCGTTTTGAACCGCTTGGCCGCACGGGGCGCGCGCAGCATGACGCCGACGCCCAGCCGGCTATGGGTCAGCACCGGGCGGATGGCGTCACTCTGGTTGAATTTGTGGTCGGTGTCGGCCACGAACACCACGGGAAATTCCAGCCCCTTGGAGCGGTGCACCGTCATGATCGAGACGCACCCGGGCCGGGTCTGGCCGCCTGCGCTCTGGCTCAAACCGCCGTTGGCCGCAGCGGCGTCCATGGCGCGGATAAGCGACGGCAGGCCCGCCCGGCCTGCACCGGCAGCCCAGGCCGTAAAGCTCAACAGGTCCTCGCGGCAGCGCGGGCCATCGGGCAGTGCGCCCACCGCGGCCAGATAGCCGGTGCGGGCCAGCAGTTCCTCGATCAGCTCGTCCACCGGCAACGTGCGGGCCAGGCGGCGGTATTCGGTCAGGGCGTCGGTGAACAGCGCTAACCGCTGCGGCTCGCTGTAGAGCACCGCGCCGTACAAACTGCCTGTGGGCCGGGCGCGGCGCAGCGCCACAAGGTCGTCCGCCGTGTAGGGGAACATCGGGCTTAACAGCACCGCCGCCAGCGGGATGTCCTGCGCGGGGTTGTCGATGACGCGCAGCAGTGCCGCAAACGGGCGGATGTGCGGCTCGTCCAGCAGGTCGGTGGCGGAGTCCGCAAACACCGGGATGCCCGCGGTGCGCAGCGCACCCTCGTAGGCCGCAAAGCCCTTGCGCCCGCGCAGCAGAATGCAGAAGTCATCGTACCGGCAGGGCCGCGGGCCGTCCTTGCCGCGCACGGGGAAGCCCTGCCCGACCATCTCGGCAATGCGGCGGGCAATGACGGCGGCGTCGCCGTCCACGTCTGCGCCGTCGATGACGTCGATCTCGCACATGCCCTGATAGGCCGCGTCTTTATCGCCGCCCACCACAAGTCGCTGGCCGTCGCCGTAATCGACGCCGCCCAGCCCCCGGGAGAAGAAGGTTTCAAACAGATAGTTGATGCCCGCAATGACGCCGGGCGCACTGCGGAAGTTCGCGTCCAGCGCCAGCGTGGACGGCAGCGGCGCGGGCTGCGGGTGGGGCTGCCAGCGCTGCTGCTTGTCCACAAAGATACCGGGGTCGGCCAGTCGGAAGCGGTAGATGCTCTGCTTGATGTCGCCGACAAAGAACAGATTGTCGGCCTCGGGCCGTGCCAGTGCAAAATAAATCGCGTCCTGCAGTGCATTTGTGTCCTGGTACTCGTCCACCAGCACGGCGGCGTACCGTGCGCTGACCGTGGCGCAGAGCGGTGTGCGCTCGTTGGTCTCGGTCAGCAGCAGGTCCAGCGTCAGGTGCTCATAATCCGCGTAGTCCAGCACCTTTTCGGCACACTTGGCCGCAAAGCAGCTGTCGGCAAACGCCTGGGTCGCCCGCACCAGCGCGGCCACCAGCGGCGCAGCGCGGCGGCGGTCTGCGGCGAACTCCTCCGCCGTGCAGAGCAGCACGTCCTTTTGCAGGCTCGTCATCTGGTCCTTGGCACGGTCCCGCAGCTGGGACGCGGCGGACGCACACTGGTTGGCATCCTTGCCGCCCTTGACGCTGCCCGCGCGCCGCCAGCCGGTCAGGACGGCGTCCAGCGCGGCCAGGCTCTTGTCCCAGTCGCCTTCCTTTAGATAGTAGCAGAGGTTTTTCACCCGCGCGGCGTCGTCCTGCATGACGGCGGTGTAGGCCCGGTCTGCAGCCTCGTCGCGGGCCGCAATGGCTGCGCCGCTTTCCAGCAGCGTTTTGGCACCCTGTGCGCGGGCCAGCGCAATGCCCAGCAGTTCTTTGCCCCAGAGCGTATCCTTCGGCGGGGCGTCCTGCTGCCACATTGCGGCAAAGGCCGCCAGCGATGCCGCCGGGTGGGGCAGCGCGCGGGTAAAGTGGTAGAGGTCGAGGATCGCATCCCCCGCCGTATTGTCGGTGCGGCCCCGGTCATACAGGTCGGCAAAGGCGCGAAAGTCAGGATCCTGATAGGCAGTCTCCAGCGTCGCGGCCAGCGTCTCCTGCTCAATACGGGCCAGATCGGCCTCGTCCGCCGTCTCAAAATCCGGCGGTACATCGAGCATCGCAAAGTGCTGCTGCACAAAATGCAGGCAGAACGCATCCACCGTGCCGATGGACGCACGCTGCAACAGCAGCTGCTGACTGCGCAGATGCAGATCGCCGGGGTGGGCGCGGACCTCCTGCGCCAGGCGGGTCGTGATGTCGGCGCGCAGCTTGGCCGCGGCGGCATTCGTGAAGGTCATGATGAGCAGCTGGTTCGCGTCCACCGGGTGGACCGGGTCGGTGATAAGCCCGACGACGCGCTCGACCAGTACGCGGGTCTTGCCGGAGCCGGCAGCCGCCGAGACCAGCAGACTGCCGCCCCGCGCGGAGATGGCCGCCGCCTGCGCCGGGGTAAATTGAATTTTGGGTTGTTCGGGCATGGGGGTGTCTCCTTTATATGAAAAGGCTTCCCCTGTGGGGGAAGCTGTCGCCGCAGGCGACTGATGAGGGGCAGCCTTGCCGCGGCCTCCCATTCACGGGCTGCCATGGCCGCGCCGTCCCCCGTCTGTGGTCGGGGCCGCAGACACCTTCCCCCAAGGGGGAAGGTGTTCTCATTCCGCAAACGGGTCATCCTTGATGTTGATCGTGCGCTCGTGCTCACCGTCGCGGTGGGTGCAGGCGCAGCGGAACTCACAGTAGGTGCAGGGGGATCTGCTGCCGGTGCAGAGCGGCTCGGCGTCAATGCGGCCGCTGTACAGATTCTTCGCCATATCGATGAGAAGTCCGTCCAGATGGTCGCGGATGCGGCCCAGCTTGGCCGTGTCGGCCAGCGTGCTTTTGGCGTTCAGCGGCTTGCCGGTCTTGGCGCTGAAGGACAGCGGCACAAACTCGCCGGTGCCCTTCGTGTCCATGGCGCGGTAGATGCTCTCCTCGTCCAGCAGCAGGCCGTTCATCGGGTAGGTCGGGGCGGGGTCGGCATCGTCGCCCAGCTCGCTGCGGTCCACGCTCTTGGGCGCGGGGTCGGCCAGCAGGTATTCGACGCCCGCCGCCGTCGCGCCCGGGAACTGCCGCTTGGCGTTGCGCTCCAGCGTGAAAAGATACAAAAGCATCTGGCAGTCAAGGCCGCAGTAGACCTCCTTCAGCTTAAACTCCTTGCCGCCGGTCTTGTAATCGACGACGCGCAGATAGGTGCGGCCCAGCTTTTCCAGCGGCATGGCATCGACGCGGTCCACCGTGCCGACGATGCGCACGATATGACCCGCGCCGTCGTCCAGCTCCACCGGGTCAACGCGGGGCGCGTCGGGGTCGTCGGCGTCGGGACGGTCATCAATGCGCAGCTCAAACGCGACGGGCTGAAAGCCCGACTGCCGCAAATCGCGCTGGATGAACCCCAGCAGCCCCACCAGATTGCGGCGGATGCGCCCGACAAGGTACTCCATCCGCAGTGTCATGCCGGGCAGGTTGGCTGCGGTGTACTCGTCCACCAGATCGTTGACGAGCGTCTCCAATTCCTCCGGTGTCAGGTCCTTAAACGCCTCACCCTGGCGGCGCAGGGCGTTTTCCAGTACCCAGTGGGTCAGCGTGCCGCTGATGTTGGGGGCCAGCTCGGCCTTCTGGCGCGGCGCGGCCTTTAAAATGTACTGCAAAAAGTAGCCGAACGGGCAGTATTGGTATTTTTCGAACCGGGTCGGGCTGATGTGCAGCCCCGGGCCGAGCAGGGCTTCCAGCGCAGCGGTGTCCTCGACGCGCTGCTCCGCACCGGCGGTGTCGGCGGCGCGGCGGACGGCCTCATAGCCGGGGGCCAGATTCGGGCTTTCGTCCAGCACGGCGCGGACGGCGGCACCGGCAGCGCCCTGCCCGGGGTCCTGCGTCAGCGTGCCGAGCATATCCAGCGCGGCGGCGGGGGCCGCCGCCAGTTGCACCGCGGTGGGCGCACAGGGCGGCACCTGCAAATATTGCAGCACCGGGGCCAGCGCGGCGCTGGCGGGGGCCGTGTCCCCGGCATGGGCGGCGGTGGGCCAGCTCAACCAGAGATACTTCCGTGCGACGGTCAGCGCCTTATAAAAGCAGATGCCTTCGCGCAGGACTTTATTGGCAAAGCAGTCGGGCAGCTCGGCCCCCTGCGCCATCATCAGGTCGCGGTCCGCGTGGGTCAAAAGCCCCTGGTCGCCGGGCGTCTGGGGGAACTCGCCCTCCAAAAGGCCCACCACAAACACAGCATCGGTCTCGGGCAGGCGCATACGGCCCGCCGTCGTCACAATGACGCTGTCAAGGCTCTGCGGTATGTGTCCCATATCCGTCGTGCGCAGCAGCAGCGTGAACAGCTCGGCGTAGTCCGCGGGGGCAAAGACCTCATCCCCCAGCAGCCGCGCCAGCTGGTCCAGCAGACCCATGACAACGTTCCACTCCCGCAATACTTCATCTGCGTCGGGCAGACGGCCCCGTTCACGCAGCGCGGCGGCCAGACGGTTCAGCGCATCCTCGGCCCCGAGGGACTGCAAGAACAGGTAAAGCTGCTTTGTCAGCGCGGCGGCGGGCGCACCGGCGGCCTTTTTCACAAAGGCAGCGACGCGCTCCATCAAAAACGCGCGGGCGGCCTCGGCGTCGGCAAGCGTCTGCACGTCCTGCTCTGTGTCGCGCCCGGCATAGCCCGCCGCGCTGCGGGTGAAGGTCCCGCGCCAGTCGGCGGCAGTCAGCGGCCAGGTGTAGGCATAGTTTTCCAGTGCGCACTGCTGGGTGTCAGGCAGGTCAACAAGGCCGGTTTTCAGCAGACGCAGCACGCTGCGGCTCGACACACCGCGCAGCAGATCCAGCGCGGCGTGCACAGCGCGGGCCGGGGCGGTATTCTCGGGGCTGCTTGCCTCGTCGCAGAAAAGCGGGATGTTCTGCAGGCGGAACTCATACCGCAGCGGCGCTAAGTACTGGTCGGCATTGCGGCAGATGACCGACATGCGGCTGTAGGGCGTGCCCTGCCGTGCGCGGGCGGCGATCTCGGCGGCGACGGCCTTAGCCTCGGCCTGACGGGACGCTGCGGCGTGGTAGGTGATGGCCGGATGCGCGGGGTCAACGGTAAGCTCCGGCGTGTAGGCCGGGTCGGCCAGCAGCAGGTTCAGCTCGGCCAGCGCGGGGGCGTCGGCGTGGCGGCGGTCCGCGGTCAGGACCTCGGTGTGGGTGGGGATGTTCGCATCGTTCGCCATCCGCTTTAACGTGTGGATGACATGCTTCGCGCCGCTGAACAGCCCCATGCCGCCGTCTGAATCCTGCTCACCGTCGCAGCACAGGCAGACCGTCACGTCGGCCACCGGCAGCATGGCCGCCAGCAGGGCACGCTTGGGCGCGTTGAAGGTGTCGAACTCGTCGATGAAAACGGCCCGGCCCGCGAAAAATTCCGCGTCCAACCGCTCCGCCGCGCGCTGCTGGCGGTCCCCCGGGTCCATGGCGCTCTGGACCAGCAGCCCCTCGTAGGCGTTGTAAATGAGTGCCAGCTCGTCGAGCTTTTCGCGGTCCGCGCCGGGCGTTTTGGCGTATTCCGCCAGCATTTCCGGCGTGACACCGGCGCTTTTCAGCTCGCTGATCGTCTGGGCGGCCTTCTCACAGAAGGCCGCGCTGCGGCGCTGGCGGCTGTAGTAGACGACCTTGTCCAGCAGCGAGTCCGCCGCGCGGCGCAGCAGCAGCGCGCGGCCCGCCTCGGTCAGCGTCGGCACCGCCGCCCCGCCGTAGCGGCGCAGCAGCGCCTCCGACAGTGAGGTGAAGGAGTAGCTATCCACATAGGCGGACAGGCTGTCGCCGAGCGTGCGGTAGAGCACGCCTTCCGTGGAGGAGGTGAACTGCTCCGGCACGATCAGGATGCTGCGCTCTCCCCGCTCCGCGCGGGTGCGCAGCTCTGCCAGCATTTGATAGGATTTACCGGACCCGGAGGGGCCGAGGATAAAATGTAACATGGTGGTTCCTTTTACGTAAGCCTTCCCCTTGGGGAAGGTGGCTGAGGCCCCGCCCGAGGCCGGATGAGGGGTGAGTTTGCCGCGGCAGACCGTCAACAGGCAACCATATCGGGCTTGCCCTCATCAGTCAGCGGGCGGGGCCGCTGACTGCTTCAGTCTACGCGCTAAGAGCCGCCTTTGGCGGTTGCGCTCCGACACGCGCCTGCGGGCGCAGCCCCTCGGGGGAAGCCATTCGACCCACAAGCTCTGCGAGCGCGAACCTCACCTCATACCTTCCAAACACCAGCGCGTTTTCCGATTTCGTGGGGTAGTCAGACTGTGCGCCGGAAAGGCAGAGAGCCGGGTAGAGGACGCAGAACCAGTTGCGGCCCTGCGCGCCGCCCAGTTCAATGCGCAGGGCGGTGTACTCCCCGCCGGGCAGGGCAAAGCTGCCGTAATCCCGGGCAGCAAAGGCAAACCGCTCCAGCCGCAGGCGGGCGGGCTGGGCACTGTGGGCGCGGTGCAGGGCATTGTCCGCGGCGTTTTGCAGCGCGGGCAAAGCGGTTTGCAGCGCCGCCGCGGCCTGCTGCGGGGTGTCGGCCCGGGTCACTGCTTCCGGGATGGCCGCCAGCACGGCGTCCCGCACCTGCAATTTCAGCAGCTGGTCGTCCCAGGTATCGCTGTTGGCCAGGACATGCAGCCGGATCGTATCAGCCCGCACCCGGGCGGCGGTGCGCTGGTGCCAGTCTGCCAGCGCGGTAAGTACAAGCGTCAGCGCCAGCCCCAGGCCAACGCCCAGCTCCAGCACACGGCGGGTATGGCTCGTCATAACACATTTCCCCTTTCAACCGGAGTATGGGATGAAAGGGGAAACTCTAAGCATTATTTTTTTGCCCCAAACAGGCGACGAACCGTCACGCGGGGGCCGCCGTGGGTCGGCTTGCAGAGATAGACCTGCTTGTAGCCGTTTTTCAAGGCGGCTACAGCGCTGCGGGCGGCGTTCTCGTCGTCAAAAATGCCGAACACCGCCGCGCCGCTGCCGGTCATCTGGGCCATGACGGCCCCATGCTCCCGCAGCGTCTTGCAGATAGCGGGCGTCTCCACCGCACCGGAGCAGTGCTCCAGCGCGTTGCCGCCCGCGGCGCAGACCCCGGCCAAATTGCAGTCGCGGATGGCCTGCTCCTGCGCCTCGCAGTCGGGGTGGACAGGGCTGCCCATCGTGTCATACCGGGCGAACGCCTCAGGCGTCGAGACACCGACGCTGGGCATCGCCACCACGAACCGGCAGTCCGGGCAGGGCGGCAGGGCCTTCATCAGGTCGCCCACGCCGCGCACGCGGCATGTGCCGCCCAGCAGCGCAAACGGCACGTCCGCGCCGATGCCCGCACCGATGGCACACAGTTCGCTCATGGACAGGTGCGCACCGTACAGCTCATTCAGGCCGACAAGCACGCCGGCTGCGTCGGCACTGCCGCCTGCCATGCCCGCGCGGACCGGCACGCGCTTGTAAATCGTCATATCCACACCGGCCAGCAGGCCCGTGTAGTCAAAAAAGGCCAGCGCCGCCTTGACGGCGGTGTTCTTGTCGTTGACCGGCACAAAGCTGCCGGGCAGCGTCAGGGACAGATCATTGCTGCGGCGCAGCGTGATTTTTTCATACAGATCAATCGTCTGCATGACCATATCCAAATCATGGTAGCCGTTGGGCAGCGTGCCCACAACGTCCAGCGACAGGTTCAGCTTGGCCGGGGCCAGCACCGTTACCGAGCGGTATTGCATAGGGGTCACTCCTGTTTTTACTTTTTCATCCAGCCGTGTTCGGTCAAAAATTCGCGGATGCGCTTCATCGCGGTCTGCAAATGGTCTACGCTGTAGGCGTAGCTGATGCGGGCATAGCCCTCGCCGGAGGCACCGAACGCCGAGCCGGGGATGATGGCGACCTCCTTTTCCCGCAGCAGTTGCTCGCAGAACTCGCTGCTGGTCAGGCCGCTGATCTGGATAGACGGGAACACGTAGAATGCGCCCCGCGGCTCAAAGCAGGTCAGGCCCATATCGTTCAGCGCCTTGACGACGTAGCGGCGGCGGCGGTTGTATTCGTCGCGCATCATCTCGATCTGGTCGTCGCACTGGCGCAGCGCCGTGATGGCCGCGTACTGGCTCGTGGTCGGCGCGGACATGATGCAGCTCTGGTGGATCTTCGTCATGACTTTGACAAGCGGTGCCGGACCGGCGGCGTAGCCGAGCCGCCAGCCGGTCATAGCGTAGGACTTGGAGAAACCGTTGACCACAATCGTGCGCTCCGCCATGCCGGGCAGCGACGCAATCGAAACGTGGCGGTCCAGGCCGTAGGTCAGCTCGGAGTAAATTTCGTCGGACAGCACCAGCACATTCGTCTCGCGCAGGACGGCGGCGATCTCCTCCATCTCGGCGGCACTCATGACTGCGCCCGTGGGGTTGTTGGGATACGGGAAGATCAGCAGCTTCGTCCTGGGCGTGATAGCCGCGCGCAGCTGGTCGGCGGTCAGGCGGAACTGATCCTCGGCGCGGGTGGCAATATGCACGGGCACGCCGCCGGTCAGCTGGGTGATCGGCTCATAGCAGACAAAGCACGGCTCCGGGATGATGACCTCATCCCCGGGCTGGACCACCGCACGGATGGTCAGGTCGATGGCCTCGCTGCCGCCGACGGTGACCAGGATGTTTTCCTCTTTATAGTGCAAATCAAAGCGGCGCTGTAAGTAATTGCAGATCTCGCCGCGCAGCTCCTTTAAGCCGGAGTTAGCCGTATACTTGGTGCGGCCCAGCTCCAGGCTGCGGATGCCCGCGTCGCGGACGCTCCACGGCGTTTTAAAGTCCGGCTCCCCGACGCCCAGCGAGATGCAGTGGGGCATATCGGCTGCCAGATCAAAGAACTTGCGGATGCCGGACGGGCGCATAGCCTTGGCGGCAGGGGCAAGCAGCTCATCGTAGTTCATCACAGGACGGTACACTCTCTTTCATCGGGTTCTTCGGCCAGGTACAGGCGGCCGCCGCGCTTGTAGGGGCGCAGCACAAAGCTGGTCGCGGTGGAGAGCACGTCGTCCAGCGGGGAAAGGCGCTTGGCCACGAAGATGGCGATTTCCTGGAAGCTGCGGCCCTTGATGATGACCTGCAAATCATAACTGCCGCTCATCAGCAACACGGTGTCGACCTCATCAAACTGAGCAATCGTCATGCCGATGTCGTCAAAGCCGCGGGCCTTATGGGGGGTCACGCGCAGCTCAATGACAGCCTCGACGAGGTTGACACCGGCTTGTTCCCAGTCCACGAGCGTCTCATAGCCGCGGATATAGCCCTTTGCGGCGGCCTCATCCATCATGGCGGCGATTTCTTCAGGCGTTTTATCCAGCATCGCCGCGATGTCCTCAATCGGCATACGGGCGTTCTTTTCCAGAATGCGAAGCAGTTCTTCCATAGTAGGTACACCTCACTCAAGTATATATAGATGTATTATAGCATATTCCGCAGCGGATTGCACTAGTGTCCGGCGGATTTTTGCAGCAGAACTGCAGGGGCCATCTCATAAGAGGTCATCTATGGCAAGGCTGCGGGCCGTAGATATGCGGTCCCTGCGGCGCTGCCACAAAAAAAGCGCCCGCCCATGCGCATGGCACAAGCGGGCACTTTTCAAATTCAGGGTTTACCCCTCTGCGGCGGCATCCTCTGCCGGGGTGTCGCCGGTATCGTCGAGGTTTTCGGCATCCGGGGCGACCTCAGCGCCTTCCTCGGGGACGGGCGCGGGCTCGGTGCTCGCGGCATCCGACGTGCCCATTTCCTCGTTCTGCATGTTATCCACAACGGCATCCGTCGGGGCGGGGATCGGCGTGACCTCAACCTGCATATCGCTGTCGCGCAGGGCGGTCAGGTACCACTGGCGGTTCTCGCCGCGGGTAAAGACATAGTCCATATACTTCGTGGGCTCAGTGGGCGCGGTCAGGGACAGTTCACCGGTGGCGTTGTTCGACGACGTCGGCACATAGCCGACGGTCACGATGCGCTGGCCGTCCTTCTTGGTGATCTTTTCCACCGTCGGCGTGTACAGCGCCACCGAACTGGTGACGGGCACCAGATAGGCCTGCTTTTCTTCGTCGTACTGGTAGACGAACTCCGCCGTGCTGAACGTGCCCTCCGTCACCTGGTAATCCGGCCCGAGCAGGTTGGAGATGTAGGTGTCGATCTCCAGCGCCGGGATCAGGGCCGAGCCGGTGTCGGGGTCGCGCTCGTACTGGTCCAGGCTGCCGCCGCTGTTCTGCACCTGATAGACAGTGCCCCAGATGGCGGCCTGTTTGAAAACGCCCTCGTCCACGCTGTTCACGTCGTCAAAAGCGACGGGGTCCAGCATGACCATGCCGTACAGGCGGTCACGGTATTCATTGCGCAGGTCCGTGTCGTCCAGCGCTGCGCGCACAAGCCCGACGATCCAGCCCAGCACGGTGAACAGGCCGATGAGTGCCAGCAGCAGTGCCGCCGCGCCCACGACCTGCCGTGCCAGACGGCGGTTATTGCGGATATGTTCTTCTCTGTAATTTGCCATTGTGGATGTGTTGCTCCTTTTGGGGGATTCGTAGAGACTTGCCTCCCTCTGCGAGGGAGGTGGCCCGCAGGGCCGGAGGGAGAGAACCTTGCCACTGCCCGAACCCCTTCGGGTTAAGGCCAGGTTCTCTCCCCCACCGCCTGCGGGCGGACTGCTCCGCAGCCGGACCCCTCTGTCGCTACGCGACATCTCCCCACGTAGTGGGGAGTCACCCTCGCAGAGGGGGCCAAGAGAGCAGGCTTACTTATTCTTATACATCTGCTCGTAATATTTCTGGTAATCGCCGCTGGTGACGTGGGCCATCCAGTCGGGGTGCGCCAGATACCAGTCGATGGTCAGGACGATGCCCTTCTCAAACGGGGTCTCGGGGTACCAGCCCAGATCCTCCTTGATCTTGGTGGGGTCGATACCGTAGCGGCGGTCATGGCCGAGGCGGTCTGCAACGTGGGTGATCAGCTCCTCGCTGATGCCCTCGTCCTTCAGGCGGTCATGCAGCTGGGCAATGACGGTCTTGACGATGAAGATGTTCGGGCGCTCGTTGTGGCCGCCGACGTTGTAGACCTCGCCGTCCTTGCCGCCATTGGCGACCATGTCGATGGCCTTGCAGTGGTCCATAACATACAGCCAGTCGCGGATCTGCATACCGTCGCCGTAGACGGGCAGCGTCTTGTGCTGCTTGGCGTTGTTGATGAGCAGCGGGATCAGCTTCTCGGGGAACTGGTAGGGGCCGTAGTTGTTGGAGCAGCGGGTAATGTTCATCGGCATGCCGTAGGTGTCGTGGAACGCCTTGACGAACATATCGGCGCTGGCCTTGGAGGCAGAGTACGGGCTGTGGGGGCACAGCGGGGTCGTCTCCATGAAATAGCCCTCGGCGCCCAGTGCGCCGTAGACCTCGTCGGTGGAAACCTGCAGGTATTTTTTGCCTTCCTTCCAGGTCTTTGCGGCGGCGTCATACCAGGCATCCTTGCAGCACTGCAGCAGGTTGACCGTGCCCAGCACGTTGCTCTCGACGAAGATCTCGGGGTTCTTGATGCTGCGGTCCACGTGGCTCTCGGCCGCAAAGTTGATGACGTAGTCGGGGTCGTACTTTGCGATCAGGTCGGTCACAAGCGCCTTATCGCAGATGTCGCCCTGTACAAAGATGTGGCGGGCATCGTCCTCGATGTCCTGCAGGTTCTCGAGGTTGCCGGCGTAGGTCAGCTTGTCGAGGTTGACAAGGCGGATGTCCTCATACTTTTCCAGCATGTAGTGGACAAAGTTCGAGCCGATGAAACCGGCGCAGCCGGTCACAAGATAGGTTTTCATATATTAAAGTTCTCCATTCCAGTTTGCAAAAAAGTCCTTGAGGGCGTCCTGCCAGTCGCGCATCTCGTCGCCGACGGTGCAGCGCAGCATCCGGTTTTCCAGTGCGCTCCACGCCGGGCGGCTGGCACTGGCGGGGTTGGCGGCGGCATACTCGGCGCTGGTCACAGGCTCGACCTTGCAGCTAAGCCCTGCGCCCTGCATGATGGCACAGGCAAAGTCGTACCAGCTGCAAATGCCGTTGCCGGTGCAGTGATAGATGCCGTAATCGTGGCTGACGGCCAGCTTGAGAATGTGGTAGGCCAGGTCAACGGCGTTCGTCGGGTTGCCCAGCTGGTCATTGACGACGGTGATCTTATCGTGGGTCCGGCCCAGACGGATCATCGTCTTGACGAAGTTTTTGCCGTAGCTGCTGTAGAGCCATGCCGTGCGCACAATGAAGTGCCGGCGGCAGAAGCGCTCGACATACTGTTCTCCCAGCAGCTTCGTCTGGCCGTAGGCCGAAATCGGCGCGGGCACGGCGCACTCGTCCAGTGCGACGCCGCCGTTGGCGGTGCCGGGGAACACATAGTCGGTGGAAATGTGGATCAGGCGCGCGTTGACCTTCTCACACGCCAGCGCCAGATTGCGCGGGCCGATGGCGTTGACCTTAAAGGCCGCGTCGCGGGCGGTCTCGCAGCCGTCCACGTTCGTGAAAGCGGCGCAGTTGATGACGGTGTCGGGCTGGTGGCGGCGGATGTAGTTGATGGTGGCCTCACGGTCCGTGATGTCCAGCTCATCGACATCCACCGGGATAACGGTGGCCTTGCGCAGGCGCTCGGGCAGCGGGCCGATGGCGCAGCCCTCCGCGGAAAGCTGGTGCTGCAGCTCGGTGCCCAGCTGCCCGCGGCAGCCGGTAATCAGAATTTTCATGCGTATTCCCCTACTCTATCAGTATTGCAGCTTGTCGTCGGCGACATTCTTCAGATGCTGGCCGTAGGGGGATTTTCCGTAGCGGGCGGCACTTTCCAGCAGCTTTTCCTTGGTGATCCAGCCGTACTTGTAGGCGATCTCCTCGGGGGCGGAAATCTTGATGCCCTGGCGCTGCTCGACGGTCTGCACAAAGGTAGCCGCCTCGACGAGGGAGTCCATCGTGCCGGTGTCGAGCCAGGCGTAGCCGCGGCCCAGCAGCTGGACGTCCAGCTTGCCCTGGTCGAGATACATCTGGTTCAGCGTCGTGATCTCCAGCTCCCCGCGGGTGCTGGGCTTGACCTGCTTGGCCATTTTGACAACGTCGCTGTTGTAGAAGTACAGGCCCGTGACCGCGTAGTTGCTCTTGGGGTTAGCGGGCTTTTCCTCAATGTCGGTGGCATGGCCGTCCTTGTCAAACGCGACGACGCCGAAACGCTCGGGGTCGTTGACGTAGTAGCCAAAGACGGTGCTGCGGCCATTGGCAGCGTTGGCGGCAGCATTTTTCAGACGCTTGGAGAAGCCCGCGCCGTAGAAGATGTTGTCGCCCAGGACCATGGCGCAGCAGTCGTCGCCAATGAACTCCTCGCCCAGGATAAACGCCTGGGCCAGGCCGTCGGGGCTGGGCTGGACCTTGTACTGCAGATGCAGGCCGTACTGGCTGCCGTCACCCAGCAGCGCCTCAAAGCGCGGGGTGTCGGTAGGGGTGGAGATGATCAAAATGTCCTGAATGCCCGCCAGCATCAGGGTAGACAGCGGATAGTAGATCATCGGCTTGTCATAGACGGGCAGCAGCTGTTTGGATGTGACCATCGTCAGCGGGTAAAGTCGGGTGCCGGCGCCGCCGGCCAGGATAATACCTTTCATCGTTTACAACTCCTTTTTTATTCTCGGTGCCGTGCGCGCCGCCCATCCCATTGGGGCATAATCTCACACAATACGATTAAGGGTATTATACCGCATTTCGGGGCCGCACGCAAGAGGGGAAATAGAGCGGTTTAAGCCTTCTTCTTCGGGGGAAGGCGCAGCGTGTCGAAAAACCTCCCTCTGCGAGGGAGGTGCCCCGTAGGGGCGGAGGGAG
>OMGV01000407.1_pt1 | contig 27751 bp, 20 predicted proteins | sample 1646111 | NCBI WGS metagenome assembly OMGV01 (sample SAMN05578590, study PRJEB25193) | human gut metagenome | biome: Human Microbiome; feature: human-associated habitat; material: feces | host: Homo sapiens | place: USA:Birmingham | reverse complement strand
TCTGGCGATCCATTCCCTCACCTGCCTGACGGCCGATGGTGATGATGGCTGCGTCCGCCTTTGGTTCCTCGCTGGCTACACAACGCTCGGTAATCTCGATTTCATCGAGCTTTGGCTGTCCCTGATCCAGGAACCACATCATCGGATTCTTGTCTGCCTTCAACTTAGCCTTGGCATACTTTACATAATTCTGATAGATTTCTGTAAGCTGAGGAGTAGTTGCCACACCGATGTTCTTCAAACCGGTAACCATATCCACTGAATAGCCTACATTAACAGCTCCACTGCCAAGACCACCCGACATGAAGTCGTAAGAGTTGACACCGAAGAGTGCCACGGTCTTCAAGCCCTGGATAGGAAGAGCGGCATCATTTTTCAGAAGCACCATACCCTCGGTAGAACTCTGACGGGTGATAGCTGCATGAGCCTTCAAGTCTGGCTCACCACTATATTTATATCCCTTGAATCGAGGAGTCTTCACGATATATTCGAGCATACGGCGAACATTGCGGTCCACATCCTTGATATCCAGCTTGCCATTCTTTACGGCATCAACAATATCCTGTACCTGTGCAGGATAACCCGGCATCATCAAGTCGTTGCCAGCCTCAACTTCTTGTTCCAGCGGAAGGTCAGCACGCTTACCAATCCAGTCGGTCTCTACGATTCCCTTATATCCCCAGTCGTTGCGGAGAATATCTGTAAGGAGACCCTTGTTGCCCTGGGCATACACACCATTAATCTTATTATAGGCAGACATGATAGTCCAAGGATTACTCTTGCGAACCATCATCTCGAAACCCTTCAGATACAACTCACGGAGAGCACGCTGGCTCAATCGCTCATCCACCTTGGTACGGTCAGTCTCCTGAGAGTTCACGGCAAAGTGCTTGGCACTTACACCCACGCCCTGGCTCTGCACACCCTGTACAAAGGCAGTTCCGATAAGACCTGTTACAATTGGATCTTCTGAATAATACTCAAAGTTACGGCCGCAAAGCGGATTGCGATGCAGGTTCATACCCGGTCCGAGCACAACATCACAGCCATACTCCAGGGTTTCATTACCGATAGCCTCACCCACCTTGCGCACCAGGTCGGTGTTCCAGGTAGAAGCCAGACAGGTTCCAATAGGGAAACCAGTAGCAAAGTAGCTACGGCTGTCACCGTCGCGATGGGCATCGATATGAACACCGGCAGGACCATCACACTGTACGGTAGTAGGAATACCGAGACGAGGAATGGCCACGGTAGTACCGGCAGCACCCGGCACGAACTTCTTCTGATGTCCGAGCATAGCACCGCTACCCACGAATCCATCGTTACCACCACCCACCAGCATTTGGGCTTTCTCTTCCAAGGTCATCGCCTTGATTACTTCGTCGATGTTGTTGGCATTCAGTTGAGGTGCCGACTGAGCCATCAGGGTTGTCGCCATGGCTCCTGTTGCTACGGTTAAAAATAGTTTTTTACAATTCATATAGTTAAGTTTTTAATTATTAAGTTCTCTAGGCATAGTGGGAGTCACGTTCCTCTTAACCATCCTATTTCCAATTACTTGGCAGTTTCCTTGGAGCTACGCTTGTCTCGGCGGTAGCTACGATAGTCGTCAAGAGGTATCTCCACGTCTGGTTCCACCAATTCGCCTTCACGAGGCAAGGCAAACTTCTGATATTTGATATTCAAACCACGCTCTATCCACATACTCTCATAATAGGTCTGGATAGAGAGAATCTTACGGGTTTCCTCATCGATACCCTCCTGATGATAGAGATCCTCGGTGCGGAAGAGCACAGGCAGATGGTTGCCATCCACCATATAAGTAGTATAAGTGAAGAGGAAGTTGGAATCTGTTTTCAAATGAATGATACCGCCATCTACGAGGAATCTACGATAACGATTCATGAAGTAGGTGGATGTCAATCGCTTGCGAGGGTTCTTCATCTGAGGATCAGAGAAGGTGAGCCAGATTTCCTGCACTTCATCCTCTGCGAAAAAGCGGTCGATGATCTCGATGTTGGTACGGAGGAACGCCACATTCTTCTGTCCTTCCTCTATCGCCTTCTTGGCACCTGTCCACATACGAGCACCCTTGATATCGACACCGATGAAGTTCATCTCTGGATAGAGCTTGGCAAGTTCTACGGTATATTCACCCTTGCCGCATCCCAACTCCAGCACGATAGGATTGTCATTGTGGAAATACATCTCACGCCACTTGCCCTTCATATCGAAAGGCACGTCATCTACTACACTATATGGATACTGAAATACATTCTCGAAGCGTTCCATATCCGCAAACTTTGCTAATTTTCCTTTGCTCATTGATTTATATCAGTCACTTTTGTGTGCAAAGTTACAACAATTATATCGTAAATATACGCTTGCCAGAGGGAATTTAAGGGATTTTAAATAATCTATTCCGCTCTCACCCCGAAATACTCGTTGAGTTCTGCGATGGCAGCCCCATTCTCATTGCGCAAATCCTTGATAAGTTTGCCTTTCTCCAAGAGCAAGATGCGAGTGGAGATGTCTGCCACAAAGTTGAGATTATGACTGGAGATGATGACCGTAGTCCCCAATTCTTTACAGAAACGTTGGATGGTATGGGCGATTGTCATCTGTGAGGATGGGTCGAGATAGTTGAAAGGCTCATCCAGGAGGAGCACCTTCGGATTGACAATCATGGCTCCGATGATACCTATCTTCTGTCGGTTTCCTTGCGAGAAATCTCGAAGATACTTCTTTGTTCCCATGATTTCATCGTGCATGAATCCCTCAAACTGCGCCAGTCGCTCCTGCAAGGTAGCATCATCTATCTGGTAGATTTCTGCGATGAAATCGAAGTATTCCTCTGGTGTCAAGAAGTCGATGAGGAACTTTCCATCAATATAACTGCCTGTATATTTCTTCCAAGCCTCACTCTCGTTCACCTTCTGTCCACCACTCTCCACGAAGCCATCATTTGTCTCGATGAGATCGAGCATAAGGCGAAGTAAGGTGGTCTTTCCTGCTCCATTATTTCCTACGAGACCTATCAACTCGCCCGACGCAATCTCCAAATGGTCGATGTCGAGCACGGTCGTATCATTGTATATCTTCTTGAGATTCTCTATTCTAATATTCATAGTTATATATTTTACTTTTCCATAAACGTTTCCATTCGCTTGTATCTTCTCTTGTAGAAGACGGCGGCGAGCTTGGCGATTGCCTTTTTGTGGATAGCCAAGCTGACGAGCGCCAATACTACGCTGGTAATGCACCATGCCATTTCACCTATATATATATACTCGGCAGCCAAAGCCGCAAGTGGCACCAGGAAGGCAACGGCGTAAAGGTTGATTTTCAAGTTGGCTCCCTGCATATTAAACATCGAACTGCCAAATATCTCCAATCGAGTTGAGAACAGACAGGTTGGCAAGTTGAAGAGACTGAGAAATACCGTCATGCCATAAGCGCCGATGAGCGAGAAAACCGTGACACCCACATTCATCCATATCAAAGGAATGGTAAACAATAAGGCGATGGCACTCACTATCATATAGAAGTAGAAACAATTCCGCAACATCTGCTCTATCTTCACCGGTTTCGTCATCAAGCCTTGGAAGAAGTTAGCCTCCACACCAAAGGTCCACTGCGACAAGCACAAGGAAGGCATCAGCACGATACCCATGACATAAAGTATGGTAGAAGATTGCCAGTTGACACCACTGCCATCATTAGGTATCAGCGCATATAAGTAAGCGTCAAAGATAAAGATGCCAGTCACGATTAGCACCATATTGCGCACACGCTTGGCTCTCATCGTCCCGATATATTGCAAACTAAAGAGGCTGACATGATGGAAGCCACGGAATCTTGACACCTTGCGTTTCTGCTCATTATAAATCTTGAGATTCCATAAATACACGATGAGACCAGCGAAAATTGCACCTGCCAAGGCAAAAAGTCCGGCATACGCCATCCCCATGGGGAAGAAGGAAGAAAGCACTAAGAAAGCAATGAGTACGATATACATTCCCATCCATCCCAATATCAAAGGCCACTTGAGCATCCACTCCGTCGCCTTGCGGAAACAGGTGATGTAGATGCCATTGATATAAGAGAAAGCTAACAAGAGCAAGAAACAAATGATGGTTTGCGGTACGCCCAACAAATAGATGAACACCGGAATCATCAGCACAGGAAGAACATAGTTCCAAAAGCTCACGAGATTGGTAACCAAGAGAAATCGGTTCCATATACGCTCTGGCACAGGTCGAGACTTCACATAATCGTCCATTGCCGTCATATCTTTCTTCATCACAAGTTTCATGAAGATGTCGGGTATGAGCATGCCGACCACCAGACCTGCACCAAGCAAGGCTGGCATATCGTCCCCACTCAGGCTTCCCCCATTTTCGGTGAAAGTGACGAAGAAACTCACGCCCATCACCACATAGAGGAAGATGATATAACCGCCCACTATCGCATCTCGCTTATGGAAATTGCGCCGTTGCTGCTTCCACCACAACCGTACTAATAATCTTAACATATTTCTCCTTATAATAATGGTAACGAGCGCAAAGGTACACAAAAATCTCCTATTTCGTTTACAAAAAGACAGAAATAACGTAAATATAACAGAAAAAGCGGCATTCCCTCACGAGGATGCCGCTCATTTCTAACTAACATTAACTTAATGTATCAACTATTCATCAAAACTATTTCACTGGCAGGATGTTGTCTTCCTCATCATAATAGAGAGGAGCCACCTTCAAGCTGCGAAGCCATGTGGTATCATTGGAAGGCACACAGTCATGATGGAAGAGATACCACTGTCCCTTGTACTCGCAGATACTATGATGAGTGGTCCAACCTACAACTGGCTCCAAGAAGACACCTTTGTAGGTGAACGGACCGTATGGATTGTCACCTACCGCATAACAGAGATAATGGCTATCGCCTGTAGAGTAGCTGAAGTAATACTTGCCTTTGTACTTGTGCATCCAACTTGCCTCGAAGAAGCGATGTGGATCGTCGGCAGGCAAAACCTTGCCATTTTCATCCACGATGACAACAGGCTTTGGCATCTCAGCAAACTGCTGCACATCATCGGTCATCATTGCCACACGTGATGGCAGTGGGTCTTCCTTGCCCTCTGGCAGATGCTCACACTTCAACGCCTTGTTGTCCTTGTACCACTGAAGCTGACCGCCCCAGATACCACCGAAATAGCAGTAAATCTTGCCATCATCATCCTTGAACACGCAAGGGTCGATGCTGTATGACTTGCGGATTGGGTCGGCATTCGGAACGAAAGGACCTTCAGGCTTATCAGCCACAGCCACACCGAGATGGAACACACCATTGTAATCCTTGGCAGAGAAGATGAGATAGTACTTGCCATCCTTCTCTACTACATCGTTGTCCCACATCTGCTTCTCAGCCCATGGCACATCTTTTACATCGAGAATCACGCCATGATCGGTTACCTCGCCTTCCATCACGTCGTCCATAGAGAGAACGTGATAGTCTTTCATCTGGAAGTGACCGCCATCATCGTCGAAGCTTTCGCCGCTGTCCCAGTCATGGGATGGGTAAACATACAGACGACCGTTAAACACATTGGCAGATGGATCTGCCATATAATCCTTTGGGAACAAATATCTTGCTTTCATTGTTGTTTATTATTTTAAGAGATGTACAATATTATCTAAAGAGATTTTACTTAAAGAGATTGACGATTTCCTTCACCACTGGCTTCACCTCGTTGTTACGATCGATAAGCAGTGGATAGTTGGTTCTGCCAGGGATAGGCCAGCCATTCAACCAAGAGTGACCATCGTTGACACCCCAGAAGGTTACACGGCTGATGACATCCTTGTGACGCTCTACAATCTTGAAGAGATTGAGATAACGCTGGTTGAAGAGTTTCTGCGCCTTCTTGTCAAGTCCCTTCACGTATGGATTGTACTTCTTCTGAAGTTCAAACTTCTGGCTGATTTCCGCACCACCGAATCCTTCTGGATTAGGAAGCATGTTCATATCCAGCTCAGTCAGCATCACCTTGACGCCTTCACCTGCAAAAGCCTCGATGCTCTTCTCATACTCAGCATAATCAGGATAATCAAAACCATTGTGGCTCTGCATACCTACAGCATCGATACGGAGACCCTTCGCCTTCAAATCGCGAACCAGCTTGCAGATAGCCTCTCGCTTAGCTGGCTTCGAAGTAGAATAATCATTATAGTAAAGCTCTACGTTAGGGTCAGCCTCATGCGCAAAGCGGAAAGCCAGTTCGATGAACTCCGGACCGATAATATTATAATAAGGTGACTTGCGATAGCTTCCATCGTCCTCAAAAGCCTCATTGACAACATCCCAGCCTTTGATTTTACCCTTATAATGCGTTACCACTGTCATTACATGGTTGTACATTCTACCAATGAGCACCTCACGGCTGACAGGTTTGCCATTGGCATCGGTAAACATCCACTTAGGTGGCTGAGAGTGCCATACCAAACAGTGACCGATGACGGTCTTTCCATTCTTCTGTGCCCAATCCACGAGTTTGTCACCATCGGTGAAATCGAAGCGATTGACCTCAGGATGATTCACTTCACCCTTCATACAGTTTTCTGCCACCACCTGATTGAATTGCTCTTTCACGATAGCCTCTGCCGCAGGGTCTTGTCCCGCTGGCAGACGCGTATCGACAGCGACACCTATCAAGAAGTGCTTGCCCAACGTGCTCTGCAACGAAGGAAGCACCTCTGCCTTATTACCTTTCTGGGCGAATGCCGCTGAAGCGAGCAACAAGCCCATCGCTAAAGTTGTTATCTTTTTCATAATTGTCTTATAATGATATGTATATCGTTAGAAACAGTGCGAGAAAGAATTTTCTCTCAACTACCTACTACTCTGCCTTCTGATGGCGATCCTCTATCTTCTTGTTGATGTCATCGATGACTTCATCGGTCAATTCGTACTTGGAGATAATGAACATCGCCAAACCCAAGAGGATGGCTGGGATGACGCAAACCAACCAGCGGATACCCTCCTGTGCCAAAGGAGACTGTTGCTCCAGGTCGTTCATGAAGTAAGCACCCGCAGCATTACCTACCGACATCATCGCAAAGGCGGTGATGAAGAAGAGAGCCACGATGCGGAGAGGACGGTTGTGGAAGAACTCTGTCCAAAGGTCGCTCACCTTTACATTCTTGGTCTCCTTCTCGTCCATCACCACACGCTCCTTGGTCTGAGTAAAGCAGAACACCAAGAGAGCGAAACCTACCAAAGCATAAATGAGCATAGCAACAAACCAAGCATTGCTATCCGTAGGCAGAGAATTAGACTCCTGTGCGGCAGCAGCCTGATAGCCCGTCCAAGCGAGCACGGCACCAGGAACCACGCCACCCAATGCCATACCAGCCTTGTAGAAGATACCTGTGAGCGCATTCACGATACCTGCGATACGCTTGCCACTCGTATATTCTGCGAAGGAGATGACCTCAGGAATCAACGCCCACATATAGCCCGTAGCCACGATGACTCCAGTAGATTTGATAAACTGGGCGATATATACGAGAGTGATATGATCCTTGACTGGTCCCATCTTACTGATGAAGTAAAGCATCGCCATACCGATGATAGCCACGGTGAGGAAGATATAGAACATATTCTTCTTGCCCACCTTCTTCTTGATGGCTGGCACCAAAGGCATGAAGATGAAAGATGGCAACGAACCGAGTCCCATGAAGAGTGCCATTTCAATAGGCAGATCTTTGGCAGCAGCCAACATAGCCACCAAGATAGGCACACCAGCAGACACGCAGAGACCTCCCACGTTCGCCATAAACATACGTACGGATGTCAAAATCGTGATTTCATCGGTATCACGAGTCAAAGAGGAGTTCAATGCTCCGTAAGGCACATTAATTAATGTATAGAGCATAGAGAGACCTACGTAAGTGACGTAAGCATAAATCAACTTGATGGTGTCGGTCTGTCCCTCCATACCATTCCAGAAGCAAAGGATGGCGAGAACAGTCAATGGCAAACCTGCCAAGACGAGATAAGAGCGATACTTACCCCAACGTGGGTTGTGCTTATCCACATAGGTTCCCACCAAAGGATCCCAAAGTACATCGACCAAGCGAACCACCAAGAACATGGTGGCAGCCACACCAGGATTGAGTCCATAGATGTCGGTGTAGAAAAACAACAAATACATACAGATGGTCTGGTAGATGAGGTTTTGCGCCAAGTCACCAGAACCGAATCCGATACGTTGTAGCCAATTCAGTTTGTAGAATCCCTTAGATTCTTGTGATACAGTTGTCTGTTCCATCATATTATATTATTTAAGTTTTTCCGCTGCAAACTTGCCCATCACCTCATAGCCCTTTGGATTGAGGTGAAGCCAGTCGTCTGAATACTCCGCTTTCAAGCGTTGTGGGTCTTGTGGATCACGCACCAGCTCGTCAAAATCAATGATTTCATCGAAGCTTCCGCTCTTTCTGATCCATTCGTTCACCTGTTGGCGCATTGCCTCGTGCCAGTAAGAATACCAGCCGTTTCCCTTGGTAGGAGTAATGGTTGCACCATATACCTTGATGCCCTTTGCCTTAGCCTTGGCGATAAGCACCTTGTAGCAAGCCACCAATGTATCAGCCACATGCTCATAGTTGCCGCCACAACAACCGATGTCGTTAGTTCCTTCGAAAATGACCAACTTATCGACACCCGTCTGACCGAGAATGTCACGGTCGAAGCGTTTCATGGCAGGTTCGCTGATTCCACCTTCCACGACACAGTTGCCACCGATTCCAAGGTTGAGCACACCGTATGGTTTCTCTGCGTTCAAGGCATCAGCGAGGAAGTCTGTCCAACGGTTATGCATGTTCGTGGTCGTTCCACGTCCATCGGTGATGGAATTGCCGAGTACTGCCACGACAGGGGTCTTGGCATCCGTCTTCACATCGATGGCAGAGAGATTGTACCAGTGATCCACGTTCTCTTGCTGGCCGAAGGCTGCATCGGCAGGACTGACTGGTTTGCCATTCACTTGCGCTACTATATAAGATGTGGTACGCGAACCACGATGCGAAGTGGCATTCGTAGGCGTTTTCTCACCATAATCAATGGTGATGGAGAGACGCTGACCAGACTTCAATGCATATTTCAACACATCCGAGTAGAGAGCTTTGCCTGGTTCGAGAACTACGTTTTTCTTGCCGCCGAACTTCAGATATTTCACGGTCTTGGCATTGATGCTGCTATTCTTGTCCTTGTCGGTATCAGCCACATAGACAGAGCAAATCTCCACAGGGTGCTTGCCGAACTCATTGCTCAGTTTGAGTCTCATCTCATTGCCACCGAAAGACACATGGACAATCTGACGGCAGGAACGATTGCTCAAACTCTCCTTAGGCATATCTTTCTTTCCAGTCTTTTCGACTGCGGTAGCCCAAGTACCCTTCCATACATTCTGCGCCTCCAGTCCAGTGCAAGCCAAGGACAAGAGAGCTACCATCAAGCTTAGTTTCTTTTTTCTATTAATCATTATTTGACTGTTTGTTATTAAGTTGTTTAACCGAAATGTCAAGTCGTTATTGTCGTTTAGCGATTGCAAATTTACAAAAACCTCCTTTACACGACAACTTTTGCAGTTACGATAACATTTCTATTTGTTTCATAAAGGCGATGGATAAAGAAAAGATACAAGAAACAAAACAAAACGACACAGAAAGATAATTAATATTTGGTCGTTTCATTCTTTTTTGCTACTTTTGCAAGCGTAATTGAATACAGCAATGTACTATTTAACCTAGATTCATTAAAAACTACAATAAATGAAACTGACGAAACATTTGGCATTAATTATATTATGTGGCTTCGTCTCACTGATGATGTGGGCTGATGGAGGGGAGCTATATACATCTGGCAAGTTGTCAAGTTCGCTCATCAACTGCATTACGCAAGACAAGTATGGATTTATCTGGGTGGGCACGGAGTACGGACTCAGCCGATTCGACGGCTACCGTTTCACCAACTATCTCCACAATGAGAAAGACTCAACTTCCATCACCGACAACATCATCTCCAGTTTTCTCGTAGATAAGAAAGGCAACCTGTGGATAGGATGTGCCAAAGGACTGATGCGCTACAATTATGAGACGAACGACTTCACTCGTCTCAAGTTCCCCGACGGCAGAAAGCCTCGCATCTACTCGCTAGTAGAAAGTCACAACGGCGACATTCTGATGGGAACCGCAGGTTTCGGACTTTACTCATTGAGAAAAGACAGCAAGCGCATCGTTCACGAACGGCAATATGCCGAGCGTGAGACAGACGTCTTCTTCACCCACATCTACGAAGACCAACATCATTATTTCTGGCAGAGTAGCCACCTCTCCACCTTTTCTCGCTTCATCAAAAGTCAAGGTAAGGTGGCTCGCAAGGACTTCAAGTCGCCTTGCGGTGCCCCTATCGCTTTCATCCAACATCGTCCACAAGCCATGCTCATCGTCTGTATGTATGGCATTCTCTACTATGACTATAAGACGGGCAAGATAGGTGATGCAGGGTACGACTTCGGCATCTATAAGAATAATGTGACCATCAACAACGCCACCTTCGACCATGAAGGCAATCTCTACATCAGTACCTCTGAGCATGGAGCTTTGCTCATCAAGAAAGGGAGCAACAAGGTGGTACAGTTGGAGAACACCAATGGAAGCTTCAACCTAGGCACCGCCTTCGTCAACGACATCATCGAAGACAAGGACCACAACCTCTGGATAGGATGCTACAAGAAAGGTCTCTACCTACTCAACCAACGACAGCAAGCCTTCAATTCCTGGAGCTTTGCCGCCCAAAATTATATTATTGGTAGCAGCGTATCATCCATTACCCCTGGTGCCAATGGCGAGACTTGGTGTACAGTACAAAACAGTGGCGTATATTGCTTCGACCCAACAGGCAAGATTATCGCCCATCCGAAATCACCAGCTGGAACCTGTATCATCTACAAAGATCGCCGTGGCTACTACTGGATTAGCAATGGTAATGCCCTCTACAGCTACAACCCATACACGGGATCCTACCAGCAGAAACTCACGTTCACCAGCGCTGGCATCTATGGAATGACCGATGACTACGATGGAAATCTCTATATATCCGTCTATAGCAAGGGACTATATATATATAATGTGGAAAGTGGAGCCGTCAGGATACTCAATATGCAGCAGCGAGGCAACAAGGGTTACCTCTGCAACGACTGGGTAAGAAGCATGGCACTCGACCATACCAACCATCTCTGGCTAGGAACCTCCAATGGTGTATCTTGCCTCAACACCAAGACCTGGAGTTTCAAGGACTTCGGATGGAACCATCTCTTGCAAGACCATCAAGCCAATGCCATCTGCGAAGGTGACAATGGCGAGATTGTCATCGGCACAGAAGAAGGTCTCTATGAATTTGACAGGAAGAAGAACAAGCTTGTTCCATTCCCCAACGCCGAAGCTTTGAAGGGAAAACAAGTGTGCGGTATCGTCAAGGACAAGCAAGGTGACCTATGGATCAGCACAACGATGGGTATCTGGCAATACGAGAAGAAAAAACGCCATTTCATCGGTCATATCAATGGAAACGGGCTTACCAACAAAGAGTATGTATTAGGCTCTTTCATGCACGCTTCCGACGATCTCACCGCTTTCGGTACGAGCGATGGAATCACGGCTTTTTATCCAGAAGTAGTCAAAGCCAACAAGATGGAACTCGGCAATGTATATCTCACCAACTTCCTAGTGGATGGCGAGCCCATCAACTGTCATGCCGAGCGCTTCTCTATTCCATATTCTCAGAATTCCTTCACCTTGGAGTTCTCCTTGTTGAATTACAAGAACACGGACAACATCAGTTTCCAATACCGCATCAATGAGGGAAAATGGAACAGTACCAACGAAGGCGTGAACGCCATATCTTTCAATAAGTTGAACCCTGGCAAATACATCATCGAGGTAAGGGCGGCAGGCAACGGAAGCTACTCCAAGCACATCACCACCATCACCGTGGTGGTCAAGGACCCGTGGTATGCCTCCCCACTTGCTTTCATCACCTACATTCTGATCTTCATCAGTCTATTGGCATACATTATATATACGTATGAACGTAGGAGAAAGGCAGACCTCGACGAGACCAAGATGCAGTTTCTGATCAATGCCACCCACGACATTCGCTCACCGCTGACACTCATCATGGGACCGCTCAACAAGTTGAAAGCTCGCCTGACAGATGCAAAGAGCAAGCAAGACTTGGACACTATCGACCGCAATGCGCAACGCCTGCTTCTCTTGGTAAACCAAATCTTGGACGAGCGCAAGATTGACAAGAACCAAATGCGCCTGCACTGTCAACCTACCCAGTTGCAAGAGTTTATCAAGGGCATCACCTCCCTCTTCGCCTTCAATGCCAACGAGCGAGGTATCAGCCTCAACTTGGAGGAAGAAGACAATCTGGAAGGAAAGCCTCTGGAAGTATGGATAGACCGCATCAACTTCGATAAGGTGATCAGCAACTTGCTGTCGAATGCCATGAAATATACATTTGATGGCGGCAACATCACCATCCGCATCGGAAGGGATGACAAGCATGCCATCATCAAGGTAATGGATACAGGAATAGGATTCAAAGAAGACAAGACAGACCGCCTCTTTGAGCGATTCTATCAAGGCAAAAATTCCAGCGACCTACACATTGAAGGCACGGGCATCGGCTTAAACCTGAGTCGTGCCATCACCCAAATGCACGGAGGAAGCATCAAGGCGTTCAACCGTACAGATGGTATCAAGGGAGCCTGCCTCGAAGTAATTCTGCCTCTTGGCAATGCACACTTGAAGCCAGAGGAAATATTGCAAGAAGAAGACAAGGCAAAGACAGAAGAAGGCTGCAAGAAAAAACAAGCCAGCAAGAACTTCAACATTCTTTTGGTGGATGATGATGCAGAAATCGCCCAGTACATCCAGGCAGAACTCAGTGACTGGTATCGTTTCGACTATGCCCCTAACGGCAAGGAAGGACTGAAGACCTTGCTCACGGGTAAGTACGACCTTGTCATCAGCGACGTGATGATGCCTGAGATGGATGGCATCACACTGCTCAAGAATATCAAGGCAAACTCCAACATCAGTGATATTCCTGTCATCTTGCTCACCTCGAAGAGCGAGGTCGAGAACCGACTGGAAGGTTTGAAGAAAGGAGCCGATGCCTTCCTTGCCAAGCCATTCAATATGGAAGAGTTGCACATTCTCATCGACAACCTGGTAGATAACGTGCGACGCATCCGTGGTAAGTACTCCGGGGCACAAGGACAGAAGGAGAAGATAGACAAGATAGAGGTGAAGGGCAACAATGATGCTTTGATGGAACGCATCATGAAATGCATCAACGCCAACCTCACCGATCCAGACTTCAACGTAGAGAAGTTGACCGAGGAGGCAGGCATCAGCCGTGCCCAACTACATCGCAAGATGAAGGAGATAGCAGGCGTTTCCACCGGTGAATTCATCAGAAATCTCCGTTTGGAGCAAGCAGCACGCCTCATCGGAGAAGGCAAGATCAACATTACCCAGGTGGCGTACTCCGTGGGCTTCAACAACCAGACTCACTTCTCAACCATCTTCAAAAAGCACTTCGGAATGTCACCTTCCGAATATGCTGAAACAAAAAGGAACGAGAAATAAGCAGTTAGACACATCGGATAAGGTGTTTTTTCGTACTTTTGCAGCAGAGATTTCCAAGAACAAAATCTAAACAATAAACAATCTGCAAACGTATGAAGAAATACCTTATCTCATTATTGGCGCTTGCCACTTCTATCATTATGCAAGCACAAGTTGCTGCGTCCGCCGCTTCCCAAGATGGCTCGGCACTTTGGCTCAGCAACCAAAACCTTGGCACATGTCAAGTAAGCGGAGCTGACTCCGACAACGCCACCTTGGCGATTGCTAAGGATGAGCTTAGCAAAAACTACAAGGGCAAAGCGGTCACTTTCCAAATAGACCCAAGCCTCAACCTAGGCGAAGGCTACCAGATAACCCCTACCTCCATCAAGGCGAGCCAAGCCATCGGCATTCTCTATGGCGCATACGAATTGATTCGTCTCCAAGCACTAGGCGATGCTGACAACATGAACAAGACCAAGAAGCCTGCCGTCAAATTGCGCATCCTCAACCATTGGGATAACCTTGATGGCAGCGTCGAACGTGGCTATGCAGGCAAGAGCATCTGGAAATGGGACGATATCAAACTCGACAAGAGCGGCAAGGCAAAAAGCATCAGCAAGAACCTCCACGACCGTCTCATCACCTATGCCCGAGCCAATGCCTCATTGGGCATCAATGGTAGCGTACTCAACAATGTGAATGCCTCTCCAAAGATGATGACTGCTGAATATATAAATAAGGTGAAAGTCATCGCCAACATCTTCCGACCATACGGCATCCGAGTCTATCTCTCCATCAACTTCGCCTCTCCAATGGCACTGGGCTATACCAAAACTGCCGACCCTCTCGATAAAAAGGTACAGCAGTGGTGGCAGAAGAAAGCCAAGGAAATCTATGCAGCCATCCCTGACTTCGGAGGTTTCTTGGTCAAGGCGAACTCAGAAGGACAGCCAGGTCCTGGCGACTATCATCGCACCCATGCCGAAGGAGCCAATATGCTCGCCGATGCCCTAAAACCATTTGGTGGCATCGTGATGTGGCGTTCCTTCGTATATGGAGCCAACCACAAGGGAGAGGACCGCGTGAAGCAAGCCGTAAGCGAGTTCAAAAACTTGGATGGCAAGTTCCATGACAATGTCATCTTGCAATCCAAGAACGGTCCACTCGACTTCCAACCACGTGAGCCATACGCTCCTATCTTCGACAACATCCACCAAACTCCACAGATGGCAGAACTTCAGATTACCCAAGAATACCTCGGACAGTCGAAGCATCTCACCTATCTTGCCCCTATGTGGAAGGAGTTCTTTGTTTTTGTAAACCCAAGCCGACTCAAAGGAATCGCAGGCGTTGCCAACATCGGTGACGATGCCAACTGGTGTGGGCATCCTTTCTCACAAGCCAACTGGTACGCTTTCGGTCGTTTGGCATGGAATCCATCGATTTCATCGGAGCAAATCGCCCATGAATGGCTTGTTCAGACCTATGGCTGCCAAGACGAGAACTTCACCAAACTAGTAGAAATGATGATGCTTACCTCACGTGAGGCTTGCGTCAACTATATGATGCCACTCGGCTTGCACCACATCTTCAAGTTCGACCATCATTATGGCCCTGAGCCTGATGGTTTCATCGCCAGTTATCCGTTGGAATGGTGCCCTGTGTATTATCACAAGGCAGATGCCAATGGCATAGGCTTCGACCGCTCATCCAAAGGAACAGATGCCGTTGGTCAGTACCCAGAGCCCTATCGCAGTCTTTACGACAACATCGATACATGCCCTGAGGAATATCTCCTTTGGTTCCACCACGTGCCATGGAGCTACAAGCTTTCATCGGGCAGCACCCTCTGGCAAGAGCTCTGCATGAGATACAACATGGGTGTGGCTATGGTAGAAACCTATCGCGACTTTTGGCACACTAGCACCAAGAAGTACATGAAGGGTCATGAGACGGAATGGCAGATGACCGATTTCTTGCTCAACGTACAGTTGGAGAATGCCAAGGAATGGCGAGACACCTGTCTGAAATACTTCCAGACGTTCTCTAAAATGCCAATAGAATAAAGCATTATGCGCCAATAAGAGCAAAAATGAATACGCATATCTATAAAAAGAGACACTCATACGTATAAAATGTTCTTATTGGCGTATAAAATCGTAAGTGAAACAAGAAATGAGACATGCGAAAATACTGATGACACAATATTTTCCCATGAATTGGGGTATTATTGCTACATTTGCAACCGAAAGTAAAAGAAGAAAATAAACCAAAACAATTAAAAACCAATTAATCATGAAACATGCAAGTACCGCAATGAAGGCCCTTGCATTGTCTTTCGCTCTGTCTTTGGCACCAATCAATGGAGCCTGGGCGCAAGGCAATGCCGTAAAGGGTACGGTAGTGGGAGATGACGGACCAGTCATCGGAGCTACTATTCGTGTGAAGGGTTCACCTAACGTGGCTGCAGTTACCGACCTTGACGGTAACTTCACTATCAACGCCCCGAAAGGTGCCACCCTGCAAATCTCCTATCTAGGTTACAAAAACAAAGAAGTAAAGGTGGGCGCAGGACATCTTGACGTCACCTTGTTGCAAGATGCCGAACTCCTCAACGAAGTTGTCGTTGTAGGTTATGGTCAGATGAAGCGTGCCGACCTCACAGGTTCCGTGGCATCTGTAGGCGAAAAAGCCATAGAAAAGACCGTAGCCACCAGTATCGACCAAGTACTCCAAGGTCGTGCTGCCGGTGTGCAAATCCAGGCGAACACTGGTACTCCTGGTGGTAGCAACACCATCCGCATCCGTGGTACGAACTCTCTGAACGCTACCTCTCAACCTATCTTCGTCATCGATGGTGTTATCATCGACTCTGCCGGCGAGGACGAAGGTAACTCCAACCCACTCTCACTCATCAACCCTAGCGACATCGTGAGCATGGACATCTTGAAGGATGCCTCTGCCACCGCCATCTATGGTTCTCGTGCTTCCAATGGTGTGATCATGATTACCACCAAGCGTGGACAGAGTGGCGAGGCTAATATCACATACGACGGCTACGTAGGTTGGCAGGCGATGCCTGGCAAGCTCGACGTGATGAACCTCCGTGAGTACGCACAACACTACAAGGATATTACCGATGCACAAATCAAGCCAGCTTCCAGCACATGGATTCGTGGCGACTTGATGGGCAATGGTACCGACTGGCAGGACGAATTGTATCGCAAGGCACTCATGACCAGCCATAACGTGAGCATGAGTGGCGGCAACAAGGACATCACCTATGCCATCAGCGCAGGTTATCTCGACCAAGACGGTATCGCCATTGGTTCTGGCTTCAAGCGCCAAACCCTCCGTGGTAATGTCGATGCACAAATCAAGAAGTGGCTCAAAGGTGGCATCAACTTCTCACTCGCCGACAGCAAGCAAACTACTTCTTCCACCTATAATATTATTATGACTGCGCTGACATCTCAGCCATCTGTAGCCGTACGCAACCCAGAGGGCAACTACGACGGACCAGACGACCAGTGGATGCCAGACAACCCTGTGGCTCTTGCTGAGATTACCGACAACCACAACAAGAAGACCAACTTCCGTGTCAACACCTATCTGGAGGCTACCATTCTCAAGGGCTTGACCTTCAAGACAGAGTTATCGGCTGATTACAACTTCAACAACTACTATTATTTTCAGCCAGACTATCAGTTTGGCGTAAAGACCAATGACGTGCGCTCTGGCAAGTGGACCAAGAGCAACTCCAAGTACTGGTCTTGGCGCAACATCTTGACCTATGCCAACACCTTCGGCAAACACAATATGAACGTGATGGTAGGTCAGGAAATGAGTCATAACCACTGGGAGAACCAAGTTGGCTCTACCACAGGTTACCTCTCCAATTCTGCCACCGACATCTCAGCAGGTAGCTATGCCGACAGCCGTGCCACAGGTTATCAGAACAACACCGCCTTGTTCTCTTACTTCGGTCGTGCCTTCTACAGCTACGATGACCGTTATCTCTTGACCGCTACCCTCCGTCGCGATGGTAGTAGCAAGTTTGCAGAAGGTCATCGCTGGGGTTGGTTCCCATCAACAGCCTTCGCATGGCGTGCCAGCAACGAGGCTTTCTTGAAAGACAACAAGGTCATCAGCAACTTGAAGTTCCGTCTCGGTTGGGGTGCCACTGGTAACCAGAACGTTGAGGACTGGGCTTACACCGCTCTCCTCGCCACCTATACCACACCATGGGGCGTAGGTGTATTGAATGCCAACAATGCCAACCCTAACCTGAAGTGGGAGACCACCTACTCTACCAACGTGGGTATTGACCTCAGCCTCTTCAATGGTCGCATAGAGTTTATCGCCGACTGGTACTACAAGAAGACCAAGGACTTGCTCTTGAAGCTCGACCTCCCTGCATTCTTGGGTTCAGGCGCTGGTTCTGGTTATGGTGTAGCCAGCAACCCTTGGGGTAACATCGGTAGCTTGCGCAACACGGGTGTCGAGTTTACCTTGAACACCGACAACATCGAATACAAGGGTTTCTCATGGCGTACCAACGCCGTGCTCTCCCTGAACCGCAACAAGGTAGTGTCTCTCGATACCGCCACAGGTACCTTGCCTAAGACCTTGCAGATTGGTTCTGAGACAGCCACAGTCACCAACACCATCGTAGGTCAGCCTATCGGACAGTTCTGGGGCTACAAGGTGATCGGACGTTTCGACAAGCCTGAGGACTTCTACTATAAGGACAAGAATGGCAACGTGAAGCAAGTTGCCATCCCAGAGGGTAGCAAGATTGCACAGAACGGAACATGGCTCGGCGACTACATCTTTGCCGACCTCAACAATGATGGTGTCATCAACAATGACGACCAAACCTTCATCGGCAATCCTGAGCCTAAGTTCACTTGGGGCTTCGGCAACACCTTCTCTTACAAGGGCATCGACTTGACCATCCAGTTCAGTGGTTCTTATGGCAATAAGATACTCAACTATGGTCGCCGCAGTCTGGAAGTATCAGGTTCCACCTCCAACCTGCTCCGTTCGGTAATGGACTTCGCACGTGTAGAGAAGATAGACCCTAATGGTCCAGACGATTACCGCAACTATCATGTAACGAACCCAGAGACAATCCAGCCTCGCCTTTACACATCAAGCAACAGCAACCGCAACGACCGTGTGAGCGATGCCTATGTAGAGGACGGTTCTTACATCCGCTTGCAGAACATCTCACTCTCTTACACCTTGCCACGCACCTGGTTGAAGCACATCTATCTGACTAATGTGAAGATATACTGCAACCTCCAGAACGTAGCAACCATCACGAAGTACAAGGGCTACGACCCTGAGGTAGGTAGCCTTTGGGGCAACGCACTGATGAACGGCATCGACTATGGTCGTTATCCTTCTCCACGCATCTACACCTTCGGATTGAACGTAACATTCTAATGAAAGAAAGGAGAATACAACATGAAAAAGATATTATTATATACAGCAGCTTTGGCAGGAATCCTTTCGTTCAGCAGTTGTGCGGAAGACTTCCTCAAGCAAAAGAACTCTTATCAGTTGAGTCCTGACAACTACTACGAGTCGGACGATGCGGTGGCTTCGGCTACTTATCCACTCTACAACTACGTGTGGTATGACTTCAACGATAAGTTCTATTATGGTATGGGCGATGGACGTGCCAACAACATCACGGCACAGTACTCCAACTACATCTACCCTTACACCAACTTCACAGAGAACTCCCTCTCACAGGGTTTGAGCGAGGCATGGGGCTCACTTTACTCAGTAGTTTCACAGAGTAACAACACCATCAACAACCTCCTCACCAAGTGTACATCAAGCGTGAGCGAGACTGCCAAGATACAAGGTATTGCCGAGGCTCGCTTCATGCGTGGTTTGGCTTACTGGTACATCGGCACACTTTGGGGATGCGGTATCATCTATACCAACACCTCCGACTTGGTCAACAACTACGTCGTGCCTGCACAACCTCGTGAGGATGTCATCGAGTTTGCCATCCGAGACATGGAATATGCTGCCAAGAATCTTCCAGCATCTCAGGGACAAGTTGGTCGCGTCAACAAATACACCGCATACGGTATGTTGAGCCGTCTCTACCTCTCCATGGCAGGCTTGACCACAAGCGGAGCTTATGATGGCACCAACATCGCTACCGACTTCAATCGTGGCACTCGCAACGAGTACTATCTCGACCTCGCCAAGAAGGCTGCCCTCAAGGTAATCAAGGAAAGCAACTACAAGTTGCTCGACAACTATGACGACCTTTGGAGTTACAACAACATCAACAACAATGACGAAGCGATGTTCCAACTCCAGTTTATCAAGGGTGATGGCGCCGGCGGTGCAGCGCAGAGCATGACCCGCTTCCTCGCTTGGAGCACCATGGTAGGCGATACCAATGCTTGGGGTGGAGCTACCTATTGCTCTTACGACCTCTGGAACGAGTTCTCCAACTATGACGATGCAACTCTTGACACCAAGGCCATGGTGGATACCAAGCGCCGCCACAACTCCATCGCTTTCTATGGCGAGTCTTATCCTGAGTTGAGTGCCGACCCTAGCGATCCATACGTATATGGTGTAACAGAAAGTCCTAGTTCCCAGGGTGCCAACATCAAGAAGTATGTCATCGGAACCAAGAAGGTGAATGGATTCAGCGTACCAAACAACTCTGGTATCAACACCTATATGATGCGCCTTGCCGAGGTATATCTCAACTATGCAGAGGCTGTGCTTGGCAACAACGAGAGCACTACCGACGCTGATGCGTTGAAGTACTTCAATGCCATCCGCAAGCGTGCTGGCATGCCAGAGAAGAGCAAGATTGGTTATGAGGACCTTCGCCATGAGAACCGTATGGAGTTTGCCTTCGAGGGCTTGTATTGGTACTTCCTCGTTCGTCAAGGATATTATCAGCAGCAGAAGATTGTGAACTACTGCAACGACCAGAACCGCAATGCTAGCTACTTCGAGAGTAGCACCAACACTTATAAGTTGAGCAAAGACTACAGTGCTCCTGGTCCTGGTGTGGCAACCGCTACCGCCAAGAGTTTGACACTTCCTATGGCTGATACCGACCAGACCAAGAACCCTAACTTGAAGACTGATGCCGATGGCAACATCAAGACCGTGAAGTATGAGTTTGGCGAGCGTGAGGTTGACGAGGCTACTCTCTTCGACTAAATCACAAACCCGCTTATGGATTCAAGACGAAATCAGTCTTACAGTTATATCATTAACAGATTAAAACGATGAAAATCATGAAAAGATATATATATAATAAGGTGGAGAAGATGCTCAAGGGCTTGGTTCCCCTGATGTTGCTCGCCATCGTTCCATCGCTCACCTCTTGTAACGACGACGATGACTGCCAATCTACCACCATGACCATCAACAAGGTCTTCTTGGAAGATACCAAGGCTGAAGATGGCAACTACGACCGTGAGGTAGAGTTTGCTCGCCTCGGTCAGACCCTCCGCATCGAAGGTTCTGGCTTCTCAGGCTTGAAGAAAATCTATGTGAACGGTTTCGAGACCTACTTCAACAATGCGTTGATGACAGACAACAACATCTGGGTGACCCTCAACAGCAAGACCCCAGTGGCAAAAGCAGACGCAAGTGTACGCAACACCATCCGCTTTGTGAAGGACAACACAGAGACTACTTATCAGTTCACTATCCGTGCCGCAGCTCCTGTTATCGCAAGCATCGACAACACCTTGCCACAAGCAGGCGAGACCGTCAAGGTATCGGGTGCCAACCTCGATGGTACGACCAAGGTTACTCTCCCTGACGGAACAGAAATCACCGAAGGCATCGTCAACGACGATGAAGACGGCGAATGGTTCACCTTCACCATGCCTAGCGGCGTAAGCGAGGTAGGTGGTAGCATCACCACTGAGGGAGCCAATGGTACCGCCATCTCTCCTGCCTACTTCAACAACAACGACTGCTATATCCTCAACTTTGATGGTAAGGGTACACAGGGCGGTTGGAGTGCCACCTTCAAAGCAGAAGACTTGGTAGATGATCCATTGAACTCAGGTCGTGGCAAGGTCATCCAAATCATCCCAGACAGTTACCTCGCCGACAATCCTGACGGAGTGAAGGCTGGCGTAGCAAGCATCAAGGGATTCTGGACAGCAGGCAATGGCGATGCTGACGATGACTGGAACCGCATGACCAGTTTCATACCAGGCACTACTCCACTCGATTCCGTAGCATTGCAGTTTGACGTATATTGTCCAGAGGAATGGGACTTGAGCGGTCAGATTGAGTTCACCCTCCAGAACAACCTCTCCAACTATGGTTATGGTTCTGCTTGCACCAAGTACAGCAAGGACTACAAGAACCAAGGATATGCTTGGGTGCCATGGCTCGACCGTGAGACAGGCAAGCACAAGGCATTCACCACAGGAGCAAGATGGCAGACCATCACCATCCCACTCACCGCATTCGGTAACTACACCAATGATGAGTTGACTTGGACTTTCCAGAATGTCATCGACGACAAGAACGCAGGAAGCTACAAGAACTTCGGTATCTTGTTCTGCAATCCAGACTTAAAGTGGGACACCGAAGCTGAAGATGCAGACTATCCATCACAGCTCTTCAACAAGAAGATCTATCTGGACAACTTCCGCATCGTGCCTATCACAGCCATCACCGTCTCTGACTTTTAATCAGAGACGTGGCTACAGATTTATTAATCTTTAAAAGAGAAAGAATGATGAAATTCACAAAGATAATCATACCAGCGTTGGCATCAGCGATGCTACTCACTGGTTGCGACGACCAAATCATGCAGTGGGGCAAGCCGGCAGACCACGCCGACGTAACCTCAGCCGACCTTCCTCTTGCCGTGAAGGAGGTAATCGCCAACTACGACAATATCAAGGACTATGCCAGCCAATATACGCCAAACATGGTGATTGGTATCGGTTGTGGTGCAGACATGTACGTGAACAATGAAAATGGCGAGGGTGACCTTGTCAATGCCAACTACCAGATGTTCACCCCTGGCAACGCTATGAAGAGCGATGCGATGCTTGGTAATAGCGGAACCATCAACTTCGCTACTGTCGATAAGCTGATTGCTGCCATGCCAGAGGGAATGAAACTCTATGGTCACAACTTCTTCTGGCATACCCAGCAGAACCAGAGCTACCTCAAGTCGCTCATCGCTCCTACCCTCGTGGTGGAAAGCGAGGGCGAGATTGCCAATGTTCTCCAAGGTGACGCATCCAACTTCAATGGAGGAACCACAGGAGGTTGGGGCTCATGGGGAAGCAACAAGGAGAGTGCAGATGTAGTAGCAGGAGCCGGCAAGGATGGCTCAGCAGCCCTTGTCTTGAAAAACAAGGGAGACGGCAACACTTGGGAAGCTCAGTGTGCTTACACCTTCGATGATGCCTTGCAAGCTGGCAAGAAGTACATCATCCAGTTCTATGCCAAATCAACCTCTACCGCAGGTGAGTTGCAATTCCAGTATCAGAATGGAACGACATATCAATCTCAGGGTGGTTACAACACATTCTCTGTAGGCAAGGATTGGACCAAGTGTGAATATGAGTTCACTCCTACTCCAGAAGATGCCAACCGCATCATCTTCAACTTCGGCAAGGTGGGCGCTACCTATTATGTCGATAACATCAAGTTCGGTCTTGCCAAAGATCAAGGCTCTACGGCAGGTGCTAAGCAAACCATCTTCCGTGCTCGTGGCAAGCAACATCGTGCTGCTAGCAAGAGCTACTATGTATTGAAGACTCCTGCAGAAAAGCAGGCTGCCCTTGAGGGAGCCATGGAAGCATGGGTAAGCGGTGTGGCAAACCACTTGAAGGAAAAGGGCGTTACTCCTTATGGATATGATGTAGTCAATGAGCCTATCGCAGACGGAAGCAACAAGTTCCGTGGTCTCGACGAAGGCATCTTCGGTAGTGACGACGATGCAGCACCAGAAGAGACGGTAGCTGATGGTTTGAGCCTCAACTGGGGTAACAACCACTGGTATTGGGGCTACTATGTACCAGACTATCATGTCAAGGCATTCCAGTTGGCACGCAAGTACTTGCCTGCAGAGACCAAGCTCTTCGTCAACGATTACAACTTGGAGACCTCTCCTAAGAAGCTCGAAGCCCTCGTGAAGTTCGTCAACGAGATTGACACCAAGAACGGCTCTCCTATCGTGGATGGTATCGGCACGCAGATGCACGTCACACTCTCTTGCAGTGATGACGCAAGCAAGAACGCCGAGAATATCGCCGCACTGAAGGAGAAGGTCGATGCTATGTTCCAGACGATGGCAGCCACAGGTAAGTTGGTACGTGTCACCGAGCTTGACATTTCTCTTGGCACAGGTTCTCCTTCAGCCAATCAGTACAAGGCTCAGAGCGACTGCTACCAGATGATCGTGGAGTCTTACAAGGCAAACGTTCCTGCAGCCCAGCAGAGCGGTATCACCATCTGGAGTTTGTCTGACAATGAGGCTGAACATGAGTACTGGCTAAAGGGTCAGGTGCCAAACCTCTTCGACAAGGACTACAAGCGCAAGTGGGCTTACAAGGGCTTCTGCGATGGTATCGCAGGCGAAGACCTCGGCTTGAAGTTTGGTGGTGACGAATACAAGGCATACTACGAGAAGAACAATGTATCTTCTAGTGTAGATAAATAAATACAAAGTCGTTTAGAATCGTTAATTTAGATTTCATACGCAAACCTCAAAGGGCGATGCAGCAAGTGTGCTACATCGCCCTTCTTTTGGTTACATTTTTCAATTACTAATTGATAAAAATGATTAATTCTTTCAATTACTAATTGAAATATTAAAGAAAATCCTTATCTTTGTGAGCGAATTTCATAATGAAGACAACAGATATGGACAAAAACATTATACAGAAAATCATCTTAGAAAACCAAGAGCTTGTGGAACAGATTGAATTGGTGGAACGTCACTTCTTTTTTGAGCCACATGGCAATTATGTTTTGGTGGGTGTAAGACAAGCAGGTAAATCGTATTTGCTTTATCAGCGAATGAAACAACTGATAGCCAAAGGGCATCAGATGGAGGAGTTGGTATATATCAACTTTGATGATGAGCGTATCGCTAATATAAAAACAGAAGAGATGGATTTAATTATTCAAGCCCATCAAGCCTTGTCGTCCACACAGCCTATTTTGTTTTTGGACGAAATCCAAAACATTACTGGTTGGGAGCATTTTGCTCGTAGGTTAGCTAATCAAAAATATCAAGTTTATATTACGGGTAGCAATGCGAAGATGTTGAGCCGTGACATCGCTACCACATTGGGTGGCCGCTATTGGGTGGTAAATGTGTATCCGTATTCTTTTGATGAGTTTTTGGAGGCTCATGCCGTTCAACTGAAAAAAAACTGGGAATTTAGCAAACAGAGCGCCGAGGTACAGAGATTGTTCCAAGAATACTTCTATTATGGTGGCTTTCCTGAGTTGACTTCTGTGATAGACAAGCGAGGATGGATTACAGGAATCTTCCAAAAAATATTCTTTAGCGATGTGATTGCCAGAAATGGGGTGCGTAACGAAGAGGCATTGCGTATGACCATCCGAAAATTGGCTGATAGCGTAAAGCAACCAATGGCATACAATCGTATCAGCAATCTAGTTTGTTCTACTGGTGTGAAAACCAATGCCCAGAGTGTCATCAATTATGTCGGTTTCTTGAAGGATAGCTGTCTCATATTTTCATTGGAAAATTATGCTTCCAAGTTTGTTGAGAAAGAAACGATGAAGAAACATTATTTCATAGACAATGGATTGCTCAATCTATTCTTGGTTGATCCTGAGACATCCCTGCTTGAAAACCTTTGTGCCATTCATCTTTATAAGAAATATGGCAATGAGGTGTATTATTATAATAAAGGTATTGAAGTCGATTTCTATGTACCCGAAGAAAATCTTGCTATACAGGTAAGCTATAGCATAACGGATGAGACTACTCGCAGTAGAGAAATTGGTGCCTTGGTGAAATTCGCCAATGCCCAGCATATTGAGAAAGCATTGATTGTCACTCGTGATAGTGAACAAGAAATAGAGGAGAGTCATCTGAAAATAGCAGTTGTTCCTATATGGAAGTGGCTACTTTCATAATAAAAGGTGTGCCCACTGCGCTCGAAGACGAGCAGCAAGAAGCACACCTTAATAATATTTTACTGAGCCTTCGGAACAGCTACAACTGGATTGTTGTTGCCTACCAAAGCTTCATTATGATTTTCCTCATCTTCTGGAATCAAGTACAAGAATATAGGAGATTCTGCTGGCAGATGATCGTGGAGTCTTACAAGGCAAACGTTCCTGCAGCCCAGCAGAGCGGTATCACCATCTGGAGTTTGTCTGACAATGAGGCTGAACATGAGTACTGGCTAAAGGGTCAGGTGCCAAACCTCTTCGACAAGGACTACAAGCGCAAGTGGGCTTACAAGGGCTTCTGCGATGGTATCGCAGGCGAAGACCTCGGCTTGAAGTTCGGTGGTGACGAATACAAGGCATTCTACGAGAAGAACAACGTTTCTTCAAGTGTAAGCAAATAAGAATAGATTAAAACAAGTAATATAAAAAAGGTGTGTCCACTTCGCTCGAAGAAGAGCGATGGGTGGACACACCTTTTATCTATATTACGCCCCCTTATTTTTCACCATAAAAGCCGTTGTTACTCATCTCTGACCACTTCATAAACATATCCTGATAGTTGTCTTTGACAAATTCACGGATAATTCTCAGTTCTTTATCAGTCAGTATTCCTTTATCCTTAACTATTGTGTCACCATTTCCTTTCACAAATAGCTTTGCAGAACCTTGCTCTGTCAAACGTCGGTCACTTGCATGTACATGCATAGCTTCTACTATGCAATGAGAAGTGAAGTATAAGAAATACCCACAGATTTTGAAATCAAAATACTTAGGCATAAGCTTCCTCCAATAATTTCTTATTGCGAATCCAAAGTTTAACAACTATGCTAATCTCTATGTCATCCATATTTGTCTCCGTTATTTCTCCGTCTTGTGTCATTACAAGGGCATGAAAAGGAGCATTCAAGTTGACAACATGTATGAAAGTATCCTCGGTACGTAAAAAAGCGTAACCACAAACTATCATATCAGCTTTTGCTGCTATTGTATCTCTTTCAGTTGTATTCATGATAATCAATTTTTACCGATTTGATAGGTTTCAGGAAATTGTCTGGATTGATATACAGATTCTCCAATATAGGCAGTAAGTCTATGTATTCTTCTGTCAGTCCAAGACCTTTGTAATCAGCAATCACGACAAGATAACCGTTGTCCCATTCCTTAACCTCTACATATCGTTGGAGATTCTTGGGGGAACGAAATCTGATATTGCTATCACCATAGCGAAAAGAAGTCATATCGTTGTGATTGGACAACAATGCCTCTGATGAAATTCTTTTATTTTCCATAAGCCTCTAATATTTATATAAAGAAATTCACACTTTCCGATGCAAAGATACGCTTTTCTTTTGAGTGATGCAAGGAATGAGATGATATTTTTTGTTTTGGGGAGAAAAGGGAGAGCATAAAAGCAAAAGGAGTGTCCACTGCGCTCGAAGAAGAGCGACGAGTGGACATACCTTAACTATATGCTTTAATATACTAATGTGTTATTCTGTTTTGTTCACGGTTTCTTCATGAGTGCAAGCACCTCTTCGAGTGGCAACTTGGTTCCTTCCGCCACTTGCTCTGGTGTCAGATGCATGGCAAGAAGGTTCTTGGCTGTCGCAATCTGTCCTTTGCGGAAACCATTCTTTTCTCCTCTTGCTTCTCCAAGTTTGATTCCTTCCTCGTTGCCTTGATACCATGCGCTATACATGCCAAGGTTGTAGTTATCTACTACTCTTTGGCTTTCCTCGTATTTCTCCATTTCCTCCTTGCTCAGGCAACGGCTGTCAGCAATGTCAGCCAATCGCTTGAAAATCTTCTTTTGCGTTGCAAACGGTATTCTTTCTAGTGTAGCCATA
>OMGV01000392.1_pt1 | contig 28670 bp, 20 predicted proteins | sample 1646111 | NCBI WGS metagenome assembly OMGV01 (sample SAMN05578590, study PRJEB25193) | human gut metagenome | biome: Human Microbiome; feature: human-associated habitat; material: feces | host: Homo sapiens | place: USA:Birmingham | reverse complement strand
TAAACTCGAGGAAAGCGTCCTCGAAGAAGATGCCGCCACCCGCCGTCATCGGGGTGAAGTCCGTGTTGGTGCCGGTGCTCGTGGTCGCGTATCCCACGTTCTTGTACTTGCCGCCCATGGTCGTGGTCGTGCCGGGGGCATCCACCACCATCACGCCGATTCGGTCGGCGTCCCACGTGTTGTCCACCGCGCGGGTCTTCGGGCCGCTCACCCCTGCAGTGATCCGTCCCGCCACGGAACCTTTCGGTTCCTCGTTCTCTTTCGCGCACGCGGCCAATATCGCCGCCGCTGTCGCGAGAATGAAAAGTTTCGAGTTCATCTTCATAATGTTTTTTGTTTATTGATTATTGATATAACTATGATTGATATAGCTTTTCCCTTTATCGAACCGGATGGCCTCTTCCTTATTTGACGTCTGCTTTCAGTTCGCGTCCGCGTTGCCGCCGTCGGTCTCGTTCCAGCCCGTGATGGTGGCGTCCGTTACTCCCGCCTTGACAGGCAGTAGCAGGTTGCCCGTGAGTTTTATCGGTTCTGTTTGGTCATTGAATCTTGCAAGCATTGAGGTAACGTCGCTTTCTATCCGCTTCGTGTCGCCGTTGGTGAAAAGGATGGATACCGTGAGCGCGCGGCTGTAGTCGTCCTCCGTTACAGAGAGTTCCACGTTCAGCAGCCTGACAAGTTGCTTTACAGGGACAGTCACTTTCAGCGTGTCGTCCGCCATCACGCTGATGGACTGATGGGCGGTGAAGAGATAGCCCGGCATAGGTTCTGCGAATCCCGTCTTGTTCATGGCCACCGTAGCCGTATTTCCGCTGACATTGATGTGCTCGGGGCTGTTGTATGCCGTCAGTTCGTAACCGCCCGGGGGCAGCAAGGCCTTGAACGTGTGGGTGATTCCGCTCACGCTTTGTTCTTCCGTTCCCACCCGGAGCATATAGCTTGACGGGATATCCGCTTCCGTACTCTTCGCGCTCCAGTCGGTGGTAACGATTACCGCTCCCTTGTCCGGATGCGGCGTGTTGGAGAGTTCGTCCTTCACGCAGGAGGTAAACGACAGTGCGAGAGCCACCGTCAGAATGGTTGTATAACGTGTCTTCTTGTTTCTCATTGCAATGTTCCTCCGTGTTTAAAATAGGTTCCACACTAATGATACGCCGAGGCGGTTCACGCCCCAGTAGTCTTTGCTTCCCTTGCCGTCTCTCACCCGCACGCCGTCGATGACCCGGTATTTGTCGAACCCTGCGTGGGTGCAGCCAACTCCCATCGAGAAGTCCAGCGATAACGCACGGTTCAGGTGGAGCTGATAGCCGCCTGTCAGGCCGCCGCCCATCAGGTCGCCTTGTTTGCCGGTGGCGGAGAATTTATAATTGAACTGCCCTGTCCTGAACATCGCGCCGAGATAGCCGTGCTTCTCCTTCCCAATATAATAACGGAGTTCCGGCACCACTACCCAAAGGGCGTGTCTTCTGTCTTTGTCATTCCACGACCACGAAGTCCAGGTGCCGTTCAGTAGCAGGCTCCATCGCTTGTTCATGCGCCATTCCACCCCGAGGTCTGGAGTGAGCGTGGCCCAGCGCAGCAGGTTAGCGCACAAGGCGAAAGTGTGAGGCACGGCCCGGGGGGCCTCCACTCCGGCTCGCGGTCGGGCTTGCCGCTCCGCTGCCAGCCGTTCGGTTTCCTCCTTTTCACGAGCTGCCCGCTCTTTGGCGAGGCGCTCCGCCTCGGCACGTTCTCCAGCCAGTCGTTCCTCCTCCCTCTTTTTCTCCGTGGCAAGGCGTTCGCGTTCAGCCTCGCCCGACACCTCCCTGTCATACGCCTCTACCCTGGTAGCGGCGTCGGCTCCCGCCAGTTCAGCCACCTCCTCCACGCCCGCGGGGAGGAGCACGATCACCACGTTACGGGGTTCACCGTCCCCGGTCTTGTAAGATTCCGGGCATTTCTTGTCGGTGACGAAATGGACCTCTTTCACCTTGCCGCGCGTGATAAGTTCGGATTTCACCCGGTTGCGACGGGTCTTCGCCACGGAGTCGGATTGTTCCGTTCGACCGCTGGTGCAGTGGCTCGCCACGTACAGGTACATCCAGCCTGACTCGATGGCCGCGCGGTTCTTCTCGATGGCGGCCAGTAGCCGTTCCAATTCCTTGCCGTTGCCGCTCCAGGGAGAAAAGAACATGTCCTTGTCCGCGATGAAGCGGAAAAGGTAGGCTTCACTGTCTACCACCTTGTCTTGTTGTGCGGACAGCGGGAATACCGCCAGGGCAAGCAGCAACGTGAACGCGATTCGTTTGAGTTGATCCATAATATTGTTTGACTTTTCGGGGTTAGACATAACGACCGATGGCGACACGCGGGCACAAGTCGCGCGTCACGTATCGCCGTCAGGCATGTTTTTCCTGCCGCTATGAACAACGGCGGGGGTATATGGTTATCCGGATGTTGCCGATGGAAAAAATCGGCTGGAAGAAGAAATAAATTTCTCGCAACGTTTCACAACAGCTTTGACCTGATGCTTTTCAACACACGCCACACCGTCATGCCTGAGAGCTTTATTCTCTTCCTAAGCAGATAGTTGGCAATCCGTTGCGCTCCCCCTCTTCTTGTCTCACGCACAGATTAAGGATAATGGTTTCAATTTCAGGTGTTATCTTCATATTGGCAAGTCTTGATGGACGTTTAGACTTATCGGACAATTCCGACTTGCCTTGTTCTTTCTCGCAATTTATCCAACTGTATAACGTGGAACGGGTAATCCCGCACCGAAGGGCAGTTTTTGTCACAGAACCCGTTTCGACGTATAGCTCAAGCCATTTTTGGCGCATCCGTATATCTTCTTTCATGCTACGAAGATACGGATTAAGATTTGCCAACGAAAAGAAAAAGTGTAGCGTATCTATTGATACTTTGCAATTAAATACTACTCCGCTTTTCAGCCATCTCCTTAATACCAGCCTGTCAATCTACACATTGTTGAGAAGCCATTCATGATTAATATGATCAAAACAACCCTTAATGTCACCTTCCAGTATCCATTGTGGTAAACAGTCTCTACTCAACCATCTATGAAGTGCGTCTATTGCATCTGCAGTACTTCTAAACTTTCTGAACCCATATGAGTTCGCATCCGCTTCACTTTCAGTTATAAGTTCTAAAGCCATAAGATATATCCTGCACGGCTCTGTCCTTCATGGTTGGTATTCCCAAAGATCTTGTCTTGCCATTTGCTTTGGCTATGTTGACCTTCCTCAGCGGGAAGGCCTTATATCCTCTCCTTTTCAATAAACATATAGCTTCTATTTTCTTGGCATCAGTGTCCCACTTCATATGGTCAACCCCTGCCGTACGTTTACCTTTATTGGAAGTTACTTTCCTTATCGCCAATGCCTTGGCTTCGTAGGAAGTGGCAAGTAGGTACCGTAAGGCCTTTACCTTGTTGTACCTCTTTTCTTTGTGGGCCTTTGCTATTCGGACCTGCAGTTTTCTCACCTTACGCTCATATTTGGAAGAATCGATATCTTTTCATGTCGTGTTTCGTACGGTTAAAGATGCACACTCGGCTTTTGCCTTGCTCATTTGCAGTTTCTTCATTTTATAAAAGTTCTACAATCGTTTCACAAAGAATTACCCTGCGGAAGTCTGCCTGATTTCGCATGGGGTGATGTTTAAACCTCTATCCTCCGCATTACACAGAATCATTCACTTTCTCCGCAATCCTTTACCCGCACCACATTCGGCTTTTCTTGCAATTGGCTTACCTGCCTGACATAGACAGGAGAAATACGGGTTTACCAAGTTCCGTACAAGTAACTGACGCCCGACTTAGAGCCCGCCCCTCCACTGCCAGTATGATGTCCGTGTAGCCTTACATTCCCAAAAGACTATCCTGACTACCCACCTTTTGGCTATAGCTTATAAATATCCGTAAGCTATTTCTTTATTACGATGGTGTAGCGATTCACATATGTTACTCATATCAGTCAGCCTAACAGCCTATACATTGGATATTTCTGTAAAGGACAGCATTGTCAAGAGGGCTTCGCACTAAACCATGACTGGTAAAGCACGCCTCTTTAGACTACTATTGACAGAACAATAGGTTCAGGCACAGTGCTGAACAATTACTTGTACGACTTCTTGTCGCACGGAATACCTAAAGATACAAAAAGGCCAACTAATTCGCAATAATTTGGCTATGAATTAGTTGGCTAATTTTATATTATTTAATAAATACCCCTATTCAGTTCGATTAATGGAGCTGAACTATAAATTTGGACGTTTGCCTTCTTATACAAGATTGACATTCATTGTTTCCGCTATTGTTTTGTTTTCAATCAGCATTCAACTGTATCAACATGAACAGTCGTTTGAAAACTTGAAACTCATTTTCCAAAAACATAAATAATCAACAGATTATTAAAGGTAATCAGTTGGACTATACATTATCTCAGAAAATATATCTATTTGACCTTCATTATATCTTTCAACAGTCCCAACGGCTCATCTGTAGTGATAAAGTCGACTTTATCCCAAAAGTATTGCATGTCCTCTTTTTTATTAACCGTCCATACATTCACTTTTAGCCCCAAGGCATGGCAACTTTCAATCCAATCGGTATAACGGTAAAATTCAGAGAAGTGATAATCCGGTCCGGCACTACCCAATTCTTTCAGTTGTTGTGGAGATAAGTCCCCTTTCAGATAATATACAGGAGTGCTTGTGGGAGCCTGACGGATCAGTTCCTTTAATGCGTGAGACGAAAAGGTGATATATATCATCCGGGGTTCGAGTCCCATCTTCTTTATCATCGAAACGATCTCTTCAACAGCTTTTATCTCCCGTTCGGGTTTACTATGAGCTTTCAACTCCAGCACCAGCTTCAAAGATGTTTTCCGCTTAGCTGTTTCCAGAAGCTCTTTTAAGGAGGGTACGCATTCTCCATTCGCTAACCATAACCCGGTTAATTCCTTCAGAGTGGACTCTTCAACCTTATGCCCTTGAATAATCCCATCATGGCTAACCACCAAACCATTATCTTTTGTCAGCCAGACATCAAACTCCGAACCATAACATCCTATAGAATCCGCTTTCAACAAAGATGTAATGCTATTCTGTGCTGATCCTTGGGTTTTCCAGAAACCACGATGGGCAATCACCCGTGTTTGTGCCGAAGTATTGGCAATCATAAACATAATTGCCAATAAACACATTACCTTTTTCATTTTGTCCTTTCCTCTAATTGTTATTTATATAAGAGCTGATTCTCTAGTATCCCGGATTCTGCACTAGATTGGGATTTACTTCTATCTGATCTTGTGGAATAGCAAGCCAATAGTTCTTGGGAGCGGTAAAATTACGAACGCCGGTTTCTTTCATGTTCGTAAGTTTATAAAAACTATCAGCGGTTTTTCCGGATAATGTCCAGGATTTCTGATAACGCATCATTTCAGTATGGGCAATTTTCCAACGGCGCATATCATGGAAACGTCTGCCTTCCATAGCCAATTCAATGGAGCGTTCATCATGTAATATTTCGCGCAACTTCTCTCCTGAAGGAATACCACCGGCTTTTGCCCATGAATCTGCAAAGGTAGGTAATCCGCAACGTTCACGTACTTTATTCAAATAGGACAGACTGGCAGTACTCAGTGTGCCGCTATATTCGAAATCCGCTTCTGCATAACTCAGATAGAGTTCGGCCAGACGCATATAAGGAAAGCACCAACGGTTGTAGGTTATTTGATCGGTAGTCCTATTATAGGTATCATATTTAGACACCCATTTCTGACAATAATAACCGTTGTCCGTTTGATACTCATCCTTGGCATTGCCATTATTCTGCTGCATTTCACCACGTCTGCATTTGAGCACTATTGTCTTTCCCTGCACGTCATAATTTCCACGATCAAAGCCAATAGAGGCATAAAAGCGCGGATCACGATTCCTGTGAAAACGTACCGTACTATCACCTGGTGCAATGGAATACGGATCAAGCTTCTTAGTCTCGGGGTCATCTGCCCAAGGTAGACCGTTCTTGGTATAATACCTACTCACACAATCCCACGTCGGGAATAAGGACCCTCTAAAACCTTTGGTCGAATAACTTGTAAATTCAACACGAGGAGCCATATTCTTGATACAGTAGGAAATAGTTCCCTGTTCAGCAAAGCCAAACAGGACTTCATTCCAGTTAAATCCGCTACCACTGATCCCATCACCGACAAAGGCTTCATGATAGTTTTTCTTCCCTTGCTCCAAGTCATTGGTCGAATTTCCATAAAGTTTGTAACCGTTCTCTTCGCAAAGGTCTATGGCCTCTTTGGCAGCATCCATCGCTCTCTTCCACTTTTCCCGGTCATAAGTCTGGTTAATCAGAAAAGTGCCGTCGGGGTTTTTAAAGTCGGAATAAAACTCACTATTCCCATTGACTAACGGCGAGGCGGCATAAAGCAACAGCCGAGCCTTGAAAGCCAAGGCAGCAGAAGAGGTAGCCCTGTTTCTCTTACTTGAATCCCATACGCCAGGAAGTAATCTAGCTGCTTCCGAATATTTATTGGCAATGAAATCGACACATGTATCATAAGGAGAACGGGAGGTCATCATCTCGGCCGGAGAACTTTCCATTGGTATTTCCTTGTCAATAATAACTATCGGTCCATAGTACTCCAGCATGATCTGATGATAATACCCGATCAAAAACAGCACTTCACCTTTCCACCAGCTCAGGTTTTCGGGGGTAATGTCCGATACCCTATCCAGATTATTAAGCACATTATAGCAATTGCGGATACTTTCCCATACTGCTTTCTTCACAGCACCCTGCGGATAAGATTTTGCTGTATTGCTCCATAATGAGTAATAAGTCGTTGTTGGGGATTCTTCCCCATAAACCAGACTGCGGAAATGAAACCAGCGCGTTGTTCCTCCTTTGCTCGTTATGATTTCGTTTCCTCCGGTAAAATCAGGAAATTGTTGGGGATGGAAATAGTTAGGGATATTCGCGTAGCAAGACAGTACCATTCCTTCAGCCTGATATTGTGTCCGGTAGATATCATCCACGGTAGCAGTACCTTGCGGAACCACATCAAGAAAATCACATGATGCCATCATTAAACAGCCGATTGCCGACAGGCATAACTTTGTATATATATTTTTCATAACTTATTCTGTTCTTAATTAATAATGAAACTGAATCCCGATCTTGGCCGTGCGCTGTAGCGGATATTTCAAACCATTCCCACTTCCCATTTCAGGATCCCAGGTACTGAACGGAGAGAATGTCAGCAAATTAGTACCTGCTGCATACACACGCAGCCACGGGAAGAAGGAATAGCCCAGTTCGGCATTCTTCAGGCGCAGGAAAGCTGCGTTACGTAGGTAATAAGTGCTGGTTTGCGCATTGTTCGTGATAAATTCGGGTGATAATCGGGGATAGGCGGCACCGGCTACATTATTGCTTTCCGACCAGTGGTCATCAACGATATACTGTGCAATGTTATATCCTTTATGGCCCGCTTCGCTGAACGGATGAATATCGCTCATCATTAAACTGACTTTGGCCACTCCCTGGAAAAACAGAGACAAATCCCACTTTTTATACTTCAACGTTCCTCCAAAACCATAGATAATCTCCGGAATTTCAGGATTGCCGATAATCGTCCTGTCATAACCATTCACCACGTTATCACCATTCAGATCTTTATATTTAATATCTCCCACCGTATAATTTCCGAACGACTGTTTGGGAGATCTGTCTATTTCCTCCTGAGAAGTAAACAATCCGTCAGACACATATCCCATAATACTGTTTATCGGGTGTCCGATTCTTGAAGAATAGGGTTCTACATTCACCGGTTCGTCTATCTCCGTAATCTCATTATGTGCATAGGTCAGACTACCGTTCAGGCGGAGCACCCAATCTTTGCCAATTACTTTGCTGTATGCTACACTCATATCCACACCCTTATTCTTTACCGAGCCAATGTTGGCATAAGGCAGCATACCTGTCACTCCCATTGTTGAAGGGACGGACGAACGTTGCATAAAAATTCCACTACGGTCTTCCTTGAAATAATCAATGGTTATATCCATAGATTCAAGAAGGGTCATATCGACACCTAAATTCAGCTTTTTCGATTTCTCCCATGTAGCGTTCGCATTACCATAAATATTTACAAGCGGCCCATTCACGCGGGTACCGCTACCAGTCCACCAATCCAAATTATTATTCATACTGACTTCTGTTACATAGGGAAAGCGAGTGGCAAGCGCATCATTTCCGGTCAATCCATAAGTAGCTCGGATTTTCAGAGTGGAAACTGTTTTTTTTAACGGTTGGAAAAACTTTTCATTAGAAATAGTCCATCCTAGGGCAATCGCAGGGAAGAATCCGAAACGATGCCCGCTTCTGAAATTCTCCGAGCCATTATAACCAAAGGTAGCCTCAAGCAGGTAACGCTGACCAAAACTGTAGGTCAGACGTCCGGCCATCCCTTGCTCACGGTAAGGAAGAAGATCTTTTTCAGCTCCGCCGTCCTTCACTTTCTTGGTTTCTTTCATGTGGTAAACAAGGGTAGCTCCCACATCATGTCCACCAAACTGGCGTGAGTAGTCCAGCGCTCCCTGTAAAGACCAGACACTCTCTGTCGGATCACGCCCGGAATTGCTCTTCAGATAAGGTTCTCCCGGCTCACCGATAGTCGAAGTCTTATAAAGGTAGTTTCCCTGATCATCCATCGTATAGTCATCAGATACTTTATAGTAGAAAGGTACAATCCAATGATCCAGCCAGTTAAAACTGTAATTATAGAAAGATGCCAGTCCGGTGAGTTTTAACCCTGGTGTGACAAACTTCAAGTCCTGTTCGAGATTGAAAGCGGTCGTCATATAGACATAATTTCGTTCCGTATAACCTTCACTCAATTTGGCGTAAGGATTCGGCTCTGATTTTCCCACATCCCACGGATCATTGCTACCGTAGCGGATGTATGTATCCCCTGGTTCAGCAGGAAGTGTAGCAGGAAAACGTACGGGATTCCCATGCATGGAATAGGCGAACAAATTCCGGGTACTTGTTTTGGGGGCATGGTGGTAGAACAACTGCGTATTCATATTTAGCCCCACTTTCGTCGTAGAGGTAACACGGGCTGTCACATTACTCTGAAACAGGTATTTCTTGTTGCGCATACCCACATCAAGCTTATCTTCCTTGGGTTGCCGGATGATACCATTTTCATAGAAGATTCCAGCATTCAGGAAGTAATCCACATTTTTGCTTCCGCCCTTGATGGAGATATTCAAATTCTGATTAACGGCGAAGTCTTTGAACAACATACTGTACCAGTCATTGTTTGGGAACAGGTAGGGATTTGCATTGGCACGTGTTTTATCTATCTTATCCCGGCTATAGAAAGGCTCATACTCTTGGTTATTGGAAATAGCCTGATTATAAACGGCTTCATTATACATATCCATGTAAGTCGGGCCATCTGCCATTTTCTGCACATAGGTAGGCATGGAGAAAGTATTATCAAAGCGGATATCTACAGACATTTTCTCGGAAAGCTGTCCTTGCTTGGTAGTAACGATGATAACTCCGTTAGCCCCCCGTGAGCCGTATAGGGACGTTGCCGTAGCATCTTTCAGCACAGAAAACGACGCGATAGATTCTGGAGGAATATTGTTCATCATCGTAGCGTTGATTTCCACACCGTCAAGTATGATCAGCGGTGAGGTATTCGAACCAAAAGTTGATATACCACGTATATAGAATTTCGCCTCATCAGAGCCTGGTTCACCCTGTGTTTGTACGGCGATGATACCTGGAACGTTCCCGGCAAATGAAGTACTAAGATTACTGGATGTCATCTTCAGGTCTTCCGGCTTCACTGCCTGCACAGCTCCCACGAGGGATTCTTTCTTTTGTTTGCCAAAACCGACCACGACCACTTCATCCAGCATCATACTCCTGTCCGGAGTCAAATTAACGGAAATGAACTTCTTATCTTTTACCACTACCGTTTTCTTCTGGTACCCAACATATGAAATGGTCAATGATGCGTTCTTTGCCAACTGTATAGTGAATATACCGTCCACATCTGTTATAACCCCGTTCTGCGTTCCACTTTCCAATACGGTAGCTCCAATAACAGGCTCTCCGTTTTCGTCTCCCACATATCCTTTCGTTTCTGCTTTTACTTCTTTTTGCTGGCTCTCGTCGATCTTTCTATTATCTGCCGCCGTTACAACGGAAACGGGAAATAATGTGAAGGCTAACCATAACAGGATGCAACAGCTTTCGCTGGTAAGGCATCCTTGTTTTACTTTACAGTTCATATATCAATAGATTTTTTGATTAGTAGTGTAGATTTTTCTCTGAAATACAGGGAGGTGTGTCGTAATGCACGATGTACCCTCTTTTTTATTCATTACTATACAACTCTGTTCATTTTCTTTTCTATTATTCATTGTGTGTGCAATTTATTTTATAATTATTTCTTTGACTTTATATAAATTACAGTACAAATTCTAAAACTAAGAATCGTTTATATATACGATAGGAAAACAACTCTCTCTTCCGCCCGAAGGCTGGCTGGCAAAAAAAAGTAAATACCTTGTCATACATCAAATTTAGTTGTTAATATATTTGCAAAATTACCCGGAACAACTCGGATAAAATATCAGAAAATGACCTGATATTATAAAATTTAAAGCAAAATACATATTACTAGTGCGATATGAAATCTTTAGGCAGTACTCCGAACTGTTTTTTAAAACAGCTTGAAAAATAGGAGGGGGTACTGAACCCTACCATGTAAGAGACTTCCACCACTCCATAGGTTCCTTCTTTCAGTATGGAAGCTGCCTGCTTCAAACGGAAAAGGCGGAGATATTCGTTCGGACTCATATTTAGGATTCCTTTCAATTTCCGGTAAAAGTTGGAACGTCCCATATTCATTGCATCCGCTATATCATCAATTTGCAGGTCCGTATTATCAAGATGGCGTAATACATACTCATTTAACTTGCTAATAAACATCTCATCGGCCTTTGTCTGCGCCATTGCATCTGCTTTGATAAAAGGAAATTCAATAAAGTGACGGCGTAATCTTTCCCGATTACTCAACAGATTTGCTACATTGGCACGAAGATACTCCATAGAAAACGGCTTTTCAATATACGCATCCGCCCCTTCTTCAAGTCCTTCGATTCTTGATTCCAGATTAGTTTTAGCTGTCAATAATATTACAGGAATATGACTATAGTCCAGATTTTGTTTCAGATGCTTGCATAATTCAACCCCGTCCATCAGAGGCATCATAATGTCACTTATTATCAGATCCACAGATTTCTGTTCAAGAACGTCCAACGCCTCGACCCCATTTTCCGCAATCAGTACATGATACAATGAAGACAATTGCCTGAACACAAAAGCAAGCATATCCTTATTATCTTCTACAACCAATATGGAAGCAACCTCTCTTTTATCTTTATCAGAAACTTCACGATCTTCATCATCATACCCAGGTTTCTTATGTTGTTCTTCCGAATCATCCGGAAGTGTCTGGTGTAATATTGGAATGGAAAGAATGAAACGGTTACAATCTAGCTCCCGGTCCATCACCAGCATACCTTGATGCAACTCTGCCAAGTAACGAGCCATAGCTAATCCGATGCCTGTGCCCGAGACAATATCTTTCCCGTCCCGGTATTGGACAAAGGCTTTAAAAATATTTTCACGCATTTCGATAGGGACTATATTCCCATCATTACTCATAGAGATAGTGAACACCTCATTCTTCTCATCAACAGACAAATGGAGATAAACGTATGTCCGGGCATATTTCAATGCATTAGCAAACAGATTACTGAGAATTTTGGTCAAAGCCTCTTTGTCAACAGAAGCCAACAATTCTTCCTCTGGAACTTCTACTTCAAGTTTAATTCCCCTTTGCTTTGCCAAAGTGGTGAAATACTTATAAACAGAGTGGACGATAGTACCGATATTATATTCTTTCGGATTCAATTTAAAACCTTTATTTTCCGCTTTACGGAAATCAAGTAATTGGTTTATCAGGTTCAGTAACCTCTCCACGTTCTGATCCATAATTTCCAATTCCATCCTTACATTTTCGGAGAGTTCCCTATCAGCAAGTACATTCTCCAATGGGCACTTTATCAGTGTTAAAGGAGTACGGATTTCGTGTGCCACATTTGTAAAGAAATCTATCTTAGTGGTGTAGAGTTCCTGCTCCTTTTCCTGTTCGAACTTCTCCATCTCTTTACGCTGCTTTTCAATAGTACGCTTCCTTAAATAAAAGAAGAGGGCGAAAAATGTACCGAGTATCAATAGGATATAAATCAGGTATGCCCATACGGATAAATAAAACGGGGGCAATATCCTGATCCCCAATGTGCGTACATCTGGATTCCATACACCATCACTATTCGCACCTTTCACGCGTAACATGTATGTCCCATAAGGTAAATTGGAATACGTAATAGGGCCCTTACCCGCTGTATGCCATTCGGAATCATACCCTTCCAGTCTATATAGCAGTGTATTCATGCTCGGTGACTGATAACTTATCGCAGCTATCCTGAAGGAGAACGAATTCTGATTTGACTGAAGTTCGATATGGTTTGACAAAGTGATACTTTGTTTCAATGGAGAGCCTTTTTCTCCGACTACCACCTTTTTATTAAAGAGCATAAAATCGGTAATCAAAACAGAGGGTAAAAAATCATTATCAATAAAGGAGGAGGGGGCAAAGGAGATGAAACCGTTAATACAGCCAAAATAAATCCGTCCATTCTTATCCTTATAGCTGGACTGGTAATTAAACTGGTTACTCAGCAACCCATTAGCAACTGTATACACTTTAAAACTGGAATTCTTCGGGTTAAAATGCACCAGCCCTTTATTGGTTGAAACCCAGAACAATCCCTTTTCATCTTCTTCAATCCGATAAATGACGTTGCTTGGCAGACCGATACCGTCATAACGGACAAAGGTGTTGGCGGAAGGCACAAAGCGGCAGAAGCCACCTCCTTGTGTGGTAAACCATAGCTGATTTTGACTGTCTTCAAAAATACTCAGCACCTTATTGGATGGAAGGGTGGACGAGTCTGCTTCCTCATGTACGAAATGTTCCCAACCACCTGTACGGACATTCTTTTTATAGACGCCATCGGCATAAGTTGCCAGCCATAAATTCCCCTGCTTATCCTCCTTTATATAATAAACAAACGTCCACCCAAGTTCGGGGACGCGTTTAAAACGTTCCGTATCTGGGTTGTACCGAAACAATCCTATTGTTGTTCCAAGATACAGATCGCCCGCAGTTATCCGGCAGATAGAAAAGATATCACTTGCAATATTATCATAGTGCTTTACAGCGTATGTCCTCAAATCAATACGCTTCAATCCTTTTGCAAAATTCCCAACCCACAGATAATCTCCGTCCAAATACAATCCGTGAACATTATGATAAATATCCGGATGAATGAACGGTTCGATTTTTCCAGTACTAGGATAATAATGGAAAAGCCCCTTATCTTCTGTACCTATCCAGAGTGTGCCGTCATGGGCGGCACAAAACTCCCGCACCCTTTTTCCCATTTTGTTTGATTCTTTCTGGGGATAGACTTTATCAAAGTAGGTATATTGCCGGGGGTAATAATTCACACCCCCAAAATAAGTCCCTATCCACATTCCGCCTTCACGGTCTTTGAGAATCGAATAGATGGCATTGTCAGAGATTGAATAGGGATCACCGTTGACGTTCTGCAAGTGGATGATTTTTGCCGTGTGCAGATTATAGATATAAAGTCCCGATTCGGTTCCTATCCATAATTCGTCATCTGAATAAAATGCAAGTTCCCTGATATAAATATCACCTCCCAATTCATCCTTGGAAAGAAGGGTACGGATAGTCTTATTAGTTAGGTTCACTTCTTTCAGTCCGAATACAGTTCCCACATACATGCAATTATAGGGTCCGGGGAGCAATTTATAGATGTATTCATCTCTGAAAGACACTTTTGAATCTTCTGGAAAAATCGGAGTTAAAGTTTTAAGCTTGTCTTTTGAATAATACAGATTTCCATCACGTATGTCCAACCAGCAGACATCGTCCGAATCAAAATAGAGTTGGCCGGAAGTTTTAAGGTTCAGAGTACCGGACCCGTCCGACTGATAATTAACCAACTGGCTATCCTGGGGATTGTAATAGAAGATTCCCCGCGTCTGAGTTACAACCCAGATACCTCCTTTCTGGTCCCCAGTTATCAGATTGACCGTACAGTCTATATCTATGTTTGGATTACTTATCAGAGTAAAATGCCTGACCTTTTCCATTTGTGGGCAATAGACATATAGGCCTACGTCTGTCCCAATCCATATTTGCCCAAGATTGTCTTCATACAAAGAAGTGATGAAATTATTGCCCAAGGTTCCGGATTCTTTCATGAAAGTCCGAAAAGAGATACCATCATACCGGTCAAGACCATCCTTCGTCCCAAACCACATAAATCCTTGTTTATCCTGAAGGATGGCATGGACCGTATTCTGGGATAATCCATTATTGATATCAAGTGAACGGAATGCATATTGTCCTTCATTCAGAACGGCAAGGGAATAAAGAGGCATCAAAGAAAGAAGTATTAATATAACTAAAATACGTAGTCTCTGCATTGTCTTAATTGTTAGTTTCATTAATTAACATACAACAGGATATAAGAATATCCTGAAAAGTGGATATCAGAGCTATTTCAACAGTATATTCTCAGTACGTCCCGGTGTCAGCAATTCCCAAAGGGATGCTACCGTCCAACCGGGAGCAAACATGTCATTATAATATCCTTTTCCATTCCTTCCATAATCCCAGTTGGTGTGCTGGATCACTTCCGGATAATAACCAACTTTTATCACTCCACACATATGTCCTTTATAAGGAAGTAACTGGCACATGGAAGTAGAAATGACTTCAGCAAAATCAGAGAAACGAGGTTCATTATACTCTTTGGAAAGCCAACGGAGCACATCGGCAAATTCAAAAATAAATACATCAATATGATTATTCTCCACCGAGACATTTCCCCAGCCGCGAGTTTTCAGACCGATATCACCCAACATCTGCCCGGGAGCAAACGGAACGTCCCAGACGTAATACCAGGACAAGGCAAAATAAGCTGCTTTTCGTGTCAGAGAGGCATAGTGGTTATGTTCCGTACCATTTGTTATCAATGATAAATAGTAAGTTGCCGTAGCGGTATAGAGGGAAGCTTCCTTATCCTCACAGTTTGCATCCAGCGTAGAGGAGAAATAGTCAGCCTTTGATATAAGCTCTTTTTCCAGATATTCCGCAGTACGCCGGGCAGCGGACAGATAGCGTTTGTCCTTAAAATATTTATATCCCATAACCAGAGGTAATGTAGCGGATGGAGTACTTCCTCCACTTCCGTCAACAACTGTAAAGTCATCATGGAATTTACGTGGAAAACTTCCATCTGGATTTTGCAGTTGCAAGAACATATCGAGCATTTTCTTTAAGCGTTGTTCCCAATCAGGATGGTGACGTTTATACTTCTGTTCATAATTCAGATAATGAAACATGGCATAAATTCCTTCCGACTGACGACGTATGCTATGCACTGGGCGTTCTTCTTTCACATCACTATTATTTTCCAGATTTACCCATTCACGCAAATAACCGGTTTCCGTAAAGCCATTTTCTAAGTAACTATCAAATATCTTTTTACTGCTAGCTGCAAGGTCATCACGTCCATTCTCATTGCCAAACTCCCATGCATTGAAAGCGTTTAGAAGTACGCGACCGACAAAACCTATCTCTGCTACATTCATGTTGGCACAGGCTGCCACTTTCATTTCAGGGCTGGAGTAATAGGCAAGAGCTTTGTCCCCAACAAAACTTTCCACAAAATAATTGCTCAGCACTCCTTTTATCTCTTCTGGAGAAAAAGGTATTTTCACAGGTTGGGGACGGTATGTATCATAACAATATTCCCAAGTATGGCAAATAAAATCTGAGTAGTCTGTAGCCTGCCCCTCGATAAATTCCCAGGTCAGGAGTACTGTTTCTCCTTTTTTTAGATATTGGAAAGATGTAACCTCCGGAGCCAGCGTCAACTTACGAATATAGGTTTTAGGAGCTTCTCGGTAAGGAAATCCAAAAGATAGTGTTGATGTTCCGTCATGGCTCTCAAAGCCGGTGAACCCTAGGGACGTTTTGCCCGAGAGGATGATTTCGCCTGTTTGGTGGGTAGCAAGGGCATCCCATTGAAAATCGTCCTTGCGTGCCACAGTCATATAACGTCCATCTTTCTGATTGAAGATACCGGTAAGGGGTGAGCTCAGACGATCCTCACGTACCAGCCAACTCTCTGATATATGAAATGAAGGAGCACCTTTAGGAGAACGTAAATTGCGACTATACCAGAATCCTGGTAGATAAAACATACAGTCATTATGTCGGAAGCCTGTTTTCAACTGTTGTTGATAATTAAAGTACACGTCTTCCAATGCCGTAATACTTACTACCATTACACATTTAACATTGTCACGTTCTATTCTCTCTGTAATGATTAATGGTATTTTTTCTTCAGACTCTAACAGATAGATTCCCTTATCATCAACGGCTCCTTGAAAAGCAAGGGAATAGTTTCGTGATTGATTACCGGGAACCTTCAAGGAGACTTGTGCAGATATTCTTTTATATATATCATTAACAGTCCTAGCATCAATAGTAATAGTACAGATCATCAGGCAACAAAGCATACATCTTAATTTTGTCATATAAATCAGATAATTTAGTTTATTAATATTCTTTTAATTTGCGTTCCAAAATTAGGATATTACGTATACAAAGAATGTGATTTTTTGAGCAATTATTATAAGATTTCAGTAGAATTCATAAGAAACAGCCCATTAAGTATTTATTTTTTAATCCTCTATTAAGATCCCATTACAATATACACTTATATTTTTATTGGGATATTTAATACTACAAATGTAAATGTGTCAGAATGCGGGCACAACCTCAGGTCCCTAGCCTTTGTATTGACGAGACTTCTTTAAGCTGCGGAGAATTATATACTGTTGTCACTAATCGTGCGGGACGTGGTGGCAGAGGTACACTTGTGACCATGATACGTGGCACGAAGTCTGAAGACGTCATAAAGGTGCTTGAAATGATTCATGTCTCCAAGCGCAAGACAGCCAAAGAGGGCACTTTAGATCTTTTGCCGACCATGATGCGGATCGTCTGAACGGCTTTTCCCAATGCCACTATGACAAGTTATCGGTTTCATGTACCTTAATTCCGCAATACTATTGTAAATTAAATCTTTTAAGTAGAGGTTGTGTCAAAACGCTGACACACCTCTTTTAAATGCTATTTAATGCGAAATTACAAAAATACGCATTTAGATGGAGGCAAACTGTTTGCGCCATTGGCTAGGTGACATGCCCGTTTTTTGTTTGAATATACGATAAATCCATGTGTGGGATGAGAAACCGCACTCTGTGGAAATAGCGTCAATGCTATATTCGGGGTTGGCTTTCATCATGCGAACAGCCTCATTAAAACGAATGTCGCTAAGCCAGGTTCTAAAATTGGTGTATTCTGACTGATTGAAGTATTCTGTCAGTTCGTTTTTCTTGTATCCCAACTTGGTAGCTAGCGAATAGATGTTAACTTCATAGTCCTTATAAAATCCCTCTTCACACCATTTCTTGAGGGCTAATTCTATTTCCATCTTTCTATTAGAGCTGTCAAGATATTTGTGCCATGAGTGTTCTTGCCGTCTTTCATGTCTTCTGCTTCCGTGACTTTTGCTTCTGCGTCATTTTCCTTAGGAATGACTTCTTTGGGTGTGATGTAATAGCCCATAGCAATGAAAGTGTGGACGAAAAAGATGACAGAGAGTAATATCAAGGGACCTATTATATATAATAAGGTATTGAAGAGGATTGCTACAGGAAGGAGTCCAGCAGCAAAGTATAGCAAAATGATGCTGGCTTGCGAATAGCGCACGTATGGAATCAAGTCGATTCCGAAATTCTCCATGAGCTTCTGCTTTCGGGCTTTTGTTTCTTTGCGAATGATAAGAATAAAATATGCCATGCTAGCCACAAAAAGACCGAGCATCACATAGAGCATATTGCCAATGTGTAAACTTTGACTTTTGAACATGCCAATGACGAAAACTATGGCGATGAGTATGTATGCCATCATACCACGTAAACAATACCGTCGCACTTTGTTGCCTGTGCTCTCTATGTTGATTATGGAGAGAGTGATGGCAAATGCCACTGGAGTATAGAACAATATGTTGAATGCTGCGCCCACATCGGTACCTTGTGCACGGAGTCCATGAATCATCTGTAAGAGGTAGTGGACGGAGAAGAATAGCATGGATGCAACGAGAATCCATCTTGATATTTCGTAGCGCCACACCTTCCATCTCACCTGCAAACTTGCCATGGCTAATTGCAATGCTAGCATGGCTGTAATGACGCAACATACAAGTTGTAATATGAATAACGATTTCATAGTATTGTTATTACCTTAATTCCGCAACACTATAAATTTTAACTTTTATAATATCCTGAACAACAAAAAGTTCTTGGACAAGCCAAGCGGCAAAGCCGAGCGGCTCAGGATTTTGTCATGTCAAAGGATTCACTTAACTTAGTGTTGCAAAAATAGTCAAACAAAACCTCATCAAGCATGGTAAAAGTACAAATAAAATCCGAGAAACTCACATCTTTTGGTGGTATATTTCCAATTATGGAGAAATTCGACAGGATGTTGTCTTGTACAATAGACTCTACTTTAGGTTTGCGTAGCAAAGTGTATGGCTATCAATATAGCGAGATAATACGTTCTCTGATGTGCGTATATTTCTGTGGAGGGTCATGTGTCGAAGACGTGACCTCACACCTTATGGAAGCACTTTGCTTGCATCCACCCCTCCGTACATGCAGCGCAGACACAATACTTAGGGCCATTCGTGAATTGACCACACCGAATCTGACCTACAGGTCTGATTCGGGCAAAAGCTACGACTTCAACGTGGCTTCCGACCTTAACAATCTGCTTGTCAATGCATTGCTGGCAACTGGACAGTTGCTGCCAGACAATGAATATGACTTTGATTTTGACCACCAGTTCATTGAGACGGAGAAATTTGACGCAAAAATAACCTACAAGAAGTTTACCGGTTACAGTCCAGGAATAGCAACGGTCGGCGATGTCATCGTCGGGATAGAGAACCGCGACGGCAATACCAATGTCCGTTTCCATCAGGAAGACACTCTAAAACGTATTTTTGAGCGTTTGGAGAATGCCAGAATACATATAAACCGTGCGAGGATGGATTGTGGCTCATGCTCTGAGGCTATGGTGGAAATGGTGGAGAAGCACAGTCGGCATTTTTATATCCGCGCAAACAGGTGTGTATCGTTGTATGACGATATCTTTGCCTTGCGCGGATGGAAGACCGAATACATAAACGGTCACGAGTTTGAGATATGCTCCATCATTGCAGAGAAATGGGTCGGCAAAGCGTACCGCCTTGTCATACAGCGGCAAAGAAGCATCAACAAGGAACTCGACCTGTGGGAAGGGGAATATACATACAGATGCATACTGACAAATGACTATACTTCGACAGACCGTGACATCGTGGAGTATTACAACAAGCGTGGCGGTGCTGAGCGTGTATTGGACGACATGAACAACGGCTTTGGCTGGAAACGGCTGCCAAAATCGTTCATGGCGGAAAACACGGTGTTCCTGCTTCTGACCGCTTTAATACGAAACTTTTACAGACACCTCATATCTGACGCAAACATGAAGAGCTTTGGACTTAAACGCACAAGCAGAATCAAAACTTTTGTATTCAAGTATGTTTCTGTCCCTGCAAAATGGATTAAGACTGCAAGACAGCACATACTGAACATATACACAAGCAATGATGCATACATGATGGCCTTCAAATTTGATTTTGGGTAGCCTCAAATCTTCGTGGCCTTTTGCGTATTGCCTCAAGTCGCATCATGGGGTAAGGGGATTTTGTCTCTTGCAACTGCACCATTAGGGTTCTTTACGAAAACGAGTCGTTTTAGAGAGGTATCTGCAACCCCAGATATCAAAAATATTACAGGTTGCGGATTTTAGGATGTACAAAAGCTCTTTTATGAGGCAATTGATGAACTCAGGATTACTTATCGCTGAAGGGCACGGGATTTGGAGAGCGGAGAGCGATGAAATTCAGTGGCGCAGAGAGTAAAATAATAAAAAAGTTGGATTTTTATTGACGCGAATCAATTCTTTTAGTATTTTTGCCTTGTCTTTTACCAAAAAAGATTAATAACAGTAAGCGTTAGGCATTATCCATTATCCATGTTCAGGAAATCCCCAATTTCAAGACAACAATTGGATAATACATCAGGCGCCCCTATGCACTATTATATCTTGTTAGCATATATAGGCGTGGGGCTTTGTGTATTATATGTTGTTGAGTATGGGGATACTTCTGAAGGGTAATACCAAAGTTCCCACGCTTAACTTTATATAAACACAACTTCAGGGAACAGAGTTGTCATATAATCGCATTATGAAAGCAATTTGTTTCAAAACCGGACAGGTCCTGCCTTCCGTTTTCATTCCTCTGTCTGTTACTGTCTTTAGTGGAATTCTCTGCCTTTTTGTTTCCATTCCTGCCCCTTTTCGGGACTTGCGGCTATTATTACACAAATTACATGCCAAACAGTTTCTCTGAATCCATTTATGGCATTCAATAATCCCCCTGGACATACAGAAGAGGAACTTTGGCAACAAATACTCTCCCTGTCAAGGGAATTGCAGGAATGCAGGGCCTGCCTGCACTATCATAATACGCTGGATTACATATACGACAAGATCAACATGATAGAGAAAGAACTGGATATCTTGTTGAGAATGTTGTAGGGATCTTGTGACAAAAAGGCATGATAATTATACATTTTTATGACTATTTGTCTCGCAAGCATTAAAATTCATTTTACAACTCCATAAGAGTCCGATTTACAGATGCTATCACATAAATTCATGATTATTGCAGGATATGAATTACGATTTATTTTGTCTAATTTCAAATATCAGAACAGCCATGGATAAACGAATTGAATATGCGATGAACACATTGATCAATACAGAAATCTGGTCAACTAACCTGTACCTGTCATTGCAGGTCTATTTTGAGGGGCAGCAACTTCCGATATTGGCCTCATGGCTAAGTGCACAGGCACAGGACAATATGGGCAAGGTCTATCAGATGATGAACCGCATCTATCATGAAGGAGGTGCTGTAACCATCCATGAAATCAGGCGCGACATCCGGCAATGGCCGACACCGCTGGCTGCCTTGAACATCCTGCTTGAACATGAACAATATATATCCCGTCAGATATCCGAACTTCACGTACTATGCCAGAATACGGATTCATCCATCCATTCTTTCATCAAGGGACTGTACACAAAACGGATATATGTAAGTACGGCGTTTATGGAATTGTTGCGTATCCTGGCCATGGAATATGAACGCAGGTTGCCCTGCTTCATGTGATGTGTCAAATCGTGTAACCTGACCGGAGTTTATTGTTCACAGAGAAAGTAATGGCCTAAAAATAAAACAAGTATCATCCTATGGATATATTCGCATACTCAATGTTGTGTTTCACTTCGTTGTTCACATTGATGGACCCCCTCGGAGTGATGCCGGTTTTCCTGCAGATGACCGGGGGCATGAGTGCCGGAGAACGCCGGAGCATCGCCTTAAAATCCTGCGCCCTCACGTTCGTCATACTGGTACTTTTCACCTTGTGCGGCAGGTTCCTGTTCCATTTTTTCGGGATCTCGACCAATGGTTTCCGGATTGCGGGAGGTATCATCATCTTTAAAATCGGATATGACATGCTGCAGGCACACTTCACCCATGTGAAACTGAACGAGAACGAGAAAAAAGAATATTTCAGGAACATCACCGTCACGCCTCTTGCCGTTCCGATGCTGTGCGGTCCGGGTGTAATTTCAAACGGCATAACACTGATGGAGGATGCCCCTGAGTATATTTTCAAAATTGCACTGGTTTGCGTGATCGCCCTGGTCTGTTTCCTCTCTTTCATTATCCTTTGCGTGTCTACGCGACTTTTGAAAATTCTTGGAGAAACCGGAAATAATGTGATGATGAGACTGATGGGGCTTATTCTGATGGTCATCGCCGTGGAATGTTTCATAAACGGGATGCAACCTGTCCTGACAGATATTTTGAGACAAGCACACGCTTGTCCCTGAATATGAAAAATAAAAAATAGTACCAACATTAAAAATTAGATTCATTATGACCGAGAATTTACAAAAGGCCCTGAACGGGCAGATTACCGCGGAATTATGGTCCGCCAACCTGTATCTTTCAATGTCCTTCTATCTGGAAAAGGAAGGTTTTTCCGGCATGGCCCGCTGGATGCGTAAGCAATCGGCGGAAGAGACAGGACACGCATGTGCCATCGCCGAATATATGGCCAAACGTGAGGCGGAGGCAAAAGTGGACAAGGTCGATGTGGTTCCACAGGGTTGGGGCAATCCCACCGAAGTCTTTGAACATGCCTTGGAACACGAGAGACATGTTTCCAGATTGATTGACGAACTGGTACATCTGGCTTCCGAGGAGAAAGACAATGCCACCCGTGATTTTCTTTGGGGATTTGTCAGGGAGCAGGTGGAGGAAGAGGCGAATTTCCTGAACATCGTAAACCTGATGAAGAAAGCCGGAGAGAGCGGCATCCTTTTCATGGATGCAAAACTGGGGGAACGCCAGTCCTGATTTGGAATAAAAAAACGACTGACATGAGCACGATTATTGATTTGTTGGGAACGCAGGCAGGATACTACCTGGACCATGTATGCAAGACAATAGACAAGAAACTCATCCATATCCCCGAGCCGAATATGATAGACAAGGCATGGGTGGATTCCGACAGGAATATACGCACCTTGGAGAGCCTGCAAGCCCTGTACGGGCACGGGCGTCTGGCCAATACCGGGTATGTCTCCATCCTGCCGGTGGATCAGGGGATAGAACATTCTGCCGGAGCATCCTTTGCACCCAATCCTCTTTACTTCGATCCCGGGAACATTGTGAAACTCGCTATCGAGGGAGGATGCAACGCCGTGGCATCCACATTCGGAGTTCTGGGAGCTGTGGCACGTAAGTACGCCCATAAGATTCCTTTCATCGTGAAGTTGAACCATAACGAGCTGCTGACTTATCCGAACAGTTATGACCAGGTCATGTTCGGTACAGTGAAGGAGGCATGGAACATGGGTGCCGTTGCCGTGGGGGCAACTATCTATTTCGGTTCGGAACAAAGCCGCCGCCAGATTGTGGAGGTCTCACAGGCGTTTGAATATGCCCATGAGTTGGGGATGGCCACGGTATTGTGGTGTTATCTGAGAAACAGCAGTTTTAAGAAAGACGGGATTGACTATCATGCGGCAGCAGATCTGACAGGGCAGGCCAACCATATCGGGGTCACCATCAAGGCTGATATCGTGAAGCAGAAGCTGCCGTCCAACAATGGAGGTTTTAAAGCCATCGGATTCGGTAAGACCGACGGGCGTATGTATACGGAACTGGTCTCCGACCATCCGATAGACCTCTGCCGCTACCAGGTGGCCAACGGGTATATGGGAAGGGTTGGCCTGATCAATTCGGGGGGCGAGTCCCATGGGACATCTGACCTGCATGATGCCGTCGTAACCGCAGTGGTGAACAAACGTGCCGGAGGTATGGGACTTATCTGTGGGAGAAAAGCCTTCCAGAAGACGATGAAAGACGGGGTCTCGCTTCTGAACACCATTCAGGATGTCTATCTGGATCCTTCGATAACCGTTGCATAAAAACTATATGGCATGAAAAGGATCGTATTGTTGAGACATGGCGAGAGCCTATGGAACAAGGAAAACCGCTTTACCGGTTGGACCGATGTAGACCTGAGTGATAAGGGGATCGCAGAAGCCTGTAAAGCCGGTGATATGCTGAAAGAAGCGGGATTCTCTTTTGAGGCGGCTTACACATCCTATCTGAAACGGGCTGTGAAAACGTTGAATTGTGTTCTGGACCGTCTCAATGAAGACTGGATCCCGGTGGAGAAAAGCTGGAGGTTGAACGAGAAACACTACGGCATACTTCAGGGACTTAACAAAAGGGAGACAGCAGACAAATATGGCGAGGAACAAGTCCATATCTGGCGGAGAAGTTACGGCGTGTCGCCCGAGCCGGTGAAGGAAGACGATCCCCGCTATCCGGGGAACGACACCCGTTACGCCGGTGTTCCCGAAATGGAACTGCCACGGACTGAATCCCTGAAGGATGCCGTCATGCGTGTCATGCCCTATTGGGAATGTGTCATCCTACCCACATTGATGCATAGGGACAACCTGCTTGTCGTTGCCCATGGAAACAGTCTGCGCGGGATAGTCAAGCATCTCAAGAATATTTCCGATACGGACATATCCCTCTTGAACCTGCCCACGGCAGTACCTTATGTATTCGAATTTGATGAACGTCCGGTGCTTGTCAGGGACTATTTCCTCGGAGACCAAGAGGAGATACGGAGACGGACGGAGGCTGTAGCCGAACAAGGTATGATCAGACGATAAGAGTCAGTCAATCAGACTGATTTGTATTGTCTTTTTGAATATTTTATTTATTAACAATTTAAAAAAGGAGGTAAAAATGGTACCTGTAAAAACAAATTCAAACTGGTTGCCGAGTATTTTTAACGATTTCTTCGAGAATGAGTGGCTGGCAAAAACGGGAGTTACGGCTCCTGCCATCAATGTCATTGAGAATGACAAGGACTACAAGGTTGAAATGGCGGCTCCCGGAATGACGAAGGATGATTTCAAGGTGAATGTTGACGAAAACAACAACCTGACAATCTGCATGGAAAAGAAAGAAGAGAAGAAGGAGGAGAAGAAAGACAAGAAGTATCTCCGCCGCGAATTCTCTTATTCCAAGTTCCAGCAGACCATCCTGCTACCTGAAAACGTGGAGAAGGATAAGATTTCCGCAAAAGTCGAACACGGGATCCTGTCCATTGAAATCCCGAAAGTGAAGGAGGAAGAAAAACAAAAAACTTCCAAGGCTATCGAGGTTAAATAATTCCATATCTGGAATGGTGTAAGGCCGGACAGGCTTTTCCTGTCCGGAGAGCCGTCCGGCCTTTAACAGGCACTTCCGGAACAGGGAACCGGCACAACCGATGAAGGAATTCAATTTTGAAAAAGAGCTGCTTAGCGTACAGGACGAACTGTTCCGTTTCGCGTACAAACTGACAGCGGACAGGGAGAAGGCGGAAGATCTGCTGCAGGATACCCTGCTCAAGGCAATGCTTCACAAAGAAAGTTACAACAAGAACACGAATTTCAAAGGGTGGCTGTTTATCATCATGCGTAACACGTTTATCAACGGTTACCGGGCGGAGGTCGGTCATACCCGTCTGTACATATCCTCCGATCCTGCATATTATTCGCGGATCATGGACGAGTCCCGTACAGAGGAGGTGGACAGGAACTATGACCTGGAAAAGATACGTAATGCCATCAAAAGTATACCGGAGTCGCATTTCATACCTTTTGAGATGTACCTGTCAGGGTTCAAATACCGTGAGATAGCGGAAAGAACCGGTGTGAGTTTGGGAACCATAAAGAGCCGTATTTTTCACTGCCGGAAAAAACTGAAAGCTATATTGGCAGAATGAAACAAAACAAGAACTGAGATAGATGAAAAAAGATGAATATATAGGAATCCTTACTTCCGGAGGGGACGCTTCCGGAATGAATGCGGCAATCCGTGCCGTGACCCGTACCGCCATTTTCAACGGCTTCAAAGTCAAAGGAATTTACAGAGGGTACGAAGGCCTGATAGCGGGCGAGTCCAGGGAACTTACGACCGAGGATGTGAGCAGCATCATCCAGCGTGGGGGAACCATCCTGAAAACGGCACGTTCCGAAGCGTTCACCACCCCGGAAGGACGCAGAGAGGCATACGATACCATGAGGAAAGAAAAAATCGGGGCGCTGGTAGTCATCGGGGGCGACGGCTCACTGACTGGAGCCCGCATATTTGCCGAGGAATACCCTGTCACGTGCATAGGACTGCCCGGTACCATCGACAATGACCTGTACGGTACCGATTTTACAATCGGATATGATACGGCCCTGAACACCATTGTGGAGTGTGTGGACAAAATCCGGGATACAGCCACCTCGCACGACCGAATTTTCTTTGTCGAGGTGATGGGACGCGACGCCGGTTTCCTCGCCCAGAACAGCGCAATAGCCTCGGGAGCCGAGGCCGCCATTATTCCGGAAGACCGGACGGATGCGGATCAGCTGGAGACTTTTATCGGACGCGGATTCCGGAAGACCAAGAACAGCAGCATCGTCATCGTGACGGAAAGCCCGGGCAATAAGAATGGCGGAGCCATGCACTATGCCGACCGGGTAAAAAGGGAATACCCCGGATATGATGTCAGGGTCTCTATCCTGGGACATCTACAACGGGGAGGAGCGCCAAGTGCCAACGACCGCATATTGGCCAGCCGGCTGGGTGAGGCCGCCATACAGGCCCTGATGGAGGACCAGCACAATATCATGGTAGGCATACATAACAATGAGATTGTCTATGTTCCTTTTGACCAGGCTATCAAGAACGACAAGCCCATTGACAAAAACCTGATCCGTGTCCTTAACGAGTTGTCCATATAAAATGTTACTCCTATGTCGGAAGTTGCCCCTTTAATATCAGACCTTGCCACTATCTTGATTATAGCCGGTATCATAACCGTCATTTTCAAATGGCTGGGACAGCCGGTCATAGTGGGATATATTGTGGCCGGTATTATGGCAGGTCCTTCCATTTCCCTATTCCCGACTGTTTCCGACCAGGCCAATATCAAGATATGGGCGGATATCGGTGTTATTTTCCTCCTGTTCGCCATAGGACTGGATTTCTCGTTCAGAAAGCTGATAAGTGTGGGAGCCTCGGCCATATTCTCCACTGTTATCATCGTCTGCGGCATGATGTTCCTGGGATATACGGCAGGCAATGCGATGGGCTTCTCACACACGAGCTGTATCTTTCTGGGCGGAATGCTGTCCATGTCCTCCACCGCCATCGTATTCAAAGCATTCAGTGACATGGGGCTTCTCGATCAGAAATTTACCGGTATTGTCCTGGGGATACTAATCATTGAGGACGTGGTGGCGGTAATCATGATGGTGGTCCTCTCCACATTGGCTGTAGGCAAGCATTTTGAAGGCTTCGAAATGCTGGAGAGCATATTGAAACTTGCGGCCTTTCTTATTTTCTGGTCAGCATTGGGAATCTATCTGATTCCTACCCTTCTGAAAAGATTGAACCGCTTTATTAGCAATGAAATACTGTTGACAACCTCCCTGGGACTATGCCTGGGAATGGTGATGATAGCGACAAAGGCGGGATTCTCCGCCGCGCTGGGTGCGTTCGTCATGGGATCCCTGCTGGCAGAAACAGATAAAGCGGAAGAAATCGCACATATCGTGCAACCGGTAAAGGACCTGTTCGCCTCCGTTTTCTTCGTATCAGTGGGAATGATGATCGACCCTGCCATGATATGGGAATATGCCGTTCCTGTTTTTATCCTGACGGCACTGGTCCTATGCGGGCAGGTCCTGTTCGGGAGTTTCGGCGTGTTGCTTTCCGGACAACCGCTAAAGATTGCGATACAAGCCGGCTTTTCCCTGGCACAAGTGGGTGAGTTTGCGTTCATCATCGCTTCGTTAGGAATCAGTCTGAATGTAATGGACAAATACCTTTATCCGGTCATAGTGGCAGTATCGGTCATCACCACTTTCCTTACTCCTTATATGATAAGACTGTCGGATCCCGTCTACTGTTTTGCAGACAGGCACTTGCCACAATTCCTGAAAGATTACCTGACGCATTATTCTTCTGGAACAATGACCACAAGACATCAAGGCTCCTGGCACAAGCTCATCAGGTCCATGTTGGTATCCGTCACCCTTTATCTGGTGGTATGCCTGTTTTTCATAGCGCTGTTCTTCTCCTATGCGTATCCTCTGGTAATGGGACGTATTCCGGGGATGAAAGGAAGCCTGCTGAGCTTCGTTCTTGTCCTCCTTATCATATCCCCGTTTTTGTGCGCCATCATCATGAAGAAAAACAATTCCGTCGAATTCCGCAAACTTTGGGCGGACAACAGGTTCAACAGGGGGCTGCTGGTATCAATGATAGTGATCAAGGTGTTGATCTGTATCATTATCGTAATGGGTATCATCATCCGTCTTTTCAATGTCGCTTTGGGGTCAGGACTGATATTATCTTTCCTGATCATTGTCGTTATCTATTTTTCCAAGCGGATACGGAAACGATCGCTAAGTATGGAAAAACAGTTCCTCGAGAATTTCCAGGGTACAGCCGGGACATTTCCACAGGAAGAACCGGAAACAGGAGAAACCTCCACAGAAAAAAATCATGAACTATCAAATAAGTAAAATGTTATGGAATATTCAAGTTAGATCGGAAGAGCACACGTCTGAACT
>OMGV01000358.1_pt1 | contig 30889 bp, 28 predicted proteins | sample 1646111 | NCBI WGS metagenome assembly OMGV01 (sample SAMN05578590, study PRJEB25193) | human gut metagenome | biome: Human Microbiome; feature: human-associated habitat; material: feces | host: Homo sapiens | place: USA:Birmingham | reverse complement strand
GAGAACCCCGTGACCGTAACGCTGCCTGTGACCGCTTCATGGATAAAATGAGCAGCCTGACCGGGGTATTCCATGATGGAGCCATGAGCTTTGATAAGGAGACAGGAAAACCGAAACGCTTTCAGGCTGGCAGCCTTTATTTCAAAGGCGCACCGTCCGAAGATACCCGGCTTGACCTCTGGTTCCCGGAAAACCGGCGCACAGAAGAATGTGTGTCTGCCTATGCGTCCCTCTATCCGCTTATAACCTATTACCTGAACCGACTGAATGATTGGGGGCTATGCTTCCGGCAGTGTAAAGTCTGCGGAAAATATTTTCTGGCAAAGAGCCAGCGGTATGAGCTGTGCAGCGACAAATGCCGCAAGGCGCAGGCACTTCAAAACAAGCGGGAGTTTGACGAACGAGCCAGAGAAAATAACTATGATTTACTTTATAAAAATGAGTGCCAGAACTGGCGCAACAAAATCAACCGGGCAAAGAATACCAACGGCTTTCCAGCTGACCGTCTGGAAAAAATACAAGCTACCTTTGCTGACTTCAAGAAAGAAGCATTGCAGAGAAAAAAGGCTGTAAAAACAGGAACAGCCAGCCCGAAAGAATTTACGGACTGGCTGTATCAGCAGAGTAATGTAATTGTGGAGCTGACAGATTATTAAAAAATGTTTGTCAGCTTTATGGCAGTGCAAATTTATATCCGATACCGGTAACGCTTTTGATATAATCAGGATCGCCCGGTTCTGTCTTTAACTTTTTCCGCAGATTGCATACATGGTTATTGATGGCTTTCCGGGAATAGTAGGTGTAATCTTCGTTCCAAACCAAATCCATGATAACCTCATAGGTAAATACCCGGTTCGGGTTCATAATGAGCAGAAGCAGGATGTCGAACTCTTTTATAGTCAGGGCGATTTCCTGCTCATGAACAATCACACGCCTGTATTCCAGACAGATGTATAAATCGCCCTCTTGAAATTCCGTAAGCGGACTGTCTTGCTTCCAGTTGTGCTTTAAGTGAAAACACATAGTTTCAGTTCTTGTTTTCGTTGTCCTTTCAAGAAGATACTGTGCAAGCTCCTCCTGTTGCCTTTCATCAAGCAGAAGTATCAACTTTTCTCCAATCGCTCTGCCGGATTCAGATATATCAAATACAGCTAATTTCCCATATTTTCACCTCACAATTAACTCTTTATATCTGCTGTACGACGGCTTTTTTCTTTTGCTGTCGAGTGGCAGATGCTTCATACTATGTCAATTTCAAAAAGTTCTCTTTATCCTTTATTACTTTTCTGTTTTGTCTGATGTAAAAGCAAGATAACCAAAACAGAAATAGCTATACTGCATAGAATGTATGTCCAATTAAAATATGATAGATTGATTAAATTCTGTGCTGATTGATTTTTAATGAGGTTTGTGTATGGCGCGTTACTCTTAATCGCTTCCATAACTCCTAAAACATTTATCGGGCTTAAATTGTATAAGTACGCACCAAATAAATATATCGCTACCTTTTCAACAATGGACGGTATTAAAATAGCCAATGCAGAAAGCCATAATGGACATTGCTTGTGGGATTTCTGTAAATATACTGCCCCCAAAAGATATGGCAATATCGCAAGGCAACAGCCCAAAAGGACAATATTCTGATGAAGCCCAAAGAGGGCGAAGAATACACGGATAAAAAGATATGTTCCAAATATAATCAACCAATCAATGAGCAAGCCTTTTATTGGCGTGCGCTCTTTTATTGTTTCGTTTTGTAACTGCATTTCATTACCTCCCAAATGGACGATCCACTTTCGGGAACGTCAAGGTTACGGTTGTTCCACCGTAAGAATTGTTTTTTAGCTCCACCGTGATAGACAGGTCAGTTGCCATTTTCTGAACAAGGTATAATCCCATACCCGTAGAACGACTAAGGTAACTGCCCGTATCTCCAGTAAACCCCTTGTCGAAAACAAAGGGTAAGTCAGACAACGGTATGCTTGTGCCGTTGTCTTTAATAGATAAAGAAATCTGTTCACTATCCGCACTATCAGCAATGGAAAAGAGAAGCCGGGGAGCAGGATTGTTCCCCGCATATTTCACACTATTGCTGATTATCTGTCCTAAAATAAACATCAAACCTTTTTTGTCAGAAATCACTTGATAATCGTTTTCGGTATATTCAACAGAAAATCCGGCTTCTTCAAGAAGCGTTAAATTATCTTCAACTGCTTCACGACAAGTTTCAAGAATTGAAAGCGGCTCAAAAAAGTAATCCTTATGAGTAGCTCCAAGCCTTGAAAAGTATAGAATTTGTTCTATATCCTGTCGGGTATGGTCGCGTACATACAGCATACGGGTATGAACCAAAGGGGACATTTCATCTTTTCGATTGTCCAGTAGCAAGGTCATAAGGGATAGCGGTTTTTTGATTTCATGTACCCAATTTTCAATGTAGTGTTCATAATCTGTAACTGTAATTTTCTGTTCGTTGATATATTCCTGCTGCGTCCTCAAATGCTGCCCCAATTCACAGATATAAGGGCGTAATACTGCGGGAACAGCTTCACACAGTAAGTATTCGTTGGTATCGTCCGGCTCCAATAGAAAACGCCGAAAAATAACGTCTGCCCTGTTGCGTTTTCTGATTGATATAGCAAGAGGAATAGCAAGTGCGGCAAATGATACAAAAATTATCAATGCAACATAGTTGATAAAATAATCGGGATTAGCCAGCCAAGCAAGGAATATAAAGAACAAGTCCAAACAGGCAAGTGTAATAATCCATACACGATTAGAGGAAATATATGTTAAAAGTATTTTTAGCTTCTTCATAATCGCACCTGCTCTTTCAAGCGGTAGCCTTGCCCGCGTACTGTTTCTATCCGATCTTCAAGACCAAATTCACGGAGCGTTTTCCTCAATCGCGTAAAGGTTACTTGCAGCGCATTTTCGTCAATGTATTCTTCCGTTCCCCAAAGCACGTTGCACAGCTCATGTTTGGTAACAAGATTAGGGCTTTTCTTCAAAAGCGCAAGCAATATTTTTCCCTCATTGGGTGGCATGAGGGAAGAACTCTTTCCCACATAGATTGTAAAGGTGTTTGGGTCAAGTAAAAATCCGTTCCCGTCCAGTAAACCTTGCCGTATCTGTTCCTCTTTGCGTCGTAATAAATTTTTAATGCGGGCAAGCAGGCGCTCCATATTACACGGCTTTGTTAAGTAGTCGTCAGCTCCCAATCCTAATGCGTGAAGTTCGTCCTGCAATTTATCTCTTGCTGTCAATACCAACGCTGTTCCAATCTGCTTTGCTTTTAATTCTTTGCAGATTTCAAAGCCGGAATGAAATGGAAGATTTATGTCGAGCAAAACCAAATCGGGGGAATACTCTGCAATTTCCGATATTGCGTTTTCAAAATCAAATAACGCAACTGTTTCATACCCCGACTTTCTCAATAAATCCGTCAGTTCTTCCCGCATATAAACATCATCTTCAACTACCATAATTCGTGCCAATACGACCACCTCCTTTCACGTAAGCCTGTTATGAATTAGGCTTGTAATTTATTTTTCCGATTTCCCGTGTAGCTGTCCGCGCAACAGCCACACCGTAAACTGCCATAATAAGAACGACAGTAAATGCCATAATAATCAGCAACGGATAAGATTGCCCGATCTTTGTGCTGTCAGAGTATAAATGTTGCTGCATTGCATAAAGACCAACCGTACCGCTTATACAAGCCAACATTAGGGGGAGCAGGAAATACCATAAAACTTGTTTATAAATTGACCGCTTTATCTGTTCGCGTTGCGCACCCAAAATTGAGAGTGTCAAATATCTTAATTTTGTCGATTGCATTTGTGTTAAGAATTGCAAAGCAAGCAATGCACACGCAATAATCAATAGCATAAAGCCCATATATAAAGTCGTGTAACTCCCGGAGATAAGATAAAATAGCTGTCGCCCGAAATTATCAAGATAGCTTTCGTAATACAGACCGGACGGCTTCAGCAAATCACGTGCTTCCATAACGGACAACATCAGCCCATTTGCTTCTACAAGCTCATTCGGAATACAGAAATTCCAATATACGGAACACGTGTCCGGGTCTACATAGTTATGATATATCTCGTCGGAAACAATCAACGCGGTTACAATTTTAACATTTTCATCCGCAGTAAGCCCTTTCATTGGTACAGACGGAACAAGTGTAACTGACTTTTTGTCAATGGAAATCAACGCATTACCGCTTGTCTGTGCGTTCTCTGCAATCCTGTCTAACAGAGCAATGGTATCTTCCTGTGCTTTCCCTAAAAAGTCCGGGTTGAGGTAAAAAACAGCTTCGTCATTTTCAAGATTTATTTGCTTTTCTCCTGCGGCTTCCAACAAGCGATTATATGATGAAACTGGGAGCATATAAGGAGCAACACTCCCCGTATCAATAAATCCAAGCAGATTAAGGGCTGCGGGTTGATGTGAGCCTAATTCGTAACTGGCAGCTTCTTGTGTAGCAGGGTCTATTACACCCTCTGGCAAGTTTTGAACAATCTCTTTTCTTAATACAGACCAGTCAACAAAGGATTTCATTTCCCCGGAAGCAGGACGTTTCATGTTCCCTGTTTCCATACGGTTAAGATTAGCTACATAAACTCGCATTTGCTCGTCGGAAAGGTATTGTTCAATATTCTGTTCTTCGCCCATTACTGTAAAATCATAGACAGCAGAAGTTCTTGTTAATTCATTCCCATGCGACATAATAGTTGCAGAACCATTTGCAATAAACATAATGGTAAGCATCATCAGAATAGACGCAACACTAATTGAAATATATTTATAAACAACATTTTCGTGAAGCTGTCGCAAAGTAAATACATAAAGTCCATTTGTCGCTTTACGTTTGTTAGAAGCAGCTACTATACTTAAAAGCCGAGCAATGCCACGGATAAAAAGAATTGTTCCAACAATTCCAAGCAGGACAGCAACAAGCAGCATTACACCACCGCCAGCCATGAAGTGTTCTATGGCAACCCAGTATGCAACAAGTAAAACTGCCGTACCAATTACAAGGGATAGCAAACTTCCGTGTGTGCTGCCCGTGTGTTGTTTTTTTGCCATTTCTCCATAAAGCAGTTGGTGAACTTCTTTCTTAAACAATTTTCCACATAGTATAAACAACGCCACACATTGGATAATTAAAAATCCCAATATCGTAAAGAAAACTGCGCTTAACGAAAAACTTGATTGATGTGCAATAATACCGTGTCCGACTAAACGTGCCGTTGCAAGGCTGATAACTTCGGATAGAAAACCACCGCAGATAAGTCCACCCAAAAGAGCGACAAGTGAAGTGATAAGCCCCTCCGTCATAATTTGCGTAAATAATCGGGTCTTTGTCATACCAAACATCAAATATAACCCTAATTCCCGACTGCGACATTCGAGCTGATACTTATTTGCAAATACTACAAGGAAAAATACAAATAATAATGCACAAACATAGACAGTAGGCAAAAGGTTTGTAAGTAGCCGTTCCACGGCGTCGCTTTCAAGGCTACTTAAAAAGCGTATCACGTCCTGCGCTCCGAGAGAAAGCACAATGTAAAATGCCGCTACCGCCGTTACCATTGTCAGAAAGTAAATCAGATTTTCGTTGCGGCTACGTTTGGAATTTCTCCATGCAAGGTTAAAGAACATTTGCGCTCCCTCCTCCCATTTGCGCCATTACGTGTAATATGCGCGCATAAAATTCTTCCCGTGTTTCTGTCGGAACTTTGCGACGCAATTCATGGAAAATAACGCCGTCCTGTATGAACAAAATGCGGGAACAGAAACTTGCTGCGTTAGGGTCATGCGTAACCATTAAAATTGTACGTTCTTGTGATTGATTGACTTCCCGTAACTTTTCCATGAGCAGCCGCGCGGCTTTTGTATCTAATGCACCTGTCGGCTCGTCAGCCAAAATAATATCCGGGTCAGAAATCAAACTACGGGCTGCGGCTACACGCTGCTTTTGACCGCCGGACATCTGCGCCGGAAACTTTGAAAGAACATCAGTAATTCCAAGAAATCCGGCTATATCATTTAGGCGCTTTTCGGCTATGGAAATATCTATATTGTGAATGGATAAGGGCAACAGAATATTTTCTCTGCCTGTCAAATTATCAAGCAAAGCAAAGTCTTGAAACAGATAACCAATTCTATTTCCACGGTATTCCGCTAACTTAGCACCGTCAAAAGCACTTATATTCGCTCCGGAGAGCAAAATTTGTCCAGAGGTGGGTTTAATGACCGTAGCAATACAATTCAATAATGTTGTTTTCCCGGAACCGCTGGCTCCCATAATTCCCAAATACTCGCCATTGAGAACATCAAAGGTAATTCCGTTTAGTGCTTTTGTGGGAACACCTTCTTTGGAATATGCTTTGTGCAGGTCGCGTACTTCTAAAAGTTTTTTTGTATAATCCATACTTAACACCTCTTTTTTGTTCATGTTTTTTTACAATTAAAATTTTACTACACAAAGCACAAATACACCACTTACATTTGATGTAAGGTTCCTTTGCTTGAATTTCACCGCTATTCTTTATGCTGCTTTTCGTCTGTCACCAGACATTCAATCTTCTACAAAATATTCACCATATATCATAGTCGGTTGACCGACCAATAACAACACACTATTTCTTGACAACCTTATACTCATGTTCTACAAGAGTTCTAAATCTATTTGTTTAATCCATAAATGCAAAAAGGACAGCAGTATCAAATTGCTATCCTTGCATTTTATTATGGCTGATAATGTATAAGCGTGGGTTCGTCATATTTGGTGTGGTATCTTTAACTATGGGAAACTCCACGTTCCCATTTGGAAACTGACTTATCACTCTTACCCAGTTTCTCAGCAAGCTGTTTTTGAGTCATACCAAGTTTTTTTCTTTTTTCTGCAATATAGCTTCCGATTTTCACAAGGTCCATAAATACTTCCCCCTTTCAGAATTATAGTATCTATTTTGTCCCAAAAAGTACACCCCTTAATGGTAGAATCGTATTATATAGGCAGAATCTCATCCAATTTCATAAAAAAATGATAAGATACTATTTCTCTGTTTTCCCATTACCCAGGTTGCATCCTATTACGCTTCCGTATCCGTTTCTACTTTCTGCACCCACTCTTTTTGCATAGCAGCAGCCAGAAAGCATTGAAGCAGTTTCATAGAAAACGCTCCACATTCACCATTTATAATCATCCTTACCGCTTCTCCATGTCTCAATTTGCGTTTATATGGTCGTTCACTGACCAACGCATCATAATCATCTACCAGACCGACCACCTGAGCACAGATTGGAATCTGATCTCCCTTTAATCCATCCGGATATCCAGATCTGTCAGATCTATCGAATCTCTCATATCTTCTTCCATGCAGCCGTCTACCAAGTGTTCCGTAAGCTTTTCACTTGCCAAGAATTCCTGTAACTTCTGGCGATCCTGTTCATGTACATATTGTTCTGTATACTTTTTTACAAACTCACCGTAGCTAGCTGAAGCACTTACTTTATCATAGACTTCATGTACATGGGAATAAATACACTCATATGTTTGATCCTTCAAATTCAGTTTTATAACTACATAAAAACGTCCAAAATATTCATCTTTACCCGGCTGAATAATATCTGATATTTTCACATTTTCCAGACTGTTATTATAAGTGTTCTGCAGATCCAGTAACACTTTATGTACTTTACAGCAATCCGAGTAATTTCTGGAACAGTATCCGTCCTTCTCCAGGCATCTGCTGATTGCCATTGTTGACTCTGTACAGTTAATAACATCCATAAGAGAAATTTCTCCCGGTCGTTTTTCCAGCATATAGCCGCCGCATTTTTACAGTGTTCGGGTCGTCGTAGACTTGCCGATAGGCAAAAAGAAAGCGGCGGCTCTGAAAATCAAAGCCGCCGTAATTTAGAAATGACGCGTGAAGATATGATATGCTCCCTTCTAAGTAGACAAGAGAAATAATAAAATCTTGTTTATTTAGAAGGGAGCTTTCTTTATCCTTTTAATCATATTGGGCAATTCTGTTTTTTTATAGCGTTTCCCTTTGTATATATGATGTTTTTAATATATTACTCTGCATATCGTATCCGATCAATCAAACTCAATTTTCGGAAATTTGCAGATACTCCATATGTGAGCAGTACCTGTAAAAAGGCAACCACACAAATCAAAAGCACTGCTGGGACCACTGGAAAATGATACTCACTGATCTGAAACATGTGTTTGGTTTTTGCATAAAGAAATGCACCATATCCTACAAGACTTCCAATGCCCACAGAAACTGCCAATGTTCCCAAAGTATAGATGATTCCTTCCAGTTGCAGCATACGGATCAACTGTTTTTCAGACATTCCTATCGCCTGTATCATTCCAAGCTCCCGCCTTCTTGTGTAAATACTGTTCATCATAGTGTTCACAAGATTCATGATTCCAATTCCACCCAGAATAATCAGAAATGCATAACACAAAACGCTCGTCAACCGCATATTCTTTTCCCACTCCTGAAGTTGCTCTTCATAACTTCCTGTCACCAGGTATTCACTGTTGTCGGCAAGTGCCTGAAGTTCCTGATATGCACTGTTCTTTTTCTGATCATTCACTGTGATTTCCAGTGTGTAGTTCAGATTATTGGGATTCATTTTTTCCAACACTGATTGGGGCAGATAAAATGAACTTCCGCCAAGGCTTTCATAGTAATCTCCGATGGCTCCTATCTCAAAAGTCTTTTCTACCTGGTCATCTCCCATATTCAAAACCATCTTCAAGGAATCTCCCACTTTCAGTTCCGGGAACCAGTATACCATATTAGCAGACATGAGGATTTTATCTCCTTTTTCCAATTCTTCATATGTCACATGTCCTTGTATCTCTCCTTTTTCCAGCGTTTCTGCATAAGATGCATCCAGTCCAATAATATCCGCGCCCCAAATTTCACCATCCATAGATAGTTTCGGAATTTCGCCATTCATAAATGTTTTTACCTTTACCTCTTCCACACCGTCTACATCACGAACCTGATCAATAAACGCTTTCGTCAAGGGGTTATTCTGCTGAACCTGTCTCCAGTCTCTGTCCGGATTCATTTTGTCCCCACCCCATGTTTCCAATTCAATTTTATAATCAGATTCAATATCCTTTCTTGCAATTTCTTTCGGTGCCGCGCAAGATAAAATGGTTGCCACAACCATGAACAGAATACCAGTTGCTCCTAATGTAACAATCGTAATCCCAGTCCTCTTTTTATTTCTTGCCATATTTGCTTTTGTCAAACGAAAAATCGTGAGATTCTGATAGCCTTTCCGTACTTTTTTCCCACGTTTTTCTAACCCCTGATAACGCATAGCCTCAATGGGCGAAACTTTGGCAGCAATTCGCATCGGTTTTGCCAAAGAAACTGCGGAAGTAAAGAGCACCGCCATAATGGTAATCGCATAAATCCACCAGTGCAACAAAGATACCTCACCATTTTTTACAAGTTCTGCTGCTACCTGCATTAGAGGGTCTTCGCCTGCCATAAAAGTAATCATCTGTTTCATAATCCATCTGGACAGGAAACTACTGATAAGCAATCCTACAGGGAGGGCAAGCGCCGTAACCAGCATTCCTTCACGGAATACCATCTGCCGAATCTGTCTTTTGGTGGAGCCTATGGCTTTTAATTTTCCATATTCCTGTACTTTTGGTATCATAGACACATAATAAATACTGTAAATAGTCAGGATTCCTGCTAAAACAACCATAACGATTACCACGATCATTCCTTTTACAAATGACGGATCCGTATAATTTGCAACCAAATACTCTCTGTTTTCTACCACATTTCCCTCAGGTACACCAAAATCCTCTCCGATTTCTTTTCCCCTCGCTTCGATTTCATCTGTTGTCATATGCTCTGCATCTGCCAGACGGAACATCACACGATATTCTCTGTCTGCTTCCGGTATCATCTGTTTCGCATATTCCATGGAATTCATCACAAAATACATTTTCTTTTCTTTATTCAAATCAGAAGATTCCATAAAGCCACAGATGCGGAAAGTGTCTTCTTTCGCATATCCCATACCGTCTTTTTCGTAAATTTGGTATGGAATCGTGATTTCATCACCCAATTTCCCCTGAATTCCCAGTTCCTCTAAAACTCCCTTGGAAACAACAATATCTTTTTCATTTTTTGGGAAGGTTCCTTCTTCTAACTCCGCTTTGTTCAACCGAATCCCATTATTATCCATAGCGGTCATAATGATTGTGGCATCATCATCTATAATCTGTCCCAAATCCATTCTCAGGCCGATTTCTTCTATATCATTATGCACCTGAAGTGCTTTGGTGTTTTTCTCGGAAACTTGGCGGAACATAATATGGTAAGTTGGATAATAAGCATCCACCGATGCAAGCTGTACGCGAATCATTCCATATCCCACCGTTAAAACAACAAATATCAGAAACGTAGTCAGTGCAATGGCGCATCCACATAAAAAGTTTCTTCCTTTGTTCTGTTTTACATTGGCAAGCGCTGTTTTTGTTACTGTTTTCATGCTCTCACCACCTTACCGTCTTCAATGACAATCATACGGTCAGCCATCTGCGCAATGGTCTCATCATGCGTGATCATAACCAGTGTCTGCCCATATTCTGAAACACAGGATTTCAACATAGAAATCACTTCTAACTCCGTCTTGGAATCCAAATTTCCTGTTGGTTCATCTGTAAACTGTACCCCTATCCCCTTATGCCTTGAAAATAGGGGCTTTAACGGTATGTACATTTGTGTACTGTGTACATTTTCTTTATACGTTAAAAGCAAGCAGATCTTTTCTTTCCAGAAGTCCCCACTTGCTTTTATATATTAATAATACTTATGTCCATTGCTTGCTGCAATACATTTTTGTTTTAATTCTCGGCTTATTTCAAACCTTTCATAATATTCATCTGATTCTGTTTCAAATGCATATTTATATACTTTCACAACTTCTTCGCAATTACTTTGAAATTGACTTTCTTCAACTGTACTATTTCCATCTCCAATCAATCTATTTACAAATCTCTGGTAAGCTTTTAACTCTGGTAATACGCTTGCAACAAAAGTACTTTTCCCCTCTAAAAATTTTTTCTTTTCTGGAATATCAATAATATCAAGTAATATAATACATGCTACAAATAGTGATATAAAATATGACTCTGAACTTATGTATGTTCCTGTAGAACTTGGTACTGATTCAATTCGACTCTTGTAAATCAGTTTATCTCGCAAAGATAAGTGATAATAGTCACTCAACTCTTCCGCTAGTTGATGCAACCAATATTTTCTCTCTGTTCGTTGTTCAGAAAATTCTATTGACTGTTTTTGATACCGATCCATTACTGGAAGATTTATATTCACATCAAAAAACTTATTCAAATATCTGGTTGCATCAAATCCACTTCCATAATAACTTGTTATGGTATGTATTAACTGCTCCTTATTAAGAGACACCACGAAAATCACACGCTCATCATCAAAATAGTGTTTGATTCTCTCCAACATTTCTATGGCAAAAGATGGTCTGCAGCGATCCAATTCATCAATAAATATAATCAGTTTCTGCGCTCTTTCTACAATAATGTCATTGAAGATTCCTTTTACTCGTTCCCGGATTTCTTCCTCAGTCTGTACAAGTGATAAAATATCTACCTTTTTCACTTGTAGCTTTTCAGCTACTGTAAATGGATTCATCTTAAATTCACCTAATGAAATAGGTAACGTTGACAATGCTTTTATTAGTTTTTCACTAATTTTTTCAGAATCTATTTTCGTATCATAAACTCCCTTGCAAGTCTTTGTCATGACTAACAACAGGGACATAAGTGGATCGCTATGATTATCATACATCCATGCATTATAATAGATTGGCAAATAAGAATGCTTCAAATCTATTTTAGCCATCATTTCATTGTCCTTCAAATATTCATAAGATGGAATTTTCTCAATCGGATTTTCTTCATCTGCCCGTTGATTTGCCAACACATATTTTAGCACTTCTTCAATCTGTCGGACAAAAAATGTCTTTCCATCTCCCCATTTCGCATCCAAGCTAATGCAAGCACTTTCATCTATGAGTTCTAACCCATCTATAAACTCTTTTATATCTTTATTTCTCTCAAAAGTATTGTTCTTTATGGATGTCCAGATATTTATATCCGTTGCTTCCTGAACATATTTCTTCATATATTGTATTCTCCTTTATCATGAACTCCAATTATGGCTGAATATAATTAACATCTCTATTGTCTCACACAATCTAAACATCAACAATACCTTTTTATTTCAACAACTACCAGCAGGCACGTTCTTCTCGCCCCTGCCAATCGCTGATTATTTTCTTCTTCATTAAAAATTCTTGATCAGATTCAAGTCTCTTTTATTCAATGCTTTTCGCATTGCTTCATTTTCTTTCCGTAATGTCTCATTTTCTCTTTTTAATTTTGCCACCTGCTGTTCTAATTGCAGGATACGGTTGTCCATTGCCATATCTAAAATCTTTCTTCTCTTATCTACCATGCCAGCCTGTAGCTGCAAGGCACGATCTACTGCCTTTCGTACTTCCGGGTTCTTATAAAAAAATCCTCTGGACAGTCCGGTCTTTTGCATCAGTTTGGGAACGGTCACTTTATCCTCTTCTTCAATCATCTCCTGAATTGCCAATTTTGCCCGCTGGATTTTTTCCACACTCTGCTTATGATTGACCTCCAGCATCTTATCATATTTGCTCATACTCTTTCCCCCATCCTGCTAGGTTCGCCCGGATCATCCGGCTCATCTCTGCTCTGATTTCTCTTGTTTCATCTGCAATGATCTGAAGACTCATCTTTCGGTAAAATTTCACATTCTTTACCGATGTATGCCCCAGTAGTTTTGCGATAGTCCAATCATCCAGATGCATCTCTGTTAGTCGGATACCATATACATGGCGGAACATATGCGTTCCAAAGCCGAATAATTCGCCGTTATCATCCCGCAGGTCTTTTTTCTGAATGATATCCATCACTCTATTTTGAACGGTATTATACTGCAAAGGTTTCCGGCTATTTTTCTCATCTACAAAAATGTAAATCGTATCCCCATACATTTTCTCAGTGTACTCAATTGCTTTTTCAATCAGTAGTTCCAATTCTACACTAATGGGTTTCATAAATGTGTGTGTTTTCATCTGCCTGATCTGAATCATAGGATGCCCATTCTGCCGATATAGGCAGTCCCTCTGAAGAGTTAAGGTATCGGAGATTCTTGTCCCCAACATTTGGTGAATGACCATGAGTCGCTCAATCTGCTCATCCAGTTCTGCAAGCGCTGCATTAAAACGAATCAGCTCGCTGTCTGAATAAGATTTCAATTTAGGCTGCACTTGTTTGGGAAGGTCACTAGTCAGGAATATACTTTCCAGATGCGAATATCCATATAATTTCCCAATGGTTTCCAGTATCCCTCGGAGTCTTGTCAGATCCATTCGGTAATTGTTCACGCCCTCTGCTTCTGTTGCAAGGTATGTCAGATATTCTTCCAACAGTTCCCGATCCAATTCTTCTGCGGAATGAATGTCGGGATATTTTTCTTTCAAATATTTGGATAACCTCCGGATGGCTGTCATTTCTTTGCTGATCGTTGTAATCGCTTCATGATGTAAATGCTCATAAACTGCTTTTTTCGTTTCTTCTCGCAAATCCGTTTGAATAATCGTTGTGAAATTCAAAGTCTGATAATTTTTAATCAGATTCTTTTTATAAGGAATGTCCAGATTCTCTAATGTCCAAATGTCTTTCTCAATTTCATCCTGTTCCTCTTCCTCTTCTGTAAATTGATATGCCTTACGCACATACGTGATGAGGCCCGATGGCAATGTTTTTTCTTTCCCATATACGCTGACTCCCGGTACTGTCAGTTTCTGTCCATGTTCCAGAAGCCAGCTCCGGATTTTTAACAGCCATTGCTCCCATTCAAGTTCCTGTAAACTCTCTACCCGGATATGCTTATCCTTCAACACCATACAAAATCTCTGATAGGTCGCTCGTTCTTGTATCATCGTTGTCAAAGCACATTGTTGACTTCGTTCCTTAATAAAGGAACGGAATTCTTTTTGAAGTCCTTTTGTTGGAAGCAGTCCTAAATCAAAACAATGGGATTCCTTTACATTCTTTTTCTGTTTTTCATCTGCTCTGGCATAGCAGTTCAAATCTGTTAGATATACTTTTTCATCCATGGAACTCTCCTTTCATCAGTTCCGCCGCAAAGCTGTGGGTTTCTTCCTGGAAGTATGCTTCACTGGCTTTTTCCAGTTTCTTTGGCATATAGTCCACATACTGTCTGGTCATTTCTTCATATTCATGCCCCAGATAATCCCGCACTGCTTGGAGGGAAATTCCGCTATCATAATACAGCGTAGCCAGATTATGGCGATAATCATGAGATTTGAAAATATATTCCCCGTTTGCAATCTGATATTTCTCACAGTATTTCAACATCTGATACCGGAAGGTTCCATAACGGAAGGCGTCTCCTGTCTGATTCTGAAACAAATATTCTTCCGGTCCAATCTGATATTTCTTTTTATACACCTGTACCAGTTTGTACAATGCTTCCGGAATGGGAATCCGCTTATAAGTTTTCATTTTTACCTGATAGATCTTCAGCCAGTAATCTCCATCCTTTTCTTCATAACCATCACCTGTCAGGGTACACACTTCGCTTCCCCGGATTCCGGTACACCATAGATGAAGGAACATCAGTCGAAGATGTTCTGGGAATTCTGCCAGCTTAGACAAAATTTCCGTATATACTCCTTCTGGTACGCTGCGGTCATTGTGGACACGCACTTCTTTTTGTAGATAATACTCATGCCGGAAGGGAATCTTTTTCAAATACCCTTTGACCACAAGAAAATTGTAAAACTGCAGGATCATAAAAATCCGCCCATTGGCTGTTGCTTCACGTGTATTCTGATCGCGGATGCCCTCCAGATATTTCTGGATCTTCTCTGCCTCCACTTCATAGATTGGCTTTTCTTCTCCATTAAAATATACCAGAAATGTGCGAAGTTCCAGTAGCTTGATTCGGATGGTGCTGATGCATAAATCTGTGATTCCAAACAGATACCGCAAATATTTTTGCAAAATCTTTTGATTCTCCAAATTTGTCACTTCTTTAAAGGACACCAGTTCTATAGGTTTGCTGGGGTTCATCCGTTCTTTAGAAAAATGGAAGCGTTCCAAAAACCACACGTTTGCTTGCCAATGAATTTCTGATGCCTGTATAAACAATATCTTTCTGCTCGTTCTCAGGATGCCAAATACAGTACGTTTCTTTCTCCCTTTAAACTCTTCCGCAAGTTCCTGTTCAAATTGCTGTTCTTCAGACAGTGTCATGGTTTCAATATCCGTCACTTGATGTTTCACACAAAATTGATAAAACCTTCGCAGTGCCAGCAGCTTCTCTTTTCGCATCTCTCCTTCGTAGGTATGTATCACCGCTTTCAATACCGTAAAAATCTGCATCTTCAAATTTCTCGGACACCCCAGTGTAAAATCCCACAACAGTTCCTTTCCGTCTTTGCTTGCCAGAAAGGATTCCGCTATCTCAATCTCCGGATAATGGGTTAAGCACAACCACTGATCACGATACTCTGTAGTATATTTTCTCTGTCCTGCCAGCGTTTTTAGTTCTTCCTTCATCCGATGGAGGAAAATTCTGTCGAATCCCCGAAGGCAGGTAATCGGTACATGAACGGTTTCGTTTCTTTCCAGATACCCTTCATACCGGACCCTTAGGGCTGCATTCATCTCCGAAATATCAGTAATTCCCTCTTCTATCAGGAACCTCTTTACCCGGTTTCGTATTTTCCCATTTACCTCTGTACAGGCATCCACCTGCTCACAGATTTTTTGTTCCAGTGCTTCCCGCTTTTCCTGATCTTCATATACATATAATTGATAAGCGGGCATGTCCTTCACCTCCTACAGGAGTTTCTCCACATCATAAAGTACGGAATGTTTTGCATAATATTGGTCGCTGGCTTCCATAAGCTGGTCATCTACAATGTTCAGATATTTGATGGTCGTGTCGGTGTGTTTATGTCCATACGCCTCACTGATCATTTCCAGCGGCCATCCAGCATCCCGTCTCATATTCCCGAAATATCTCCGCAACATATGGGGTGTCGTATGGATACCCGTTTTTTTCTCCATCCGTTCCAACATTCGGTAGACCGCATCCACCTGCAATGCTTTCCCTTTCGTCTCCCCTTCGATGTTTACAAACAACATCTGCTGATGCTGCAGAAGTTCCCGGTATTTTGACAGATAAAACAGTAAAAACTGAAAGGTGGCATCACTAATCTTAGCTTTTCTGTAGGCGGCATTCTTTGCCCTTGCCCTGTTCTCATTGTCATCCCGGAAAAATACCCGGATAGTATGTCGCTCATAATCAATATCCCTGGTATAATCCACACCTAGAATCTCACCGATCCGGTATCCTGTCTCTGCCAGCAGCATGATAAGAAGCTGATCCCTGCAATTGGTACACTGCTTCAAAAGCTCTAAAATCTCATTATGCTCTGCTGGACGGACATTTCGTTCTTCCTCTTTCAGATATCCATTGAATGACCGGAACCGCAGTTTTCTTTTCACGCCGATAGAATCATGGGTGGTAAAGCTGTCATAATATAACACTTTCAGTCTTTCCATATCTGCTTCCAGTTCTAAAAAACAGAAAAACCTGAACACGTCTTTTAAATACGCATTGCAGGTTTTATTGCTTGGCAGTTTCTCTTTCTTGTCATTCAAATGATTTCCAACTTTCAGCCAGTGGAGAAATCCCACATAATGTTCATATTGTTCCTGGAATTCCTGTTCCGCCACTTGAGACAGTTCCAATTCTGTTTCATTCAGATATTCCAAGTAAAACCGAATGGATTTTGCCCTTCGACCAACAGTATTCGGGGAACGGTTTGCTCTGATCAAATGCGTCAGATATTTTGACGGAAGCAACACCATCTGCCAGCTCTGGTGATCCCGGATCAAGAAATATTCCTTTTTCCCTTCCCAGATATGTTCCACTGCATATCGTGTCATTTTGCTCACCGTCCTTTCCTCTAACGCTATACACATTATACCCACTTCATGTCAAAATATCTATTCATCAATACCAACAATCCCTCGCAAAAGGGTTCTAAAACTGTACTAAACTTTTCCTGTGAAAGTGTCCGAAAACGAAGCACAAGCAACAAGGCTGGAAAGAGGATTTTTCCTGTTATAGATAATATTCCACACCTTTCCGGCTGCGGATAAAATCCTGCACCTCTCTCAATTCTTCAGCCATCTGACAGGGTGGAAGGGCACACATCACATCTTCATGATACTTTCCGCCCTTTACAGCCCGAAAATCTAAAATAGAAACCACACAGGTATCTGTTTCTGTCCGGATGGCACGTCCAAACCCTTGCCGCAGTTTCTTCTGCATATCCGGCACAATGATCGCCTGGATATAATCTTCCAATGATTCATAGGTTTCTTTCTCCGCCTCGCTGATAGGATCTGGCACTGCAAAAGGCAGCTTCACGATAATCAGCGAAGATAACATATCCCCCGGAAAGTCCACCCCTTCCCAGCAGGAGCCGGCTGCAAACAGCACCGCATTCTCCATCGTCTTAAATCGCAGGATCTCTTCCTGGGAATGTCTCCATACTTCTACCATCGGAAAGGGAATCCCATCCCTTAATATCTGGTACACGCTTCCCATCAATGTATAGGAAGTGAACAAGACCAGCGTATGCCCGTAAGTAGAACAGATCAGGGAATGGATCTGTCCTGCCACCATCTCAACTTCTTCCCTGCTTCCTCTTTTACACTTCCGCAAAGTTTTTGGAAGATATAACAGACAGTTTTCTTCATACGCAAACGGGGATTCTGCCACATAAGACTGTACATCTGTACGTCCTTCCAGTCCGGTCATCTGTAAAGTGCGTGCAAATCCTTTTCCTGCTTTCAAAGTTCCACTAGTCAAAATAACAGACAGTGCTTGCTCCCGATCCCAAAGCATTTCCCGCAAGAGCTGTGGAATCTCCCGGCTGGCTGCGCATAAGATCGGAATCTTTTCTTTATCCATACGCAGATGGAGCACATACTTAGAATTTTTCTGTAAAAAACACTCCAGTACTTCTTTTGCCTCCTGAAGCCTGTTTAACACCCACTTTGGCACTACTCCTTTTAGCTGTTCCATCATTCTTTCAATCATCTGGATTCCCTCCCATAAACAAAATTCGCATTCTCCGGTCAACTGAAAATTTTCCTTTATGCCATGGGAAAATATGTGACTTTCCCTGATAATCGTAAAAATACTATACATCCCGGCTTTTAAAGTTCGGGCTTCCACATTTTGATGTTCCCGTTCCAGATAATAAGCGATCTCCCGGATATCATCCATACATAAATTCTTCCCAAACATCTGCCTGGCCGCCTCCGGAAGTTTATGTGCTTCATCCACTACCAAAGCCCGGTAATCCGCCAGCAATGGTTTATACTCTTCCCTCCGGTGGAATGCATCTGCCAGTAAATAATTGTGATTACAAATCTGAAGGAACACATCCTGCTTTTTGGATTCTTCCAAGTATCGCTGATAGCGGCATGTCTGCCTGCCCGGACATTCTCTTGGGCAGAACTTCGGCACACACACCAGCCTTCTGTCAAACCCACTCAAATCCTTTACGGTATCCATATCATAATGTTTCCGCAGAGACAGCAGTGCTTCTCTTTGGACTGCGTTCTTCTGCTTGTGACGGATAGCCTCGATTCTTTGTTCCAGCCTGTTATCACAGACAAAATGTTCTTTTCCTTTCCGTACCACTGCCCGAAGTGGTGTCTGAATAATGCCCTGTTCTACCAAAACTCTTGATAAAAACGGAACATATTCGGACAAGATTGCTTTTTGCAAGGCAATGCTGGAAGTGGAGACTACCACCGGATGCTGTTTTGGCAGGCTGTTTCGTTCCATTAGTATGGAATATTTCCGCATCAACACACAAGCTACCAGATAGGCATACGTCTTGCCAATTCCTACCCCTGCGTCACACAGCGCAATTCTTTCTCCCAGCAAGGTATCTAACATTTCATGGCACAAGCGGATCTGTTCTTCCCTGACCGCCAGTCCCTGTTCCGGAAGCAGCACCCGGAAAATCTTCTCTACTTCCTGATGCGCCCTTTTTTGATATTCAACTTTGTAAAACATATTGCTTCTTCTTTCCGCATGACGTTAATACCACAAGGATACGGCTGTAGGATCTCCCACAGCCGCATATATCTGATATCAACGACACACTCTTTTTTGATTTCTTATCGTTTTTTCTTTAGCACCGTATTTGTCCTCGACTCCCCGGCTGCCGCACCACATCTATGGCAGGGAACATTACAGGCGGATGCTTCGCTTCGCATCGCTCGCAGATTTTCTGAAAGTCTTGCTGATTACAACTTGGAGTCCATCCTCTTCCTTGTGGGAAGAAATTCGTATCATTATCCCCCGCAGATGATCCTGGCGAAAGACCTGCGAAAGTCCATTCACAGCTATAAGGACTCGCTCAGAATGAGAACAGGCACTGACAGTTTTCTTACGAAATGATCCGCCCTAGTCTTGGTACAGACCTTGTCATAACAATCCTGCAGTGCTTGTCCCCATCCGTCCTGGCGCTTATGCTGTCACGCTTCTATCTTTGGGAACGTACCTGTAATGCTGGTATGCGGTTGTCAAGGAACGAGGGCCTATTACCCCTTTCATATATAGAGCCGATGAAAACCGCCTTTTTTCTTCACCCTTTCAAAAACTTTTTAATTTTTTTCTTCAGACGATCCATTCGTGTGTAAATCGTCTTTTCCGGGAGACCTGTCTGCTCTGCAATCTCCCGGATAGAAAATCCCCACATCTTCAGCAGTAAAATCTGCAAGGTTTTCTTATCCGATTCCAGAAGAATCTGCAGCAGTTGTTCATTTTCCACGCTGTCAAGTAACTGTTGGATTGTGAGTGCCACTGGAGATTGCTCTTCCAGCTCTTTGGTATATAGCTCTTCCTGATTTGGTGAAAAATGTTCCCAATATCTTCGTTCTGTATTAAAATCCTGCCAATCCAGTTCCCGAAGTCTTTGAATCACACCCTCACTTACACCAGATTCCCGTAAAATCCGTTCTTCTTGTTCCTTCCATTGTTTCCATTTCCGTTCTTCACTTGCTTTATGAAATATCACCTTTCTTTACCTCCGATCTGAATTTTTTGAAATCAAATCGGAGTGGCGGTGATCTTGCCCTCTCACATAGAAAAAGGATTAAAAACCAGAATTCTGTCCACAAAAAGAAAAGTGTCGCAATTCTACTTCGAATTGCGACACCACCAAACGCTATATATAGAACTAAAACTCCTTCTTTTGTTGTAAACTTTCGTAACACCTACATGTCTTTCTTCCCTTAAAGATTTATATTCTGCTGTTACCTTTACTCTCATTTTTAATCTCGTTAAAGTTTAATTTTATTACAGAACTGGTTGGAAGAAAATATTATTTATTATTTTCAGTCTCTCTTACATAACTTTTTATAAATGACGTTCCTTATCCAACATTTAACTATACATCACGGTCTAAAACATTCTAGAATCCCAACTCCTTTACGGCACTATTCTTGTTTATTCAGACAGAAAAGAAATTGCACCGTTTTTAATTTCTAAGATTTCGTCGGCTTCTTCCGCCAAATGCTTACTATGTGTAACGACAACAACACATTTTCCTAATTCATGTGCAGTCTTTTTCAGCAAAGCTATAATTTCATCAGCCGTAGTTTCATCAAGATTTCCCGTCGGTTCATCTGCCAAAAGTACATGAGCATCGCTGGCTAAAGCTCTTGCAATCGCCACACGCTGTTGCTGTCCGCCAGATAGTTGCAATACATTTCTCTGCCAGTATTCTTTTCCAATACCGACTTCTTCCAACAATTTTTCAGCATTTCCACTACCACCTAATTTGACATTTTCAACCGTTGTCAAATAATCAATCAGATTATAATTTTGAAATACCAATGAAATATTATGCTTTCTGTGGTAATTCAGCCCTTTTTTTGTAATATCCTCGCCATTGCAAAGGACAGTCCCTTTTACTGCTGTATCTAAGCCTGCTAACAAAGATAAGAGTGTTGTTTTTCCTGCACCACTCGGACCGACAATGGTATAGAAGATACCCTCCTCGAAAGTAGCAGATACATTATTCAAAATGGTTTTATCTTTTTTTGTTTTGTAAGCATAGCTTACATTCTTTACTTCTAACATTTTCGTCGTCCTCCTAACTCATTTCCGATAAAATATCTTTCGGGTTTCTCTTTAGTATTACAATTCCAGATACCAGAACAGAAGCCGTTATCAACACAAGAACACTTACACCGTCCAACAGATACATTTCTGGCGTAACCTCTACGCTGATACTCTGCACGTCCTGCTTTGGTGCAACGTATTCTGTGGATACTTTTCCCTCATTATTCTTTTCTTCCTCCTGCATTTGCTGAACCTGCTGTGATACCAGATAATTTGCAGTTACTTTGGAAACGGCAGGAGCGACAGCAAAGGATAACATAAGGGAAAGAACAGCAATCATAATCGCTTCGCTCCAAATCTGTCCGATAATTCTAAATTTCGGAACACCGAGAGATAAGAAAATACCGACTTCCTGCACTCGATTTTTCAGCCAGAAAAGGAATACTAAAACAAGGATAACAAAACTTGCAACAGAGATTACCAATATCATCATTTCGCTTACTTTTGCTAAATCATTGAAGTTTGAGGACATGGTTTCGGAATTTCCGTTATTGTCAATCAAATCATATTGCTCCCAGTTGATGTCTACTTTTTGCAGATTTTCTTTTACTTCGTCGTAAGCTTCCACATCTTCTACTTTGAAATAGGCTCTTTCATATAAAGGACTTGTTTCACCCTCTGCCTTTTCTGGAAATCTCAAATCTGTAAATATTACATTTTCCGAACGGTAAGTATCGCCCTGCATAAGTGGGGACATCTTTTGATCCACTTGATAAATTCCAACAATCTCAGCTTCTGATACCTTTGAATTTACAGTATCGTGGTAATCATTAAAAGAAATCTTATCGCCGATTTTCAGATTATTTTGCTTTGCAAGTTCTTCTGAAATAACACACATATCTTTATCCTCTGGGGTTATCCTTCGTCCCTCTTTGATATGCAGGTTTCCAGATAAAACATTTCTGTCAAGTTTCATATCTTTGTTTCCAATTAAGCTTACCCCTCCCACATCTACGCTTTGGTCTACATCTTTATCTTCAATTCTTTGGAAATTTACAGGGTTTACAGGAGTTGTTGCTGTTGTAATATTGTAATCAGCAATTCCTTTTGTTTTTGCCAGTTTCTCAATGTCTTTTATATCTAAGCTTTCAAATTCATTTGTTGTCCAGCCTGACCAAGTCTCCACACCATTGATAATCTCTTTTTCCTGATGGTAGCCACCAAAACTACCTTCCTTATCATTACCAATCTTTTCTGAGCATTCACGAAGTCGTTTTGTTCGGTACTCTGCATTTCTTTCTAAAAGAAAGCCTGCACCTATGGCTTGTCTGGTTTTGTCCTGCACCTCAATACTGGCATTTTTGCTCGCCACACCTGCAAGAAGCAGGGTACTGATTGCAAAAACAATCAACAATAAGAGAATACTTTTTACGGGCTTTCTGAACACAGAACGCCTTGCCAATCCAAAAAAATTCATGTACTATCCCTCCATTTTCGCTAATATATCTTTTGGGTTTGCTCGTAATATCGGAAGAATGGAACAGCACAATGCCACCAGAATAACTGCACCACCTAAAAGAAACAACATTCCAATATCTTGTATCTGCAACACCACTTTCAGATTTTCTGTTACGCTTTCTGAACTGGTAATGATGTTTTGCAAAACGCCCGAGAACAATTTACCAATGGCTGTTGCTCCTAAAACCGAAAGTGTAAATACACTGCCTGCTTCTAATAAAGTTTGCAGGAAAATTTCACTTTTTGTCTTGCCGAGGCTCATAAAAATTGCCACCTCTTTTTGCCTTGTCCGCATCCACATACATAACAGCAGGGAAACAACAACAGTACCAGTTACCAATGTAAGTACCAGCATAAGATTTGCCACCTTACTGATTTGCTCTAATGGAGCAGACATCTGTTGATAAAGGGTATCGGAAGTGCTAAGTTCTACATCATTTCCGAATATTTTTTGCAAGCTGGTTTCCAGCACATCTAATTTTTCTGGTCTTTTTGAATAAACGCAGAGTTTTTCAAATTCAGCTTCTTTGAACAATTCTTTATAAGTGCTGTTGTCAATAAAGACTTGATTTTCTATTCGATTGACTGCCGTAGTTTCTGTTGGCTGGTCTTTTTCCACATTTCCTGCGGACATGAAAATTCCAATAATCTGAACAGATACTTTTGTTCCGTTTTCTGTACTTAGTTCAATCGTATCTCCAACCTTTAGCCCATTCTGATTTGCAAGGTTCGCATTGATAACAGCACCCTTTTTCTCACGCTTGATATAATCGCCAGAAGCTAAGCGGTACTGCATTTCTGAAAAAGGGCTGTCCTTTTCCAAATCATCATAGGAAAGCAGTGCTATTTTCAAATTATCCTCATTCGTAGAAGTATTGAGCGTAACGGGAGCAAAATTATTCGGAAATACCTCTTGTCTACCAATGCGGTTGATAGACGAAACATCTTCTAGCGTTTCAATCTTGTTTACTTCATTCTCTGTTATCTTGCTGTCCTTACTTGTAATTTCAGCCACAATCTTAGAGTTTGTCTTTTCCTGCATGGCTTGTTTGGACTCATTTGTAGTCCTTAAAATCATGCTTGTACCTAAAATCATACTGTTTACAAGTATCAAAACAATCAACAGAAGAATGGTTTTTTCTTTTTTTCGCTGTAAATAGCGAAAACCAAGTTGATAAAACTTCATACTTCACACCTCTATTCCCAACGGGCTATGACAACCTTTGTTGCATTGAAATGATTTGTGTCTGCAAACTCTCCATAGAGATATACTTCAGATTGCTTTTTCACATCGGATATAGAACCCGTTGTTACATTTGTAACACCAGACTGTTTATTTAGTGTCGCAACAACAAATTCACAATCTGGGTTATAGGTTACAGAAACAGCATTCTCTTTTTTTTCCATTCCCGGTGCTTCTATTTTTATCCCAGCTCCACCCTCAATATCTTTTGCTTGATTTACCAAGCAACCATTGTCTGTAAATTCCAAAACACTTCCTATCAAATTAGCAGAATCTAATATGTCGTTTCCTTTATTTTCTGAAGAACCATTTGCATTTTCTTCATTCGTATTAGAATTGACAATAGGATTAGACGTATCTGGTTTCTCATCTGGACTTGCACCACACCCCGTCAATGCACAGATACACAATCCAACTGCTATGAATTTACTGATGTTTGTTTTTTTCATTTTTGTATTCCACCTTTCTTGTTCGATATGCCCCTATTGTAAAGGCAAACCATTCTAAAAATCCTGTAAAAAGTAAGAAAATCATCATCATTTTTTAGAGGATTTTTACAGACTTTTCTGTTATACTGTCTATAATTCAAACTTCTTGGACTACTAATGTCCAAGATGATATATAGAAAAGGATTGATACATTATGAAGATACTTCTTCTGGAAGATGATTTAGAATTATGTAAAAATATAAAAATTTCGCTGGAAAAAGAAAACTATATGGTTGATTGTTGCAATGACGGGGAAACCGCTATGCTGTATGCCTTAAATACCGACTATGCTTATGACCTCGCCATTGTAGACCGTATGCTACCGATTATTGACGGTTTGACAATCATAAAATCTATGCGTAGAAAAGGAATATCTATTCCTATCCTTATCATTACTGCCATGAGTACCCTTGACAATCGGGTTGAGGGTTTAGACGGCGGTGCTGATGATTACTTAGTAAAGCCATTTCATATCAAAGAATTGCTTGCAAGAGTTCGAGCATTGACAAGGCGACCTGCCAATATCCAGTTATCGTCTAAATTACAATATGGAGATTTAACTTTCGATAAAGACAGCCGAACCTTATCTACACCCGTCAATTCTATTTTATTAACTTCAAAGGAAACCGAATTGACTTTTGTATTTATGCAGAACCCAGAAACACTATTTTCCCGTGAACAGCTTATCCTTAAAATCTGGGGCAGTTCTTCTGAGGTGGAAACTGGCAATGTAGACAGTTACATTTCTTTTCTGCGAAAACGCCTAAAAGAGTTAAAAAGTTCCTGTAAAATAACAACGGTCTACGGTGCAGGGTACAAACTGGAGAAAGAAACATGTTAAATAATTTATACCGAAAACTTCATATTCTGTTTGCAAGTTCTGTTATGCTGATTATTACCCTTGTGATTTCCTTTGTTGTTGCGAACACAGTTCACACGGAAAAAATCAACGAAAGCACCTTGTTTCAAAGATTGACAACCTTGCTGATTTATCAAGTTGAAAGTGCTTCTTCTGATATGGATAAATCACTCACAGCCTACGAAAAAAGTTATCATATTTTTTCTTTGATTAGCGATACAAAAGGGAATACCATTTATCAGAGCGATTTCCCATTTCCAACTTCTGCGGATAATCTGTTGCATAATGTAGAAAAGCAGATTTCCACACAGCCATTATCCCGAACAGAAAGCGACACAACTTCTCAAGGCGGTTTTCTGGAAATAAGAGGAACACATCACGATACTTATTTTGTTATTCCTGCTACCATTCGGACAGCAAATGATACCGTATATCATGCAACCTTTTTTTATCAGACAGCCAGTTTGACGGATATTTTACAAAAGACATTGCCTATCTATCTTCTTATCTGGTTTTTGGCTTGTATCGTTGTTATCGTGCTGACCCGTTATCTGCTGAAAAAGTCGTTTGCTCCAACGGAACGGATACTGCAAAGCCAAAAAGATTTTGTTGCAACAGCGTCCCATGAATTAAAATCTCCACTTGCTGTTATGATTTCCAACACGGATATGCTTCTTGATAATGTTCCCTTAAACGAACAGGCAAGGCAAGCCGTACAGACCATAGATTTTGAATGTATGCGGTTATCCCGTTTAGTCAAAGATATGTTACTTTTAGCTTCTTCTGACGCAAAAACATGGACATTGCATAAAAGCACAATCAATGTAGATACCTTGCTCATTACGTTATATGAAACCTACGAACCCGTCTGCATGAAGCAGAATTTAGAACTAAAACTGCATTTATCCGAAGAAAGTTATCCTGCCATGCTTACTGACAAAGACAGACTGTTTCAAATCTTGTGTGTCTTTATGGATAATGCCATTCAACATTCCAAGAATAATTCTTTGATAGAGATAGAAGTAATCGCCACCGAAAAGAATATTGCTTTTTCTGTGGCAGATCACGGACAAGGCATTTCCGATGAAGATAAGCAGTATATTTTTGACCGCTTTTATAGTGGCGACAAGTCCCATACGAACAAATCAAATTTTGGACTGGGACTAAGTATCGCCAAAGAATTAACCCAAATGCTGAACGGTGCTATCACTATCAATGATACTGCTGGTGGCGGTGCTACCTTTACTGTTAAATTTCCTCTAAAATAGATTAAGGCTTGCAGATCATACAAAATGTATGGTGCAAGCCTTTTTTCAAATCTTTGCCTTTTTGGTAATCTTGTAAATATATTCTTCTGGGGTAGGGCGTTTATTACCAAAATATTTTTTGAAATTTGCCTGCACTTCTGGGGCGGTGCTATTCATAGCTTCATCAATCGTCGCTTCAATATCTGCCCGAACATCAGCCAATGATACACCGCCAGCTTTTGCACCAGCTTTCAACGCTTTTTTTATATCTCGCTTTTTTAGTCCTATCATAATAACCTTTCTTATCATAATTGCAAATTTATAAATTCATTAGTATTAAAACTGAAATTCAAATACATTACTAAAATCATTGTTCAAGACATAATAAACTTTATTTTTTTCTGTAGAATATACAAATGAAACCCTAGTTGCCCACAAGTCTTTTTGAGAAACAGATTTTAATACTTTAAATGCGTCATTTACTGAAAAATCTTTATCACATCCTGCCAATAACTCTTTAGCCACTTCGTATCTTGTATCCCCAGAAACAATGTACGGCTTTGTTATATCTGGTTTTAGAATAGAATAATTTGTAATAAGTGAAAAATTTTCTTGTTCATATCTATACCCAATTCCAGGTTCAATAATTAAAACTCGTCCTTTTTTATCAGAAAGCATAGCTTGCATAGTAGCATCTGGTGCATAAATAATTTTTTTCTTTTTAACAATGTCCAAGGCTTTATCAAAAGAAATCTCTGCCTTAATGAATTTTTCTGTTAATTCAGATATTGTAATACAATCCTCGCTTTCTATATACCTTGCATTTTCATTACCATGAACATAAAGAAGTGTTCCTACATTACCATTTTTATTTATCCCATGAAATGAATGATACAGACCGTCAGGCATTTTAATACCAATATAAAATCTATTTTCTTCGGTAATTACAGTATGATCCCATACAGAAAGGTCAATATCAAAATTAAAACCAACAATTTTATCTATACCATTGTAAACAAATCTTGTACACATATAATCACTCCTCAAAATACTATTCCAAATAGTCATTTAACTAATCTAATTAGTATTTTAAAATGTTTTTGTAGGAAAGTCAATAAATAATCATAATTTTCTAATTGTGTTATTGACTACACTAATTCAATTAGCTAGAATTGTGTTTGTATGATATTTTGAATGAGGTGCATAACTATGAAAACCACTAAAGAAGCAGTAATAAAAGCAACATCAGACTTAGCAGATGAAAAAGGATTAAATAACGTTTCGTTAAAAGCTGTTGCTCAAAAATTAAACATTCGTACACCATCTTTATATAATCACATAGAAAGTTTAGATAATCTTCTTTTAGAAGTTGCTCATAATGGTATGCGTGACATGAATGAAAGAATGATGAAAATTGCCGTTGGAAAAATAGGGAAAGAAGCAATTAAGTTAGTTTCTATCGAATACCTAAACTATATGATTGAACACCCCGGAGTTTATGAAACAATTCAATGGGCTGTGTGGCACGGAACAGAGGAAACAGCAACCATTTTTAACAACTATCTTTCATTATTAACTACTCTTATCCAATCGTGCAGTCTTAACAAAGACAAAACACTTGAAATATTAAATATGCTTACTGGAATAATTCACGGTTATACAACTTTGCAATTAGGAAACGCTTTTTCTGCCTCAGATAAAGTTAGATTTGAATTAGCTGAAGCGATAGATACTTTATTAGTCGGGATTTTCCAGAAGTATAAATAATATATTTAGGCTTGCAAATCAATACAGAACTGCAAGCCTTTTTCTTTTATCCAACAATCTTCCAGTTGCTATCCTTATGTAGCACAAGCTCATACTGCGATACCTGCGACGCCTTTGTCTGATTACGTTTACCATTCGGGCTTTGGTTTGTTACGCAACTTTACCCACCTAGTCGCCTTATCAAGTTTCTGTTCGTAGGCTCAAGAACTTTGCTACACCACTTCCTTCATCCATACCATTACTGATACCGACTTGTGGTTCACTACACTTGGCGGTAAATACCCGTGGCTGGACTTGCACCATCAAGATTAGTGCCATGCTCGGCACACGCAAAAAGAAACGGCGGCTCTGATTTTTCTCAAAGCCGCCACTTCATAGGAGCGTGGAAAAGTGTCTGCTGTACGACGGCTTTTTTCTTTTGCCGTCGTCCGGCAGAATGTTACTCAATATTCAATTCAATGCTTCCAGTGAGATCCTCACATTCAATGCCAATATAGTTTCCACCTTCAGGGAGTGTAATTGTATCACTATATGTTCCGGTTGTTTCAAGCAAAGTGACTGCTTCATCAGCTCCAGAAATCCAAAATACTTTTGCAGTTCCCTCCGTAACCTCCAGCGCGCAGTCAATAGACAGATCCTTACCAGCTTCACGCTTTATGGAAGTTCCGCCGAACAAATACTCTGTATCCGAAAAATCCTCATAGTTGGCTGTATAGCTTCCTGTATAATCATCAATTCCTTTTTCTTTCGTACCTTGTAAGAATGAATTTCCGGTAAGCGCTATGGAACCAGCAGACTGTACAATATTGTTATACTGATTGAGAACTTCATCTTTTGTACAACCTGAAAACACAGAAGCCCCCAATAGTATCAGGCATAATGATAAAACTATTTTCTTCATAGCTATCACCTTCCTTTCCTGCGTACAGCACGCTTTCCTTTTCCCTTGGCATTTGCCTGTTTACGGGATTTCATTTCTTTTTTGTTACTGGACATCAGTAACAACAGCACCGCCCAGAGAACCATGATGCCAACCCCAATGACCGCCAACAAAGGGTTTGAGGATGTGATTGTTCCGGCATATTCACTCATGTCAAATCCCACTAAAATCAGCGCAGCAGAGAACGGATAGATGCTGGCAAGGATACCACCTTTGAAAAACAACATGCTGTATCCAAGGAAGAACGCCAGAATGGAACCGCCCAGATATGCCCCTCGGATCTGCCCAAAAATCAGGATCAGCGGCATACAGACCAAATAGGTCGTCAGAGCCGCTAACACGATCTGCGTACCTCCATGAAAAAACACTTCCGCTGTCAGTCCCGATAATCCAACCGTCAATCCAGTAATCAAGGTAATGCCAACGCTGTATATTCCCAGCAGAACTGCAAGCATACCGACTAAAAGTAACTTAGCTCCCAACATTTTCGACATAGAAACAGGAATTGTCATGATATTTTTCAGTGTATCATGAGTGGATTCTCTGTCAATGAACCATCCTCCAATCATTACCAATGAAATTGGAAGGAATATCTGAGTGTTTCCCCAGATGACATTCTCAAACAGCGCGGAAAAATCATAATTTGGATTTCGGTACTCTGCCGCCACAATCAACTGACTTCCATACTGAACCAAAGGACAGAGTGCAAGCGCCACCAGCCCTACCAAAAGGATCTGGCACCGACGCAGTTTCAGTAATTCCGATTTTAATAAGTTCCACATAGTCACACCCCCTTAGATTTCCTGACGTCGGTAAATAAATGCAATCAGCGCAAGAAATACAATAGCTTCCACAATAATCACACCGAATACCTGAACACTATTCAAAAAATACGGACTGACCCGTTCCAACAAATCTGCTAACTCCGCACTGGTCTGGCTTTGGTCATAAAATTGGAATGTCCAGCGGAAAGCCAGTGGCCCCGGAAACAGGGTTCCGATATTCAAACCAAAAGGCTGTGTGAGAAACATATCGTTCATGGAAAGGATATAATTCGCAATCGTATAGAAAAAGGTAATCACGACAGACACGATATAGTTTTTATTAAGAAGAACAACGAGCAGAATACAGGGAAGTGCGCCAACCCACATGATCAGCCCTTCTTCAATTCCAACGCCAAACAAGGTCCAAAACCCAACCGGCTCCCAACCCTGAAACAACAAAACCGCAAGATTTACCAATCCTCCAACTGCCATAAAGCCAACGGCAAACAACAGTAAAACCAGCATCTTGGACAGCACCAGCTTGGTTCTATTTACCGGTACGGTAACAAGGTTTTTCAGTGTGTCATTATCAAGTTCCTCAAACAACAGATTCGAAGCCAGTATCACAAGAAGCGGCATCAAAAGCAAATATGCACTAAGCTGGAATAGGCTGGACATCACTCCATTTACAGCATCCACATCAGTGTTTACATCTGCCAGAA